>Ga0210057_1006499_pt1 | contig 14503 bp, 16 predicted proteins | sample CryGeyCG2114_010_2_FD_183968 | JGI IMG/M metagenome (GOLD analysis project Ga0210057, IMG submission 183968) | Groundwater microbial communities from aquifer - Crystal Geyser CG10_big_fil_rev_8/21/14_0.10 (SPAdes) (version 2) | ecosystem: Environmental > Aquatic > Deep subsurface > Groundwater ... | reverse complement strand
CATAAATGAGTTGATTTGTCTAAAAAACAGAGCAATAACCTGAGATTTTCAAGAAAAATAAGTTAAATTTGACAAACTGTCAAATGGATATTTAGGATGAAATAGTTAGCAAACTGTCAAACTTGGGTTGTAAATAGTTCTGGGGATGAGGTTAATCCTAAACCAATAGGTGCCCCTGTAATTTTTCATGTAAACCAAAGGCCTTATTTTCCTCGTGAGGATCAGTATGATAATCAAATTGAAACTATTACAAGAAATGTTCCTGATGGCGCAAATGTATATATGAAATCAGCCAACCTCTTTGAAGCACCAGTTATTGTTTCTCCTATTTGGGATTATCTTGCTGTACAATATTATAAAATATAATTTTCTATTCTTAAATTAACATAGGACATAACTCGGAAAAATACTCAAGAATAACATCATACAACTCTTTCTCGGACCCATATGTTTTTATACACAAAATCATTACTCCACTAAAAGAGGTTAGAATGAAAAAGAAGTGTCCCAAGATTGGTTTAGCGTTAGGTGCAGGCGGTGCACGAGGATTTACACATATAGGCGTTCTTAAAGTATTAGAAAAACACAAAATATTTCCAGATTATATTGCGGGAACTTCTATGGGCGCGGTGATTGCATCAGCGTATGCTGCAGGTCGTTCTCCAGACGAAATAGAACGCATTGTAATGCAAACTGACTGGCGAAAGATTGTTGATTTTACAATACCTAAAGCAGGAATAGTTCAGGGAAAAAAAATTAAAAATAAGATTCGCGAATTGGTATTTGATTCTGAGTTTAAAGATCTTAAAATACCTTTACGTGTTGTTGCATATAACCTTACACAAAAAAAAAAAGTTGTTTTCTCGAAAGGGGACGTTGCAGAAGCAGTCCGTGCATCAATTTCCATTCCAGGAATATTTAGACCTGTAAAAATTGGCACTTCTCAATACATTGATGGTGGTATTGCTGATCCTACACCATTTGACGTTGTCCGAGACATGGGTGCAGACATTGTTATTGCAGTTGATCTCTTTTCTAAAACGAAATCTATTTCGGGTTCTATCATACGGAAAAGTGACCTTCTTACTATATTCAAAAAGAAATTCGTTGCGGAAGAGCTGGAACTGACAAAGAACCTTATTTTTCCTGAACGATGGCCAGGATTTATACGAAAAATTATGATATGGTTATTTGACAAGATACTCTATCCTGCAAAAGTTTTTCGCATGATGGCAGGAAAGGAACGTTTTCCAATAGCACAAGTACTCGATTCCACTGTTGCTATTCTCACGAACAACCTCGCAAGAGAACGTCTTGAACATGGCAATATTGATATTCGTGTTAAGCCTTCATTTGGCACACTTGGCTGGTCAGATTTTGATAAAGCTCATACGTTTGTCAAACATGGAGAAAAAGCGATGAAAGAAGAAATTGGTCATTTAAAACAGAAGTTACGTCGTTGTTAAACAGTTACATTTTTCATATCTTTATATTTTACATGAACTTTTCTACCTGTTGTAACGTCCTGCAGCAAGATATCTTTCCCTACAATTTTTACTGTATATTTGTCACCTTTATAGACAACAACGTCATCTTTCTTGAACGGGATACCACGAAATAAGACCGTCAAACGATATATCTCCTTTCCACTTTTACGACCGAAAATGCTTGCAGTAACAATTGTTTGACCACCAAACTGTTTCTGTAACTTTGTTCCTAACGCCCGTGTAAAATTGTTATCTGAAAGGTAATAATCAACCCCGCTTTTAATTTTCTTTGTCTTTGTTACATGAACGCGGGCTTTTACAACTTCTTCCTGAACAAAATCCATGACGTTATCGGTAACATCACGTAACTGAAGAACTGCTTCATAATATTCAGAATGTTTTCCCTCAATAGATCGTACCATCCACAAAAGAATGTATATGGTGTTTAAAATGCTTTTGTTTCAAAAAGTTTATATTGTTTGACCACTTGGGAGTGCTATCTATGGATGAACCAAAGAAATTGGTACAAAAACCAGGTGTGCTTCAAACCTATCATCGACTTTCACTTAACGATCTTTCGTTAACGTTAGGTGCAGAACTTCTTTTTGATGACCATCATCTTGTTATGGAAGCGTATATAGTTCACTTTGATGATTGTACTGCCCGAGGGTATGTTGAAATAAGTGAACGTCGCGAGTATGCTGATAAAAGTTATGAACTCTGGCGATGTGATACAAAAAGAAATTTGGGAGTTGAATCTTTGTTGCTGCATGGTGACATTATCATGTTTGAAGATGCAGTTTGTGATGTTGTATATGGTTTGGGACATCTTTTTCGCAGTAAAACTGCACCCTATGTTGATGGTCATGTAACATTAGACCAGCTCGAAACACTTTGTCAGGGAGTAGCGGCAGGAATGTCTATAGTACGTCATATTCTTACCCAGAGATAATATTTTTTCAACAATATTTTTAAAAACTCGATACAAATGATTTGTTTATGGTTTCAGAGAATGTTCAAGAAGAAATGGAAAAACAACAGTATCGTTTCGTTGGTAGTCATAGTGTTGTAAAAGTATGTGGATGGACACGTACCATGATTAATGGTAAAGGAAGCTGTTACAAACACAAATTTTATGGTATTGAAAGTAATAAATGTATGCAAATGACAACGTGTTTAAGTTGTGCAAACAGGTGTTTATTTTGCTGGCGTGGACATAAAGAACCTGTTCATAAAGAATGGAATGGAAATGTAGACGACCCTTCATTTATTCTTAACAAAAGTATTGAGGAACATCATAAATTATTGGTTGGATTTAAAGGGTCTGCAAAAGCAATCCAATATAACGAATCAACAACGGTAAAACATGTTGCTCTTTCTTTAACAGGAGAACCAATCATATATCCAAAAATTAACGAGTTTATTGATTTGTGTTATCAACGCGGAATTTCAACATTTTTGGTAACAAATGCACAGTATCCCGAACATATTAAAGAATTAAAACCAGTAACACAACTTTATGTGAGTCTTGACGCCCCAACGAAGGAGTTGTTACAAAAAGTCGATGTTCCATTATTTGCTGATTATTGGGACCGATTATCATTGTCGTTACAATATCTCTCACAAAAAGAAGGAAGAACGTGCATTCGGTTAACGATTATTAAATATGTTAATGATACCAACCATAAAGAATATGCAAAATTAATCTCACGAGGTAATCCCGACTTTGTTGAAGTAAAAGCGTACATGCATGTCGGTTCATCGAGGAATTATCTCGAAAGAAAAAACATGCCGTTGCATGAAGAAGTTGTTTCTTTTTGTCAAGAGTTAGCAAAATACCTCTCGGAGTATGAATTAATGTCTGAACATATCCCGTCCCGAGTAGTTTTGTTTGCAAAAAAGAAATTTAAAAAGGATGACGGATGGTACACGTGGATAGATTTTGCTAATCATACAAATCTTGTTAAGACTCCGGAGACAGGCATTAGTGGGAAAGGGACATTGAAATAAATTATCGTGAAGCAACAAGTTTCTGATGAGCTTTGTACAATCCTGCTGCAAGCAAATCGGCACTTGCGGTGATATATTCAATATTCAAATCAGGATGTTGTGGAACAGTATCCAAACAAACAACTCTATCAATAAATGTTCTGTCGTTTGCTTTCGTATGTTGTTGCGGCATTGTAACGGCATGACTGGTCCAAAGTTCGACATGTACATTTTCTCCACCACTTTGTTTTATCCACTGAGCTTTTCCATTAGCAGTACCAAGACTTGCTGCCATATCATCAATTATAATATACGTGCCCTGCGGATCAATATTTACTTCTCTAATTTGACTAAATTTTTGTACTAAAGTAGTTTTATCACCATAAGAAACTCTGTCTGAGCTAAAGTATAAAAGAAGGCTATAAAACTCATCTGGTTCCAATTCCGGAAAAGCTCTTTCAACAAAATTTTCACATCTTTTTTCTGTTCCCTCATCGACAACAACAATATATAAATGTCCTTCCTTTCTTATTTTAAGTTCTCTAATTCTTTCTTGGTAAGGGCGACATCGTAAAAGTACATCTTTTGCTGTCTTTGCAGATAGACCTAATTTGTATGGATTAATACCCCTGCTTGATTGAAATGGATTGATTGCATGAAAGTCAATACCTACATCTTCCGCTTCCTGCGTAGCTTTTAGTGAATGGGGGTCAATAGTTAAAATTGCTCCCAAACCATCCTTTTGCCAATCATGTATCATTCGATGTAAAGAATCAAACTGAAAGAATCCCCTTATTCTATATTTATCAACACTATGTGATCTGACATATGTAAGGTAAGGAGCAACAAGAGTTCTTTGTAACGTCTCTGTGTTCTTAAGCAAATCAAGGAGTCCTCTGACGGCCATAACATGATCATTAACCGATACTCTTTGGGTGTCTCCCTCATAAACTAAACGATTCGGTGTCAGTAAATGTTCAACCAAAGCAACATGTTTACCTCGTATAATATCATAAAGTTGATTTCTTCCAATATCTGTCTGGACTTCAGCATCAGCAAAGAAATCACTTACTAAAGGATGTTTATGGTCTTTAAGCGTTCCTTTTGGTACATCTTTTCTTCTACTTGGAGCCAGTAATTCAACTTGGTCTTCTAACCTATAATCTCTTCTTAAAATCGTAAATATTTCAGTAGCAAGTTCTGTTGTTTCATGTCCCGAGCATGGTACTAAAAGAAGTTTTGTCTGACTAGCCATACATTTAATATCGGGAATGACTTATTATCCTTTTCCTCATTTCAGTATATCTATTGGAGTACACAATTCAAACAAAAACCTTATAAAACACTATTCTTCTTATAGATAAATGACATTAACAACACAAGAACAGGCAGTACTAAAAGCGTTAGTAAAGAAAGAGTTAGCAGATATTAAAGAATTGGGAGATTCATTTGACATTGTTAACTCTCCATTCCTAAGCAGCATTTCTCGAATGAAAGCAATGGATATACAGTTTCTTAAAACTGAAACTCTTTACATAAAGTTTTTAGAAGACCTGATTCAAAAATTATAAAATGGCAGATGAAGAACAAATGAAACAGTTGTTCACACAGTTTCAAATGTTGCAACAGAACATTGAACAACTGACGGAACATGTACAAAAATTGCATCAACAAAATGCTGAACTAGAAGAATCTGTTACTGCACTAAAAGAATTTTCTCAAACCCTTCCTGATACTGACGTCTTTGCTCCTATAGCAAACGGAATATTCATCAAAGGAAAAGTTGTTGACAATCAAAAGTTATTGGTTAACGTTGGTGCAGATACTGTTGTTGAAAAGTCTGTTGATGAAGTTGCTGGGATGCTTGAAAAACATCAACAAAGCACGACTCAGAACATATTGGAAGCAGAAACACTATTACAAGGTTTTCAGGAACAGGCAATGAGGATATATCAAGAAGTTGAGAAAGTAAACAAAGAGTAAATCAAACATGTTTGGGAAATTAAAAGATAAACTGAAAAGTGCACTCAACGTCTTCTCAAAGAAGGCAGAGGAAGAAGCAGAGGTAGAGGAAGCTGTAGAAAAGGTTGTTGAAACGGAAGAAATAGTAGAAAAAGAAGTGCCAAAAAAGGCAGAACCTAAGAAAGAAAAACAAGTAAAAGAGAGAAAAGAAAAAGTAGAAGTTAAGAAAGAAACTGTTTTAATTTTTCATGGATGGGAAGATAACGCTGAATCTGGATTTATACCTTCTCTTAAAAGTTTTTTGAACAAAAAAAACTACACTGCTCTTTCATTCAATCAACCTAATACTAAATCCCCAAAGTTTGATGAATGGTTTTCTTTTATTGATACAAAGATATCTGCTTTAGATAAAGATAATCTGAGTTTAGTTGGACATAGTATGGGTGGTTTATTAGCATTAAAATTAGCAGAAAAATATCAGTTACAAAAACTATTTCTTATTGCTCCTGTCGGTTCAAAACCTTCCGAGAAGTATTTTCAATCTATAAGTAAAGAACTAGACAAACAAGACTTACAAATTTACAAAGAGTATCAGGATAAATCTTTAGACATACAAAGAATAAAAAGTAACGTAAAAGAAATCGCGTTTGTTTTTGGACTAAAAGATACATGGATTACAGAAGAAATTAGAACATTTTACATTAACTCATTTAAAGATGTTGCAGAGATTCATATTTTTGATAGCTATGCACACATGAGTCCAAACGAAGGAACGAAAGAATTACCAATTGTAAATGAACTTTTTACAAGGAAATTCAAACATGGTGTTGTTGAGCATAAAGAAACAAAACAAAAAGTTATTATTGAAGAAAAAGAAATAGTCGAAGAACCGCAAAAGGAAGACCAGAAAGAAAAGAAAAGCTTTTTCAAAAAATTATTCTCAAAAGACGAAAATGAACAGGTTGTTGAAAAAGAAATTAAGACACAAAAAGAAGAAGAATCAATTATTGAAGAACAACAGGAAGAAAAGAAAAGTATCTTTGAACGAGTCAAACAAAGTATTACAACAAAGACAATCAGTGCAGACAAATTTGACGAATTGTTTTGGAATTTAGAAATTGTCCTTCTTGAGAATAACGTTTCTGTTGAAGTTATTGATAAAATCAAAAATGATCTCAAGAAAGAATTGATTGATAAACCACTCCCGCGCGATGTTCCAAAAAAAATTGAAGAAACATTAAAGAATACCCTTCACGAAATTTTATCTTCAAAGAAGATTGATCTTATTGCAATGGCACGCGGTAAAAAACCGTTCGTGATTACATTTTTCGGTATTAACGGGACGGGAAAAACAACATCAATTGCGAAATTAACACATTACTTTCAACAGCATAAGTTATCTGTTGTCCTTGCAGCATGTGACACGTTCCGAGCAGCAGCGATTCAACAATTAGAAGAACATGCAGTTAAACTCGGTGTAAAAATAATTAAACACGATTATGGTTCTGATGCAGCAGCAGTCGCATTTGATGCCGCAAAGTATGCAGAAAAAAACAATATTGACGTTGTTATGATTGATACCGCAGGAAGGTTACATTCTAATACAAACCTCATGGCAGAATTGGAAAAAATAATCCGAGTTACAAAACCAGATTTAAAAATATTTGTCGGCGAGTCGATTACTGGAAATGATTGTATTGAACAGGCAAAGAAATTTAACGAACTTGTTGAAATGGACGGCGCAATCCTTACAAAAGCAGACGTTGATGAAAAAGGTGGCGCGCCATTATCGATTTCGTATACAATTAAAAAACCAATTTTGTTTTTGGGAGTTGGTCAGAAATATGAGGATCTTGAAGAGTTTGATGCAAACAAAATATTACATCATCTTGGTTTCTAAGCATGGAAATTAAAAAAGAACGAAAGGATAATTCGTATTCAATACGTATTGCTGCAGTAAAAGATAAGAAAGAAGTTGGTTCCGTGTATCTTTATATAATTTCAAACGATTTTCATGAAGAACCGTACGGTATAATGGAATATCTCATTGTTGACGAGAAATACCGTGGTCAAGGAATCGGAACTGAATTGATACGATTAATCATTGATGAAGCTAAGAAACAGGGATGTTATAAACTTTTGAGTCAAAGTCGTCATTCTCGACCGAAGGTCCATGCATTGTATGAAAAGTTTGGTTTTAAAAATCACGGTTTGAATTTTAGAATGGACTTGGTTGATTCTTCCAAGAAATTATAAGAACACTTTTGCAAGTAAATATCTTCCTAGTTTATATGTAAAATCATAATTCTCTAACTCTCGCAGCGAAACATTCATTTCTTCTTCTGAGAATGCACCATATTTTTGCAAGAGTATCATGCCACACATGTCCAAACTCGTGAATGATTGTACTGGCACCATATTCTTTCTTTGAAGCATTTCTTTCATAGAGGAATACTACTCTCCCTTCAACTCTTCCTAACCAACATTCACTAGTTTCAGAAATGATAAATCCCCTAACTTGTTCTTGTCGTATAATGTCGTAATAGTCCCAATTTTCACGGGCAATGTTGTTTGCTTCATGAAAATGTTTTAAAGAATCATTAAAAAGTATGCTCGGTGAAAGAATACGGATGGAGGGTTCTTCAACTTTCCGTTCAAGACATTCATGGAGGCTTAGTTCTGACGGTGGATTCCTAACTCCACTACTTACACTAACACCTAATATAATAAGTAACAGAGATTCAACTATTCTAGTACCAACTTTTTTCATAACGGAAAATCATGTTTTTATTGGCTTATAAACGTTCTGACACATTTAATTTACTCTAATGTTAAGATGACAAAAAAGAATACTTTTCACAAACTTATTTAAATTAGTAAAATAAAAATAATTACTATGACAACGTTCTACTTCAAAACGTATGGGTGCGCTGCGAACCAAGCAGATTCTGAACAGATGGCGGGACTGTTACGGGAAGCACAGTTTAGTCCTTCCGATACGATTGAAGATGCAGACATTGTCATCTTTAATACTTGTACAGTTAAAGGACCAAGCGAATCACAATTTTTTAAAGATTTAGAAGAATTTAAAGTAGAACACCCATACAAAATTGTTATTGTTGCAGGGTGTATCGCACAGACAGATCCACATAATTCACTTTTAAAAGATGTGTCTTGTATAGGAACAAAACAGATTCATCATATTGTTGAAGTGGTTGAAGAATCGTTGAACGATAACGTTGTTAAAATGTTGGAAATGGGTGAAATGCCACCACTTAACCTTCCACGGATACGGAAAAACCCTGTTATTGAAATAGTTCCAATCAGTCGAGGATGTATGGGCGCATGTTCATTCTGTAAAACGAAAGCGGCTCGGAAGAATCTTGTATCATATCCAATACAAGATATTATTACTGAAACAAAGAACGCTGTTCAGGATGGCGTGAAAGAAATTTGGTTAACAGCACAAGACACGTTCTGTTACGGGTTTGATATTGGGACTGATTTACCAGCTTTATTGAAAGAGTTAGTTACTATTCCTGGCGAGTTTACCATTCGTATTGGCATGGGCAATCCTAACCACATACCGAAGATTGGCGATGCGTTACTTGAAATGTATACTCATCCAAAGATATTCAAATTTTTACATGTACCGTTGCAAGCAGGTGATGATGTTACTCTTCAAGATATGAAAAGAGGATATACTGTTGATGATTTTTTTACAATAATTCAACAATTTAGGAACTTATTTCCCGCAATTAACATTATGACAGACATTATTGTTGGATATCCAACAGAAACGGAAGAACGGTATTGGAATACATTGGAAGCTGTTAGAAAACTTGCACCGGACTCCATTAACATCTCACGATTTTGGTCACGGCCGGGAACACTTGCTGCCGAGTTGAAACAACTTCATGGAGATGAAGTTAAACGTCGTTCGAGGGTTTTAACTGGCATCTTTGAAAACATTTCGACGTTACAGAACGAGAAGTGGATTGGATGGGAAGGGCCAATACTTATTGATGAGAGAGGTAAAGACAATCAATTGATTGGGAGGAATAATTATTACAAACCAATTATTGTTGAAGGTGATTTTAAACTTGGCGATGTTGTTAATGTGAAAGTTGTGAAGTCTGGGATGTTTGATTTGAAAGGTGATGTGGTAGGAGTATGATGAAAAAAATGATATATGACTCTCTTGTTAGAAACATAAGCACAAACTATGTTTCTTTTGATGATGGTAGTGTTACTAAGAGATATAGGTCTTTTAGTTTCCCAAGTCTGTGGGGAATAGTATCGGGAAGACCATTCCGAACTGCTTTACAAAGGTTTAGGCGGGAACTCCATGTTGCCACTTATTTGTATAACGAAGGGCTCAACGTTTCTCATGTTATCGGGAGGCACATTCACAAAAAAAGATGTTTTTTAAAGATGGTGCTGCTAATTACTTGAATGCTTTAGGAACATTATTCTCTGGAGCAGCTGCTATTATGTCAAATTCTGAAGAAGATTCAATCAGAGAAAAGTTACAGGGTCTTGAAGGTCTTACTATCGACTTACATATAATTGGTCTTGCAGAAAAAATGGTTGTTATATCTGAAAAAGGTCAGGTTCAACCAGAAGGTTTTCCTGCTCCGATAAATCCTGATCGCCCAGCGTATTTAGGAAAATTGAGACAATTTCATTCTGATATCGCAGGAATTGCTGTCATTGGAGATAATCCATTCCTTGACGTTTTCCCCGTACTTCTTAATGGAGGTTATGGAATTCTTTTAGAAACAGAAGTGACACAAGGATATGAAATTCCTTTTCTGAAAGCACATCCACGTGGCCATTTTGCTCGTAATTATGATGAGGCTTTAAGATTCTTAGAACTACATAAAGCGTAAATATTTTTTCTCTACCAAAACCATTTTAAAAAAACTTCAACATTCTCAAAATTTATGGAAAAATAAATAAGCCGTCTCCACTAGCTTTCTCATCAGTTGCTTCAGTCACTTCACATATTTCTAAGGGTAAATCTGGCAATTCTCTGTTTATGTATCTTTCTGGTTTTATTATTGAGAAAGTAAGGGTGTGATAGTCTGGTTGATTTATATCGGTTTTATACACAAATACTTGATTCGCTCCAATCATTGCATCAAGAAATCCCTCCGCTCTTTCTACTTTTCGATTTCTTGGTCCGTCGTAAAACTCTTTTCGGTTATCAACTACATTATCTCTAGCATCGAGAACTTCAAACCTAAACCCAAGTAGTTTACCGCCATTACCACCACCAATTTCTCCTCTATCATTTGTTGTTACATAACTTATTCTTATGGCCCTTGCTGAAGTCACGTAATGATACATAAGGTTTATACCTGGCCCCTCGCCTAATGAAACAGAATCATTAATAGAATATGGGGGAACACATTTTTCATCTCTTGGTTTAAGCCAGACTAGTCGCGTTGGGTAACTCATTATCATATTTGTAGAACCACAATTTTAAAGTCTTTTTGATGTTAGATTAGTTACATTATATAAATCGTGTTTTTGTTCTCCGAAACTCTTAAAAACTACTTATTACTTTTTATTAACCGTGAAAGCAAAAGAACTCAAAAAGAAGTATCTGGATTTCTTTAGAAGTAAAGGTCATGCAATCATTCCATCTGCGCCGTTAATACCTGAACATGATCCTTCTGTCCTGTTTACGACGGCAGGTATGCATCCGTTAGTTGTTTTCTTTTTAGAACAAGAACATCCTTTAGGAAAGAGGGTTGCGAATGTACAGAAATGTATTCGAACTGGAGACATTGATGAAGTTGGAGATGCAACCCATCATACATTTTTTGAAATGTTAGGTAATTGGAGTTTTGGAGATTATTTTAAAAAAGAAGCAATTGAAATGACTTTTGAGTTCCTGACAAAAGTGTTAGGATTGCCTTTATCACATTTAGCGTTTACATGTTTTGCAGGGGATAAAGATGCTCCGAAAGATGAAGAATCTGCGAAATTCTGGCGAAACCTGGGAGCACCAGAAGGGCGGGTTGCTTTCTTAGGCAAGGAAGATAATTGGTGGGGTCCCGCTGGAGAAACTGGACCCTGTGGACCAAGCACAGAAATGTATTATTGGACTTCTAAAGATATGCCTCCGGAAAAGTTTGATGTTAATGACAAACGTTGGGTTGAGATTGGTAACGACGTTATAATTGAATATGAAAAGACTAAGTCTGGCAATTTTAAACCGTTAACAAAAAAGAGTATTGATTTTGGTGGGGGAGTTGAAAGGACGATCGCTGTGCTTAACGGATTAGACGATAATTATCTAACAGATCTTTTTTTACCAATAATTAAAGAGATAGAAAAAATCACAAAAAAGAAATATGAAGAGTATACAAAACAAATGCGAATCATTGCAGATCATATGCGAGCATCGGTATTTATTCTTGGTGATGAACGTGGTGCTGTTCCATCTAATGTTGATCAGGGATATATCTTAAGAAGGTTTATTAGAAGGGCAATACGACATTTAAAGTCGTTAGGTGTTAAGGATATTAACACATCTCTCTTTGCAGAGAAAATAATTAGTATGTATAAAGAAGAATATCCTCTTCTGGAAGAAAAACAAAACTTCATCCTTGATGAACTACATAAGGAAGAACAAAAGTTCATGAAAACTTTAGAAAATGGATTACGAAAATTTGAGACTATGACGGCAATATCAGAAAGGATTAATGGCAAAGACGCATTTTTATTATTTCAATCGTACGGATTTCCTATAGAAATGACACGCGAACTTGCTGAAGAAAAAGGAGTTATTGTTGATGAAGCATTGTTTGCAGTAGAATTTGAAAAACATCAACAATTGTCACGAGTTGGCGCTGAGAAAAAGTTTAAAGGCGGATTAAGCGATGCATCGGAAGAAACGACAAAGTTACATACTGCAACACATCTGTTAAATGAAGCATTACGACGCATATTGAAAGAAGACATACGTCAACGAGGAAGTAATATTACTGCTGAACGTCTTCGGTTCGATTTCAATTTTTACAGGAAATTAACATCTGAAGAACTTAAAGCGGTTGAAGACGAAGTAAATAGGGTTATTCAACTACAATTAGATGTTGAACGGAAGGAAATGCTGTTAGATGATGCGTTGAAATCTGGCGCGCACGGCGAGTTCGGTGCAAAATATCCTGCGAAAGTGTCTGTGTATTCCGTATCCGATTATTCAAAAGAGATTTGTATGGGTCCGCATGTGAAGAACGTATCTGAATTAGGAACGTTCAAAATTATTAAAGAAGAATCTTCTTCTGCTGGTATTCGAAGAATTAAAGCAGTGTTGAAATAATAAATGGTGCGGCGGCCGGGACTTGAACCCGGGTCGCAGCGTGTTTGTGTAGCAAACATTCCAAAAATCATGGATTTTTACTATTGGCAACGCCGCATACTAACCACTATACTACCGCCGCACAAGGTACAACTAAAAATTGGTTCTTAATAAAGTTTTTGTAAAAAGAAATTGAAAAAATAAAAAAATAAAATTTTACTTTCGTGCAAATACAAACACTGCTTTCAGTGCAACTATAATGGTTGCAGGGACAAACAATGTTAAAATTCCTCGAAGAATGTTTCTTATCACGGGAGCAACTGCATCAAACACGCCAACTTGCACTCCCAAAAATGATACTAACACAAGTACTGTTCCGCTTGTAAGGAATCCAGACACTTCTTGCAAGCTAATGTTCAATAGTCCTACAACAATACCTAAAAGAAACACAACCCATAAGATTGTTGTTTGGTATGGTCCCGTGTATCCTAATCCTAAAAGAACGGCTAATATAACTCCGATAAGGAACGACCAACTTCCAATAAGGTTTCTGTTGAAAACTGTACTTCTCTTTTTTACCATCTGTATTATCACCTCTTTTATGGTTTGTAAGGAATATGTTTTAGTATATATTATTTTTGTTGCATAAAAAGCTTTATAAAACACATCTTGTTTTACAACAATATCCCTCCTTAGTTTAGCGGCTAGAACGCTCGGCTGTAGATACTCTTTGGAATTGTCATTATGACTGAAATGAAAATGAGTCAGCCGTGACCGAGAGGTCCCCGGTTCAAATGCAAGTAACCTATGCAAGTTGGGCGGGCATAAAGCCCACCGAGCGAAACAGGTTATTGCGTGAAAGTCCGGGAGGAGGGACTTCGAGGGAAGGGCACGTTCTGTCTTTCCTTCACTTATTTCTTTAAATCTTTGTCAGGTATCTAAGAACCTATAACTCCATCACAACAATTAAATACAATAACATTTTCTCTTACTGAAAAAGAGGTATTCCACATGACACCAGATATTCTCATAAATCAATCGGTTGCTATTCTCTGTGATGGGAACAACATTGAACGAAGTATTCATGAAGTTGCAAAGAATCAAAGTACAATGATAAATTTTGACACGCTTATTCCCAAACTATTGAGCAAAAGGGGACTTAACCGTCTTATTTATTTTAGGGAAGGTAAAAGTATTTCTTCTAAACTTGCAGAACGGTTACATGAACATTATTATGGATCTGTTATTCCATGCCATAAATCTGCAGACATTCCTCTTTCCATCAAAGCAACACAACTGGCATCAAAAGTTGATACTATTATAATCATGTCGGGAGATTCTGATTATGTTGAGCTTGTACGACATTTAAAGAGTGAAGGTGTACGTGTTGAAATTGCAGCAGTACGAGAAACAACAGCACGAATTCTTGTTGACGAAGCGGATTATTTTCATCCAATAACAGAGAAAGATTGGTTTGTTTATACCTCTCCTAAGTCCTCTGCTACAAAAGTAAAGAAAACCGTTTCGCATAAAAAATAACGAATTAAACTGAATGTAGTCTCCGACAAAAGTAAATTATAAGTACTAGGACATCTTTCTATTTGGAATGATATCTAAAAAAGAAAGGGAATTAATTGTTAAGCTACACCAAAAAGGCAAAAAACAACAAGAAATCGCTGATTTGATTGGTTGTAGTCAACCAACAGTCCACAAATGGATTACGCGTTCTAAAATGGGTAAAACATTGGAAACT
>Ga0210057_1006498_pt1 | contig 14503 bp, 18 predicted proteins | sample CryGeyCG2114_010_2_FD_183968 | JGI IMG/M metagenome (GOLD analysis project Ga0210057, IMG submission 183968) | Groundwater microbial communities from aquifer - Crystal Geyser CG10_big_fil_rev_8/21/14_0.10 (SPAdes) (version 2) | ecosystem: Environmental > Aquatic > Deep subsurface > Groundwater ... | reverse complement strand
GAAAAAGGCCTTAGCGAACGTCTGTCCTAACGGCATCGCCGAGTTAGCTGCCCGCTTCCGCCGGCACACCACTGGCTGGCGGCGGAATACCAAGGTGTTGACCGGTTTTCTGAAAGCATCGGGGTTGTTCAAGGATGAATTATCAAGTTAATGGGCAAAGGTCAGTAGGTACCTTGGTGGAGCGCACTACGCGCACCACCATTCTGGTACCGCTCAAGGAAAAAGATGCCGCCTCAGTACGGCGTGCCTACGTGAAAGAGCTGCGCTTGCTGCCGAACAGCCTCACCAAGACGTTGACGTACGACCAGGGCAAGGAGATGAGCCAGCATCAGCAGTTTACGGTAGCCACTGACATCCCCAGGTATACTTTGCCCATCCCGGTAGTCCCTGGGAGCGTGGCACAAATGAAAACACGAACGGCCTGATCCGTCAGTACTTTCCCAAAGGTACCGACTTCTCACAAATATCCCGAGCCGAGATCAAACGCGTACAAGATGAGCTCAACGACCGCTCACGAAAAGTGCTAGGATGGAAGAAGCCAAATGAAGTTTTTAATCAACTCGTTGCGTTAAAAGGTTGAGACCAAGATGCTAAAGTTCAACGTATGCTAAGTTCCACCAGAAAATACTATACTGTCGTTATTTCTAGTTACGTTATTTTCCAGAAAGATAATAAAGTGTTGCTTTCTCGTCGATTAAACACTGGCTATCGTGATGGTGAATATAGTTTGCCAGCAGGACATATCGAAGAGGCAGAGTTTGCTACAGAAGCAGCCATTAGGGAAGCAGAGGAAGAAGTAGGAGTAAAATTACAACCTGACAATCTTGTACCTGCCCATGTCATGCACCGACACTGCGGCGATCATGAGCGTATAGATTTTTTCTTTGTGGCAAAAAACTGGAGTGGCGAGCTTATCAATAAAGAGCCTGAAAAATGCGATGAGATCAAGTGGTTTGCTTTAAATCAGTTACCAACAAATACGATTCCATATATTCGTGCCGCGTTGGAGCACTATCATGGTGGACGCTTCTTTTCTGAATTTACAGAACTGGATGATAGGATTTTTACCAAATAGAAGTCTATGAAGATCATCATTCAGATGCGCCCGGGATCAAGCAAGGCAAAAGTAGAAAAAATTGACGAGGGGCAATATCGGGTGTGGGTTCACTCCATTCCCGAGAAAGGAAAAGCTAACGAGGAAATGCTTGAACTACTCGCCGATTATTTTCAGGTAGCAAAATCTTCGGTACGCATTGTGATCGGTAAAACAGCCCGCGAGAAGTTAGTTGAGATTATTGGTGGCGCTGAGTAATATCAAAATTAGAGTAGTGAGAGTTGGTATTCTTTAGCCAAAACAGCTAAAGACAGTGTTATGCAATAAGTCCGCCATTCGCCTTTGTGCGGTGGATTTGCCCGGATAGGGCGAATGGTGCGGTGAAAAGCAGCAGTGGCTCATGGGTGTACCAAGAGCGCTACTCCACACAAAAGGTCCCGCGCATTTTTATTATTGACTTTAGTCTTGATTGGTGGCAGGGTGCCTGGTTAACAAGCGTACCTTCAAAACCAACCAAGAAAGAGGTGAGGTTATGGCTAGAAAGTTAACAATCGTGGTGTCTGGTTCTTTTCGCCGCTTCTACCCTCAAATCAGTAAGACGGTTCTTACATTTGAGTCGCTTGGCGTTGCAGTTCTTTCGCCTACGGCTTCAGAGGTAATAAATCCCGATGAGGAATTTGCAATTCTGAAAACGGACAAAACAAGAGACCCAAAGCTATTGGAACAAGGACATCTGGATGCAATTACAAAAGCGGATGCTCTCTACCTCTACAACCCTGAAGGATATTTGGGGGAGGCGTCCAAAATGGAACTTGGATGGGCGCTTGCTTTGGGTAAGCCAGTTTTCTGCAAAGCAATGATGACTGACGCCACGCTTAAATTCTTCTGCGGGACAGTGGCAACCCCCAAGCACGTGAAAAGTGCGCTGCTCAAAATGTCTCCATTGGAGACCATCAATGAGCGTTCTTCGTTAGCCGCACTTCAGCACTACATTCACGAAATGGTCGTAAGGCGGGGTTTTGACAAAGAAACCCCTCGCGATGTTCTTCTGCTTCTGGTAGAAGAAGTTGGTGAACTGGCAAAAGCGGTTCGCAAGTATGTCGGGTTAAAAACCGATAAAGAAAAGAAAGGCAGATACCCCGCACTTGAAGACGAGTTGGCGGATGTGCTGATTTATATTCTGGATTTAGCCAACCTGCTTCAAGTTCCTCTTTTCCACGTACTGCACGAAAAAGAAAAGGAGAACGAAAAGCGTTCTTGGAAATGAAATCACTGGGAGGTTGAAAGCAATTTCAATCTCTTTTTTTGCGCTTATTTGTTTTTGGGTGGAACACCACCCTTACGCACGGAACCTTATGGCGGGGGTTCCCCCTTACCCCCCCAGCAGAAGAAGGAGATCAAGCACGGAAAGTCCGGGAGCGGCTGTTGACGATGCGGCCCTGGTCGTCACGCCGCGTGATAATGCGATTTAGGCGCGGGTTCGGGACGTAGCAGATAAACTCAAAGGGAATAGTTGGGATAACCGATTGTGAGTGCCTACTCTCAGCATACGATCTCAACCTTTCGGTGGTTAACGGAATATGACCACATATTTCTATGGACCTCACACTAAGAAATGCCACTAAATTCCAGCAGACGGTACGGAAACACAGTGCGGTTGAGGTAGCGCACGAAGTCATTGGTTGCTTCGTCGATGTTCTGGATGAAGCGATTATGCGTGATCTCTGAACGTCCCGCTTTCCAGACATGCTCCTGAGGATTTTCCTCGGGGGAATATTTGGGGAAAGGCAGTGTTTCAACATGGCCATCAGCCTTTATCCATTCGGTGACTTTGGAGCCCACGTGCCGGCAGGCCGAGTCCCACAGCAGCAAGAGCTGCTGGTTCGGGTAGCGCTTCCGCAGTTTCTTTAAAACCTTTACCGTCTCGTACCTGTTCTGTCAGGTGGTTTTCCAGGCATGCTCACGGCCTGTCTTTACGTCCAGAAAGCCGTAGACCGAGCGGTTCTCTCGTTTCTGGGCGACGTCAATGATCGGATACGCACCAGTCCTGAGCCAGACTTTCTGCGTGGTCGTCTGCGTGGACAGCACCATCCCGTCACCGGTTAGGATGGTGACGTTGGGGTTATTCCAGACCTCACGCAGGCGTGTGCTGGCCTTCCTCCGCCACTTTTTTACTTCTTCCTCATCATGTTTCTCATATCGTTTCTCCGGCTTGTGGAAGGTAAACCGGGCATCCTTGAACAAGAGGTCATATGACGTGCGGGATTTGTAGCGGACATTGAACTGGCGCTCAATCCAGTCACCGAGCATGTTAGTGGTCCAGCCTTCACCCCAGTAGCCCATGTCAGCGGGCTTCTTGGTGGTCAGCACCGTATTGATCGCCTACTGCTGCTGTTTGGCGAGGAGCGGCTTCGGGTCACCGCGGCGTTTGTCTTTGAAGGCCACCAGGCCGTGTGCCAGGTACTCGCGACGGAGGCGGAACAGATGCTCTTTGCTAAAACCGGTCAACTGCGCACTGGCGGGCAGTGGTGTTTGTTGGTCAAGGAGAAGCACTGCCTGGGCCCGACGCACCGCGGGGCCGGGGGTTTCCTTCATGGTAATGAAATCGCTCAACTCTTTTTGTTGGTATGGTGTTAGTTTTTGTTTTTGCATAGTACCTTAATGGTACTATGGAGTGGCATTTCTTAGTGTGAGGTCCATACTATTGAAACCTGGGTAACCAAATTAAAGGATAGCTGACCCCATTAATTTCTAGAGATGGGAAAATCTTTCACACGATTCGTTTTGTATCGTCATTGCGTTGGGTATATCATTTAGACAGATGAAACATTTCTTTGTTTCTTGGCTGGCTGGGTTGGTCTTGTTGCTTTTGATAGCAATCCCTGCTATGGCGCGCGTTTTGATTGATGAACATGGTGATGTGGTTGTTAACCAAGGACAGGTGTTAAGCAGCGGCAGCGGCTCTGACGGGGATGGTGGTGACGATAGCAGTGGGAGTGGTAGTAGTGGCTCAGGAGGTAGCGAAGAAAGTGATGACGACGATGATGACAATGATTCCAGTGGCAGCAGCTCAGGCAGTGGCTCTAGTGGCAGTTCAGCTACCAAATCACCCACTCCTACACCCAGCAAAACTGAAACGCGTAATCCAGATGGTACTCGCACCAAAACAGAAGTAAAAGATGATGGCGAAGTTCGCACCGAGGTTCGCCTGCCCGATGGCACGAAGATTAAAACACGGGCTGAAGAAGGTCGCACTCGTACTGATGTCTACCAAGGCGCAACGAAAGTCCGTTTTGAGCGGTTAGGCGATCGGTTCCGCATCAAAGCGGAAAATAAGTTTGGCCAAGAAGTTGAACTAGAAGAGCGCGAGGACGATGAACTTGGCGAAGATGAAAATGAAGCTGAGCTAAAGGGAACTCTGGTGAAAGCAGGCGATGCCTTTCAGCTGACGACCAATGGAGTTACGTATACACTTATTCCTGCTGAAGGTTTGGTGCTCGATAGCCTGGTTGGCCAATTTTTAGAAGTTGAAGGTACTCTGACTGCTGAATCACCAACCACGCTTACCATCACTAAGGCTAAACTTGAAGACGCACTTGAGACCGAAGACGAAATTGTTGTGGAAGAACGAGCCGATCTGCTCCGCATTCGAGCATTGCAAAGCAAGGCCATTATTGAACGTCTCAATGTCCAAGCCTTAACTGACTTACCACTGTCAGTTGATCTCAGCACTAATATTCTCACCGTGACGACCCCGGCTGGCGAGAAGCAAGTCACGGTGCTGCCTGATCAAGCCGTGCAGAACATGCTAGCCGCGAATGTCATTGACCGATTGGGTGGCCAAGCGCTCGTTGAAGAAGTGCGCCAGGGCAATATCCAGACGCTGGGTCAAGTGATAGAGCTGGGGCTTCACAACAATGTGCTGGTCTATCAGGTGCAAGGTATTAAAGAGCATCGTTTTCTTGGATTCTTTCCTGTGACGACGGACGTGACCGTCAGCGTTTCGGCTGAGACCGGTGAAGTAGTAGATACTGACCAATCAGTGGGTGATCGGATTATTGATTTCTTCTCGGTCTCAGGGTAAGCGGTATCCTGGCATTCTGGGCTTTCATCAAAAAACTAGCCAATTATTGTCATCTGGCGGTTGTAGTTACTTCAAATATAGATAGCTGAGGCGTTGCTTCCACTTCCTGGAAAATGAGTACGCCAGTTGGTGTCTCACCGGAACTGCGCATCGCGTCTAAATCAGCTTGACTGCGCCACACCGTGAGGATTCGCCACGTTGTAGGATTACTTTGGCTTTGCCCGAGGTATGACTGGATAATATGCTCTGGGAGCGTACGTGTCTTGTCGTGATAGACTCGTTTGAGTTTCTCCCGTAACTCCTGCCTGACCTCTGCCTCCAATATGGTGATGACCATGTTCGTAGTGTATCATTTTTTACTCTTGCGCAGCGTGAGTTTCGGGTATATATTCATAAGTACAGGTCGATCCTTTAATTTTTTAACCTTAATTTATATGTGTCATGGCATGTGTAATTGCGGCCCCATGGCTGGCACCACCAAGAGTGGACGAAAGAAGACAAACTAAAAATGCTCGAAAAGTACGAGCGCCGCATGCAGGAGGAGCTCAAGGACGTGCAGGAGATGAAAGAGAAGCTCGCGCAGGATAAATAAGCCCATTAACTTTAACCCCCTTCCTCATCTTTTAGGGAAGGGGCTGAGCTAACTGCTACTTAGGTAACGTATGACCCGTCCTCGCAAATGGTGCCGCATTGGTTTCTGCCCGGAGGCAGACTGTTTTTTGCCTGACGATAAATCTGAAGCCGAACTCGAAATAATTGAACTTTCTCCCGAAGAGGCGGAAGCGCTGCGCCTGAAAAACATCGAGGAGCTCGCGCAGACTGAAGCCGCTAAGAAGATGGGCATTTCTCAAAGCACCTTCCAGCGCATCCTTTTATCAGCGCATAAGAAGATGTCGGAGGCGCTCATCTACGGAAAAGCATTGAAGATTATCAAGAGAACTCAAGAGAATACAAGTTGAATTTATTTATTAATCATTAAGCAATTTTATGAAAGCAGCACAAATTAATAAATATGGTGGCAGTGACGTCGTGGAAATTCATAACAATGCCACCAGGCCAATCGTGCAAGCAGGCAGCATCCTCGTCGAAATGCATGCTGCCGGCGTTAACCCCGTTGATTGGAAAATCAGGGAGGGCTACCTGCAGCAGATGGCGCCCCTGCACTTTCCAGCGACCTTGGGCGGAGACTTCTCTGGAGTTGTTACTGAAGTTGACAAGGACGTATCCCCTTTTAAGCCTGGCGACGAAGTCTATGGTACGGCGCTCGTCGTCGGTGGCGGGTCAGGAGCATTCACTGAATTTGCAACAACTCAAGCTGGCAGTATAGCACCTAAACCTAAGGGCGTGAGTCATAGTGAAGCTGCCGCCTTGCCGCTCACCGGAGTCAGTGCGCTCCAGGCACTGGCTGAACATATAAAGCTGGTAGCAGGCCAGAAGGTGCTCATTCACGGCGGCGCGGGGGGTATTGGCAGCATGGCTATCCAACTGGCCAAACACCTTGGGGCGTATGTAGCGACAACAGTTAAAGTAAATGATGCAGCCTATGTAAAAGAACTCGGTGCCGACGAGGCAATCGAATACGAAAACCAGCGTTTTGAGAACGTGGTGAGTGACTACGATGCCGTGTTTGATACCGTTGGCAGCGAGACCTACCAGCGATCTTTTTCGGTACTCAAAAAAGGTGGAATCATCGTCTCTATGCTTGAGCAACCAAATGGAGAGCTGATGAAGCAATACGGCGTGACAGCAATCGCCCAGTTCACCCAGATAACTACTGAGCGTTTATCGAAACTGGCTGAGTTAGTTGATCAAGGAGTTCTGAAGGTGAATATCGATAAAATATTTCCTTTGGAGCAGGCAGGTGAAGCACTGGCGTATCTGCAGAGCGGGAAGGTGCGGGGGAAAGTGGTGGTGCAGATTCAAGAAGACTAGCGTTTATACAAGAGCCACACAAAGTAAGCGTGGGGTACGCATAGGGATTTTGTATTTATTGGGTATTGCAAAAATATATGTCTTTGTGCACATTATTAATGGAGGACTTTACCTTAATTTTCCTCTAGCAAGGAGGTGACACATGTATGAAATTGCCAATTCGCAGAAACCAACCCCAAGAATCTGAAAGTAGTATTGTGCCATTGCGCGATATGATGGATCGTCTGTTTGAAGATAGCTTTTGGAGTCCTTTTGAGCTGATGCGCCGAACACCACAAATGATCTCACAGGGAAGCCGAGGTGGTTGGATGCCACAGGTTGATGTGTCGGAGACAGACAAGGAAATCAGGGTTAAAGTAAACGCACCTGGCGTTGATCCGAATCAAGTGAATATCTCGGTAGAAGAAGATGTCCTTACTATTAGCGGTAGGACAGAAGAAAAGCGAGAAGAAAAAGGCGAGAACTTCTATCGCCTGGAACGAGAGTACGGATCATTCCAACGCTCGATGGAACTACCTCATGGCGCGGATACCGACAAGATCGAAGCGACAGCTAAGAATGGTGTCATCCACATCATGATCTCCAAGAAGCCGGAATCGCGGCGAAAGGCCATTACGGTAAAAGTCCAGGACAAGAGTAAGTAACCCACAGGCATTCAAGCTAGGCTAAAGAAGATCCCCACCAGGGATTTTCTTGTCATAGCCACTCCGTAAGAAATCAGGAGCGTCGTTACCTATTAGGTATACTAGAGCCATGGACTCGCATGAAGAATTATTACGTCACCTTCAAAGAGGCGGAGTGTTACGTACTCCCGCCATCATCCAAGCATTCGATGCCATTGATCGCCGAGATTTTGTGATACCCGCGATGGAAGCAGCGGCCTACGAAGATACTGCGTTACCACTTGGATTGGGCTAGACCATATCCCAACCATATACCGTGGCCTTCATGCTGGAGCTGCTGCAGCCGCAGGCTGGCCAGACCATACTCGACATTGGATCGGGTTCCGGCTGGCAGATGGCATTACTCGCTTCTATTGTTGGGCCAAAAGGTAAAGTGGTAGCTCTTGAGATTATTCCCGAGTTCTGTGAAATGGGCAGATACAATGTCAGCAAATGCAACTTCATTCAGAAAGGGATTGTAGAGATGCACTGCCAGAGTGGGTTCAAGGGCTATCCCCCGTTCACTCGCGCTCTCCGGCCATTTTGGAACGCCAGCATTTTCAGCACAGACAAATATAATCTTCTTCATTGCTTTTAGTAGAACAATAGAGGAGCGATTATTTTGCTTCCCGAAAGTCAAACTGACCCTTTAATTGAAATTTATTATCCAAATACTCCATGCACATAATCACGGGTCAAGTCATGCGAAGGTGATTCAAAAACCTTCTTGACAGAACCAAATTCAATGATCTTACCCAAGTGAAAGAATCCTACACAATCGGCTATGCGGTGTGCCTGTTGCAAGTTATGAGTTACCACAACAATGGCGTAGTCACGCTTTAATAACACAATAAGCTCCTCGATTTTGCGACTGGCAATGGGATCAAGGGCTGAACAGGGTTCATCAAATAGTATAACTTCCGGAGCCACTGCAATTGTGCGCGCTATACATAGGCGCTGTTGCTGGCCACCCGATAATCCAAGCGCCGAAGCATACAAACGATCGCTAACCTCATGCCATAACGCCGCTTTAGTTAAACTGTCATGGGCTCGCTCTTCAATTGACTTTGCTGAACCCATCCCATGAATGCGGAGTCCATAGGCCACATTATCAAAAATACTTTTGGGGAAAGGATTTGGTTTCTGAAAGACCATTCCTATCCGCCGCCGCAGGTGCGTCACGTCTACTGTTGGACCGTAAATATCTTCGCCGTGGTACAGGATAGTACCCTGATGTTGAAAATCCGGTGCCAAGTCATTCATGCGATTTAGGCAACGCAGAAACGTGCTCTTGCCACAGCCAGATGGTCCAATAATAGCTGTAACGGATCGCGACGGAATATCAAGTGTCACATCTTGGAGCACTTTCTTTGTGCCATACCACGTGTGTAGCCCCTGTATTGAAAAAACGGTACTCATAGAGAGATCATCGATATAGACGGTGTGTAGATCGCTGCCGCACCCAAATGGCAAGCCCATTCATAAGCAGCGTAATACCCATGAGAACAATAACTCCCGCCGCCGCATTGAGCGCAAATGCTTCTTGAGGGCGTGAAACCCAATTGAAGATCTGAATTGGCAGAACTGTAAACGGATCATTGACCGACTGAGGCAAAAAAGCTACATACGTCAGCGCCCCAATCATAATCAGCGGTGCAGTTTCGCCCACGGCTCGCGATAATGACAAGATCACGCCAGTCAGTACGCCTGGCGCGGTCGCTGGTAAGACTTGATGCCAGACTGTCTGCCAGCGCGTCGCCCCCAACGCATAGGATCCCTCCCGCAAACTTGCCGGCACTGCCCGCAATGCCTCGCGCGTTGCTAAAATTACAATCGGCAAAATGAGCAAACTCAATGTCACTGCACCTGCCAACACACTTCGCCCCAATGCCAAAAAACGCACAAAAAGGCTGAGCCCTAACAGCCCATAAATAATCGATGGCACGCCTGCTAAATTAGCAATGTTAATTTCAAGCCAATGCGCAAAACGTCGCCGTTTCGCATACTCTTCTAAATAGATGGCTGTCATTACTCCCAGCGGCAACGCGAAAAGCGCTGACAAACCAACGACCCAAACAGATCCTACCCAAGCAGACAGGATACCGGCTTGTGCTGGATCGCGCGAAGGGAAGGCAGTCAAAAACTGCCATGTTAGTCGTGACCATCCTTGTGTCACCATTTGCCCGCCCAGCACTATCAGTACAATCAGTCCTGACATGACACAAAATAAGCCCAGCCAGCCAAAAACTTTATCAATCATACTACCATGACGCACCCACCATGGTTCGTTTTGCTTGACCGATAACCTGTTATTCATACACCTCCTGGAAACGCCGCCGCAACCATGATCCTATTGTATTCAAAGCAAACATAGCGACAAAAAGCGTCATCCCAACTGCAAAAATAGTTTTGTATTCCAGCGATCCAGATGGTGTATCGCCGAGGCTCACCTGCACAATATATGCAGTAATAGTCTCAATAGGTACAAGAGGATTAAACGTAAAGCGCGGTTGTAGGCCAGCCGCAATCGCAACAATCATTGTCTCACCAACGGCTCGAGCAAGTCCCAGGAGAAACGCTGATACCACGCCCGAGAAGGCTGCCGGCAGAGCCAACGAAAAAACCATCTGCCAGCGCTTTGCTCCTAACGCATACGCACCTTCTCGCAAGCTGTGCGGTACTGCCCGGAGTGCATCTTCACTGAGCGATGAGACAATAGGCAAAATCATAATCCCCATCACTAGACCAGGAGACAAGGCGTTAAAACCAGAGAGCGAGGGAATAAGCCGCTGTAACCACGGGGTGACGAGTTGTAAGGCAAAGTACCCATACACGACCGTCGGCACTGCTGCTAAGATTTCTAAGACCGGTTTAACTATGGAGCGCAGTCGTTTCCCAGCATATTCGCTCAAATAAACTGCACTCATAAGACCAAAAGGGCCGGCAACCAGCATGGCAATCAAAGACGTCAAAGCAGTGCCGGCAAATAACGGCAGTACTCCAAACTGTTTCCGGCTAAAAAGAGGCGTCCATTCGCGACCAGTCAAAAAATCAATGACTGATACTTCCTGAAAAAATTGCCATGTCTCAATAATGAGAACGCCCACTATACTGACAGTGATGATTACCGACGACAGTGCTGCCACCAGCAAACACATCTCGATTGCCCGTTCGCTGATGCCGCGCCCGCGGCCGACACTCGTCGCGGCCATAGTATGCCTATTGCCCGCGCAGTATATCATCAATCTTCACACCAACTTGTGATCCGCCTGCGAAAGCTGAGCCCGTTATTCGATGATTAAACTTGGCTAGAGCCTGTTCATAAGAGTTGCCCGGTAACGTAATATATCCCACCTGAGGGACCAGACGCATTGCTTCTTTTAAGTAATACTCAACAAAACGACCCACTTCTGCCCGATCAGCGGCCGCTCGCGTTACATAGATAAAAATCGGACGGGCAAGCGGCTGATAGGTACCATTCTCAACTGTCGTTCGGTCAGGCAAAATTGGACCATCACCATTCGCTGCCTTACCATCGTCAATCGGTATCAATTTCAGCTTGTCCTTATTCTCTTCATAGTAAGCGATTCCAAAAAAACCTAAGGCCAGCTCATCGTTCGCAATCCCCTGTACCAGTACATTGTCGTCTTCACTGGCTGTAAAATCGCCTCGGCTGCTATCCTCTTTGCCCACGATAGCTTCGGTAAAATAATCAAACGTTCCTGAGTCCGCTCCGGCGCCATACAAGTGCAGTTCCCTCGCCGGCCAGTTGGGTCGTATATCGCTCCAGCGCATCACTTTACCCTGGGCCTCCGGCTCCCATATTTTCTTGAGTTCAGCCACAGTGAAATAGTCAACCCATGTATTACGCGGATTGACCACTACCGCCAAGCCATCGAATGCCACTGGTAACTCAATATAATCGATGTCTTTGGCTTTGCAATCGTCTGTTTCTAATTGTTTTATTGGCCGCGAAGCATCGCTAATATCCGTCTCGCCAGCACAGAATTTCTTAAACCCGCCACCAGTACCGGAAATACCAACGGTCACTTTCACCGTCGGATTATTTTTCTGAAAATCCTCCGCTACTGCCTCGGTAATAGGGTAAACGGTAGACGAGCCATCAACTGTTACAAGCGTATCTTGCTCTGACTGGGCTTCGCTTGCAGTCTCTGACGTCCCCTCTTTAGTACTATTACCGCGAGAACTGTAGCTCGCATAAGCAATGAGACCAACAATCGCGAGAACACCGATAACACCTATAATAATCCAATTTGATTGCTTCATATATAGTTTATTATTAAATATATATAATTAAAAGCAGTGTACCAGATAATAAACAGAAAAATGCGCTACTTATCCACACTTAATCGGTCATTATTGCAATTTTTATAGAAAATAATTATATATATAGATATGGAGAAGAGGCGTATACAGCGAACAGGAGGATCAAGCTTCACCATGACGTTACCAAAACAGTGGGTAGTGCAGCATAAACTGAAGCATCAAGCTATCGTGACCGCCCATGTCCAAAAAACAGGGGCATTACTCATTAAACCATTCAAACTGGAAGATGAACTCTGGCGAGTACCTCTGAACATCGACTCCCTTACTCCAGCTATGCTAACGCGAGAAGCAATCGGCCTCTATGTTATGGGTGCTGATGAGATCGAATTTCATGCAAAGTATATTACTAGCCAGCAACGATCACATATACGATCGCTTATGCAGACGTTGGTCGGATTTGAGATCATTGATGAATCAGTTTCGAAGGTTATCGCAAGAAATATATTCGATGTGCGCAAATTTCCACTATCAGCAACTATCCAAAAAATATTTCTTATTGCGGAGGCGATGATCACGGACGCACTTCGCGTTACCTTGAAGAAGGATCAGCAGCTTGCTCACGACATTACTGAACGGGACTTGGAAATCGATAAGTTGCTGCTCATACTGCGCCGACAATTCAACACCATCCTGCAGGACAAGGTATCAGAAGAAGAACTTGACTCGGATAGAATTAATTTAGGCTATTTTCAAAATATTGCGGTACAACTCGAGCGGATCGCTGATCACGGCGTGAAGATCGCTGCTGCTCGAAACCTAGCGATTCAGCAACAGTCAAAACTATCTGATTCTATAGCTCATCAGGAGATTTTCAAGACCCTATGTCGCATTCTTAATGAGTCTGCCACCATGGTTCAGCGTGTTGATAAGCAGCATGCACACCAAGTTCTTGATGCCAACAGCGAGCTCGAAGAATCGCTGCAACACATCCGATCCAAAACGAAAAGACCATCGCCTTCTGAGATAATTGTCGTTGACAGCCTCGACCGTTCACGAGGCTACCTTATGAATATCGCTGAACTGACCATTGACCATTCAATGAACCGGTACATACAAGCAATTGTGTTGAAAGTAGGCTGAATTCTAGATCGTCGATCATGTGAGTGGGTTAAGGGTGAGTTAGACCCAGGGTATCACTCAGTTACACAAGATTGCGCATTAGATCATTAGAAACTGTTACCGTAGCCAGTCCCGGAAAGTACCACTACTATCGCCTGGCAAGTTTAAAGATCTTCACCACCAGCGTATCAATTTCTTTCCGTAACACCAACGGGTTCAAGGTTTCTCTCACGGCAGTGAGCTCAGCTTTCACTGCATCACTAATCCGCTCATCCGCCATGGCCCGCTGGTAGGGCGTCTGCGGCGTGTCGTACTTCCGGACATATCGTGACCCGATCCGTTTCTTTTTGATGCACTTCATCGTGGGTTGAAAGAAGTTCACGAACAATCTCCACGGTCCGGTGTACAGCTCGTTCATGAGCGCAACCGCTTCGTCGGTCTCAATGCGGCTGTAGCCAAGTACTTTCCGCACCACGGTGTAGTTCTTCTGCTCGACATGCGCGTTGTCGTTCTTGTGGTTGGGCCGGCTTCTCGTGAGCTCAATGCCTTCGGCATCACACCACCCCTTGCAGTGCCAGTTCACAAACTCGCTGCCGGTGTCGGGATCCAGTCCTTTCAGCTCCCGGGGCAGTCGCTTCCGAATGGCTTTGATGCTCGTGAGCGTTCGGCGCTGCCCTTTGTTGACCTGGGCGGCGCACTCCGCCCAGGTCGTTGTAATGTCGGTGTAATTGACGGTGTAAGCCATATCTCCCAAGAGCGTGCTGCCGCAATGGACGACGCTATCGATCTCACCGAAACCGGGGTCAGGGTTCTCCCACGGCCCGCGGCGGACGGGAATGATTTCTTTCAACTGGGATGGCTTGGTGGTGCCCTTTCCCTTGGGGTGCCGAGCTTTGCGGAAGCCGGCAATGCGCCGCCGCATGGTGGCTTCGCTCATGTTCTGCAGCTGCGCGGTTGTTGTCTTAGTGTGTGACCACATGCCATCACGCTGGAGGGGCGCCAGGTAGTCAGGGAGCGCTGACGTAAGTCGTTCAGCGCAGAGCATACCGCTCATCTCCCACAGCTCTTCGAGGGCGGCGGTAGCGGCAGGGCCGTACCTGGTCTTGCGTCCTCGCTTGGCCGGCTGCCGCAGCGGATCGCGCAGCTGCTCGCGCTTAAGCGCCCGGATCACCGTCTTGCGGTGCAGTCTCGTATTCGCCGCCAACTCATCTAAGATTCTTGGTTTTGCCTGTTTGTTTGACCCGAGGTAACGCTTCAGGGCGGAGCGTAAAAGTTCTTGTTTTAAGGCCATCGTCATAGTGCCGACGATGGTAACAGTAATTATGATCTAACCGTGGGGGCTACGGTAACATTATTTGTGATCTA
>Ga0210057_1006497_pt1 | contig 14503 bp, 13 predicted proteins | sample CryGeyCG2114_010_2_FD_183968 | JGI IMG/M metagenome (GOLD analysis project Ga0210057, IMG submission 183968) | Groundwater microbial communities from aquifer - Crystal Geyser CG10_big_fil_rev_8/21/14_0.10 (SPAdes) (version 2) | ecosystem: Environmental > Aquatic > Deep subsurface > Groundwater ... | reverse complement strand
GACAGACAGCCGAGAGGGCAAAGGGCTCATAGCGAAAATGAGAATAAAAAAGTCTAAAGTTTGCGAAGTTGTTAAAAAAATTCCGAAAGGAAGTTTTTTGAGTTATAAAGAAACGGCAAAAATGGCGGGAAATCCCAGAGCTTATCGTTTCGTGGCAAATCTGATGGCAAAAAATAAAGACAAATCCGCGCCCTGCCATAGAGTGATAAAAAATAATTATGAGGTTGGAGGATATAAAGGGTCTTTTAAAAATACATGGCGAAAAGTCGCCTTACTTTTAAAAGAAGGGGCGGTTGGCGTGATGCCAACGGATACAATTTATGGGATTTGCGGTTCAGCTTTAAATAAAAAGACGGTTGAAAAAATTTATAAACTCCGCAAAAGAAAACCGGAAAAGCAGATGATTATTTTGATTTCTTCTTTGAGCGATTTAAAAAACTTTAAGATTAAATTAAAATTGTGGCAAAAGAAAATTTTATCAAAAATTTGGCCGGGCCCTGCGGGCCCTGTTTGCCGGCGAGCCGGAAAAGTCAGCATGGTTTTGCCGCTAAAGGCCGGATTAAGGCAAAGAAGCGTAAAAACTTTGGCTTTTAGAATACCCAAAGACAAAGAATTGATTGAAATTTTAAAAATTTCAGGACCCTTAGCGGCGCCCAGCGCCAATTGGGAGGGCTGCAGTCCGGCAAAAACAATTTCTGAAGCAAGAAAATATTTTAAAGATAAAGTTTTCTATTATAATAAAGGCAAGATAACAGGCAGGCCCTCAACCTTAATAGATTTAACTCAAAAACCAATAAAGATTTTAAGACAAGGAAGAAATTATAATAAGATAAGAAAGATTTTATATCAATGCTAATAGACGAAGCAACAATCAAAGTGAAGGCTGGCGATGGCGGAAGAGGCGCCGTGGCTTTTAATAAGAATATGATGAGTCTGGGACCGACGGGCGGAAGCGGCGGCAAAGGCGGCAGTATTTATTTTGAAGCCGTTGCCGACTTAAATGCTTTAAGCCAATTCAGGTATAAAAAGGAAATTAGAGCAAAAAATGGCGAAAACGGGAAAGACCAATTCAATGATGGCTCTGACGGAGATGATTTGGTTTTAAAAGTTCCGGTAGGAACGATGATTAAAAAAATTGAAACGAATGAAGTCAAAGAGATATTAAAAATCGGTGAAAAAATTCTTATTGCAAAAAGCGGTATCGGCGGAAAAGGAAATTTTCATTTTCGTTCTTCAACAAACACCAGTCCAAAACAATTTCAAACAGGCCTTCCCGGTGAACAATTTACATTAAGGCTTGAACTTAAATTTATTGCCGATGTCGGTCTTATTGGTTTGCCGAATGCGGGAAAATCCAACTTATTAAACGAACTAACCAAAGCAAAAAGCAAGGTTGCCAACTATCCTTTTACGACCCTGGAACCGAACTTGGGGGCATATTACGAATTAATTCTTGCGGATATTCCCGGACTAATTGAAGGCGCGTCTTTCGGCAAAGGTTTAGGCATAAAATTTCTTCGCCATATTGAACGCGCAAGGGTCCTTTTTCATTTAATTTCCGCGGAGTCGGAAAATCCGGTTAAAGATTATAAAGTAATTAAAAAAGAACTCGGAACGTACGGCAAAGAACTTATTAAAAAAACAGAATATGTATTTCTGAGCAAGAGCGACTTAGTGTCGGCGGAAGAAACAAAAAAGAAAATCGCCGCCTTGAAGAAAATTCATAAAAACGTCTCCCCTGTTTCCGTTTATGACTGGGACAGTTTGGAAAAAGTGAAAAAGATTTTAAATAAAATAAAAATTGACAAAAAAATTTTAATGTAGTATTGTGCTTTATGTTTTCTGGCCGAGCGGGCCTTTTTATTTTTTGAGAAGATTTTTTATATTATAAACAACATGGAAATTCGCAACATCGCTATAATCGCTCATGTTGACCATGGCAAAACCGCTTTAACTGACGCGCTTTTACGCCAAACCGGCGTTGCCAAAGAAGGCGTTTCTATGGATTCTAACGCGCTTGAACTTGAGCGCGGCATTACAATTTATTCTAAAAATGCCGCCATCTTTTATAAGGGCGTAAAAATCAATATAGTAGACACGCCGGGCCACGCTGATTTCGGTTCTGAGGTTGAACGCGTTTTACGCTCGATTGATTCTGTGCTTTTAGTGGTTGACGCCCAAGAAGGTCCGATGCCGCAAACTCGTTTCGTGTTAAAAAAATCTCTTGAACTCGGGCTTAAGCCGATCGTGGTGATTAATAAAATAGATAAGCCGGCCGCTGATCCAACGCGCGCGGAAGAACAAGTGTTAGAACTTTTTCTTGAGCTCGGCGCGAGCGACGAACAGGCGGATTTTCCAGTTGTTTATTCAATTGGACGCGCCGGCATCGCTAAGCTTAAACTAACAGATGAATCAAAAAATCTTAATCCCCTCCTTGAAACAATTCTTAGTCATATACCGTCTTCGTCTTCTGAGACGCTCTCGCAAAAACCATTGAGATTTCAGCCGTTTAATCTTGGATACGATAATTTTATCGGACGTCTTGCCGTAGGACGAATATATGAAGGTGTCGCGACGTCGGGCGCAAATGTTTTTATAAAAAAACAAAATGGAGAAACCCGCTCGGGAAAAATTATAAAAATTTTTACATTTAACGGCCTGGAAAGGATTGAAGTGAATGATGCCGGGTCGGGCGATATCGCGCTTATCAGCGGCCTTTCCGATATTGATATTGGCGAAACCGTGACAACGGACGCTAATGCGGAACCATTGCCGGCAATAGCGATTGATGAAGCGACAATCTGTCTTAATTTTCTGGTGAATAACTCTCCGTTCGCCGGCCGCGAAGGAAAATACATAACTTCAAGACAATTGCGCGAATATCTTGAACGCGAACTTGAAGTGAATGTCGGATTAAAAATTGATTTTTCATCTCCGGATAGTTTTTATGTTTCCGGACGCGGCGAACTTCATATCGCGATTTTGCTTGAAAATATGAGACGGGCGGGATACGAACTCCAAGTTTCCCAGCCGCAAGTCATTATTCGTGAAACAGACGGAGTAAAACATGAGCCATTTGAAGAAGCGCTTGCGGACATTCCAAAAGAATATCAGGGCGTGATAATTGAACGTTTCGGCAATCGCGGTTTTATTTTAAAAAGCATGCTTCAGCGCGACGCGACCATGCGTCTTTCATTTGAAGGCCCGACAAGAGGGCTTCTTGGATATCGGAATCAATTTATTATAGATACCAAAGGCGAAGGAATTCTTTCATCCCATTTTATCGGCTTTAAACCGCTCGCCGGATATATTAATAAAAAACCGACAGGCTCAATGATTTCAATGTCAGCCGGCAAAGCTTTAGGCTATGCGCTTTGGAATTTGCAGGAACGCGGCACGCTCTATATCGGTCCCGGCGCCGAAGTGTATAAAGGAATGGTTATCGGCAACACTTCTAAAGGAGAAGAAATGAAAGTGAATCCGACAAAAGGCAAGCAACTTACCAATACGCGTTCTTCCCGCAATGACGAAGCCATAGAGCTTACGCCGTTTTTTGCGCTGACAATTGAGCGCGGCCTTGAAATTATGACGGACAATGAATATCTGGAAATTACTCCGCAAAGCGTCCGCCTTAGAAAACAAAATGCGGTCAATTCCTAACGGCTAATCTTATTATTTCTTCCGTGGTAATTCTCGCCGCTTCGGGCTTAGAAAAATTTTTGGCGGCTTGAGACATTTGTTTTAATTTTTCGGGGTCCGAAAAAATTTTTTTAATTTGAGCGATAAAAACATTTGGCGTCAAGTTTGTTTGTTCCACGACAACCGCGGCGCCGTTTTTAGCGTATTCGTAAGCGTTTTTAATCTGATGGCCGCCAACGACGTCCAACGGCAGAGGAATCAAAATCGCCGGTCTGCCGAAAGAACTGATTTCAAAAATTATGCCGCTGGAAGCGCGGGAAATTATCAAATCAGCGGCCGCATAAGCGTCTTTCAAATCTTTCTCAAAATAAGAAACCAGTTTGTATTTATTTTTTTGCTCCGGCGGATAATTTTTAAGAACAATTTTCAACTCTTCTTTCACATTATTAAAGTTTTTAACACCGGCTTGATGAAGAATTTGATAATCTTTAATCAAGTCTTGAAAAATTTCCAGCATAAAATCATTAATCGGTTTTGCTCCTTGAGAACCGCCCATAACTAAAATAACCGGTTTTTCCGGACTAAAACCGAATATTTTTTTAGCCGTTTCCCGCTCCAAAATATCTCCGCCAATAAGCGATTGTCGAACTGGATTGCCGATCAAAGCGATTTTGTCCATTGTTTTTTTGGGGAAAAATTCAGCGGCCGATTCAAAAGAAATTCCGATTCGTTTGGCTGATTTAGCCGCCAATCTGTTTGCCAATCCCGGTATTCCGTCAGAATCATGGATAATAATCGGCACGCGGTAAAATCGGCACGCTAAAACCACCGGCAGCGAACCCGGACCGCCTTTAGAAAATAAAACGTCGGGCATATACCAAAAAACTTTCCATAAAGATTGAATAACGCTTAATGGAAACAAAATGGGGATGTCGATAAAATTTCTCAAATCAAAATAGCGCCGTAGTTTAGCGGAAATAATTCTTGACACTTTGATGCCGTTTTCTTGAAGTAATTTCTGAAAAATTCCCGGCGCGCCAAAATAGCGCAATCTCATTTCAATCTTTTTTCCAACGGCTATTTTTTGCAGTTCTTCAACGACGGCTAAAATCGGATAGATATGTCCTCCGGTGCCGCCGCCGGTGAATAAAATTCTCAACATTAGGTATTAGGTATTAGGTGTTAGATGTTAGGTTCTAAAACCTAAAACCCACAACCTAAAACCTAAGTATACTTTGATATATTACCAATAATTCCGGCCATCGTCAAAAATACCGCCAAAGACGTTCCGCCATAACTAATAAACGGCAGAGGAACGCCGGCAAACGGCAAAATTCCGGAATTGGCCGCAATATGGATGAATACTTGAATGGCGATCACCGAGACGAATCCAACCGTTATTAAAACGGCAAATTTATCTCGCGAATTTTTAGCAAGATAAATTCCTCTTATAAAAAGCGTCATAAAAACTCCTATCAAAACCGCCGTTCCTATAAAGCCAAACTCTTCGGCGATGACCGCAAAAATTGAATCGCCGATGGGTTCGGGCAGATACGTGAATTTAACGGTGGATTTGCCAAACCCGACCCCGGTTAATCCGCCGAAACCGATTGCTTTTAACGTCTGTTCAAGATGATAACCTTGCGATTTTACATCAATAGTTTCTTGTCCTATCAGTGTTTTAAAATAAGTTTCAACCCGTTCAAAGCGGTAAGGACTGGTAAAAATAATTAAAGCCAAAAACGCCAACCCTAAAAATATCGTTCCCAGCACGAAAGACAGTCTGGCGCCGCTGACAAAATAAACCAGCAGACCGGCCGACATAATAATTACCACGGTTGCGGTTGACGGCTGAATCAAAATCAAAAACGCTATTAATCCGAAAATAATTAAAAACGGCAGATAACCGGAAAATAATTTTTTTTGCCTAACCAATCCAAGCCCTTTTCCGGAACTTAACCAGGCGCTTAAATAAATTATAAAAGTCAATTTCAAAAACTCCGCCGGCTGAACCGAGAAAAGACCGAGATTGAGCCAACGGCTGGCGCCGGAATGCTTGAATCCTAATGGCGTAAATACCAAAATTAAACCAAGAACGCTGATAAGCATAAGCGGAGCCGCCAATTTTTGCCAAAAACGATAATGAACGAAAAAAGCCGCCAGAAATCCTAAAATTCCGAAACTTAAGCCATAAATTAACTGATGCTTTAAATAAAAATAAGTGTCGTTAAATTTAATCTTGCCTAAATCCGAAGAAGCGGAAGAAAGCATCGCCAAACCAAAAACAACCAAAAGAGCAACGCAAGAAATAAAGATGTAATCAGGTTGATGACCGGCTTTTTTCATTAGGTGTAATGTCTTAAAATTTTCCCCGCCAAAACATCTTGAAATTTCCCGTCTTTGACCACTCTTCTTCCATTTAAAAGGACTTCCCGGATTTCAACGTCTTTGAAAATGACCAAATCGGCGAAATAATCTTCTTTTACCATCCCCCTACGTTTCAGCCCAAGTTTTTGCGCCGGCAAGCCGGTGATTTTTTGAATTGCTTTTTCAATCGGCATAATTTTTTCACCCGGGGCTTTTTCCGCCAATTCCAGAAATCTGGTAAAGGTTTTATAAGAACGTTCTGGTTTGATAATTTTTTTAAAACCCTCGGCCTCTCCGAAAGCGGCGCTATTTGAAGCAATAATCGCTCGCTCATTGGTCAAAAATTTAAGCGTCTTTTTAAGATTGATGTTTTTATAAAAAACTACGGCCCGGAAATTGGTTAATCTCATCAATTCCAATAATCCTTCGCCGATATTTAAATCCCTGTTTTGGGCAAATTCTTTTAATGATTTTCCAATTAAATATTCGTGGACAGGCGCGTTGACAATAATGATTTCTTCTCCTTTAATCCGCGGTAATTCTCTAAGGATTTTTTCTCTTAATCCCGGGGTTTGGATGTCTTTAAGTATTGTCTGATAACTTTCTTTTTGAATCCATTCCGGCAAAAAAACGGAGATTAAAACCGTTGAAGTGTTAAAAGGATTAACATCAAAATAAATATCGGCTTTGTCGGAATTTTTATTTATCAATTCCAAGGCTTCTTCGTAGTTTTTTTCATAACCGATTAACGGCTGAAAATGGCTGATTAAAATTTTGACGTCGGTTTCTTTGGCGATATCAATAGTTTCATTAACGGAAGCAATCAATCCGTTTTTTTCATTTCTTAAATGAGTGGCGTAAAGAGATTTATGTTCTGCCGCGGTTTCTGCCAAAATTTTAATTTCGCTGTAAGGAATTTCGCGGTTTTCAACATAACCAAGCCCGGTGGAAAATCCAAAGGCGCCGCTTTTTAAAGATTTTTCCAAAATAGAATCAAAAACTCTTATTTCGTTTCTTGATAAATTTCTTGAAGAACCAGCCGTTGTTAAATCATGCCTGATAGTGGTATGACCGACCAGAGTTCCGAAATTAACGCCTAAAGCTCGTTTCTCAACCGCTTCCAAGAATTCTTTTACGGTGCGCCAATTGACATTGATTTTATCAATGTTCGCCCATTTTTTTATTGATTCCAAAGAACCGTAAAGAAGCGGCGCCAAAGAGGCTCCGCATTGACCGCCGATAATGGTGGTTACGCCTTGAACTAAAAAATCTTTTTGGCTGGGATTGGAAAATAAAGTTAGATAATGGTCCGAATTGGCATTGATGTCTATAAATCCGGGCGAACAGTAAGCTCCCATACCGTCAATTATTTCATTCGCTCTGAATCGCGGAAAACTTCCGACGGCGTAGATTTTTTCGTTTTTTATCAAAACATCGGTTTTAAACGTTGAGCGACCGCTGCCGTCAAGAAGTTGAATGTTTTTGACAAGAATAGTCATGTTAAAAATCTGCTTAAAAAGAACAATATTAATCCCAGTCCGCTCATTATCGCCGAAACAATCCAAAACCTCATCACAATTTGCGTTTCCGGCCAGCCCAAAGCTTCAAAGTGGTGATGGATTGGCGCGACTAAAAAGATTTTTTTGCCCCGGATTTTTTTGGAAAGCAATTGCAGAATCACCGAAAGAGATTCAATGACTAAAACAAAAGCGATAATCGGCAAAAATAAAACGCTATTGGTCAGTAAAGCGATAACCGCCAGGGCGACTGTTAATCCCATAATGCCGGTTTCTCCCATATAAAATTTTGCCGGATGAATATTAAACCATAAATAAGTCGTCAGACTGCCTAAAATAATTGTGATAAAAACGGTTAAATCATACATTCCTTTGGTATAAGCGATCGCGCCGTAGGCGGCAAAAATCGGCAGAAGAACGCCGGCAGACAAACCATCTAAGCCGTCAACCACGCCGCCGGAAAAAGTCGCCAGAACAACCAAAATAAAAAGAAAAATATATAAACCATTAATCTCCAGATTGGTGTAAAAAGGAATATAGATGCTGCTCCAGCCGAGTTTATAGTAAAACCACCAGGCGCCGACTAAAGCGATTAAGAAAATAAGCGCCAGCCGAATTTTAAATCTAGCGCCGCCGCCGGCATATTTGCCTTTGTTTTGAATAACCAAAATATCGTCGGTTAATCCCAAAAGCGAGGCGGAAATCAACACAAATAAAGGAAGCCACGTTTGCGCTCTTGAAATAAAATTTATTTTATTCGCCGACTCCGGCGGTAAAAATTGCATAACTAAAATAGTTAAAATAACGACAACTAAAACCGTTCCCCAAATTAAAATGCCGCCCATTCGCGGCGCGGAAATTTCTTTCTGGCCGTGCAGCCTGGTAAAAATCGGCGTATTCTCGCCGCCAAAAGTTTTTTCTCTCGGTTTTTTTTTCCAAGCTTTGTATTTATATAAAAAATGGATTAAAACGGGCGACATCAAAAGAGCCGTCGTAAAAGATAAAATAAAATAACTTAAAATTTTTATAATTAGAAAAGCGTGGGTGAAATACATTTTTGAACAAAATCTTTTAACTTCGTTGTTTCTTCGAAACTATTTTCGGCGCCGAGAACAATCGTTAAAACTGTTTTTCCCGCAATATTAAAAAGTCCGACCATATTTCTCCCTGATTCTTCAATATAACCGGTTTTGCCGCCGATAAAATCGAGCTCGCCGGCAAATTTATTGACCGAAAACAACGTTTTTTGTTTTTTTGTTTTTAAATCAGTTGTTTTTATTTCTTTCTGGCGGGAAATTTCTAACAATCCCGAATAATTTTTGTAAATATAATTTATCAATTTAGCCAAATCATTAACCGTTGATTGATTAATATATGATAAACCAGTTGGCTCTAAATAAGTAGTCTGAAACATTTTAAGCTCTGCCGCCTTTTTCTGCATTTCATCAATGAATTTTTTTTCGCCGAAACTCTCGGCGATTGCCGCGGCCGCATCGTTGCTTGAAGAAATCAGCATTGCTTTAATTAAGTCGTCAATTTTATAAACTTCGCCGGTTTCAAGATTGCCGGTCGCGCCTTCGGTAAAAAAAGCCTTTTCACTTATAGTTATTTCTTTGTCCGCGCCGATTTTTTCAACCGCGATAACGCTTGTCATTAATTTTGTAAGTGAAGCAATGGGCCAGCGTTTTTCGGGATTTAATTCAAAAAGACTGGAATTATAATCCGGATACTTTGTCAAAATCGCTCTGGCGGTAAAAACCGTTTTATTAAAATCGCATACAGGAAGCGGCGGGTCAATTCTTCTTCTAGAAATCAAAATAGCGCTCTCGCCATTGTTCGTGTTTGCCGAACTGTCTGTTTCGGGACTTAATTTTAAAAATAATTCTTCTCGTTCTTCAAATAAAATTCGTTTTAAACCTGTCAAGTTTTGCTTGACCCTATTATTGGCAAAAGCTAATTTACCTGAAGCGGCCGAGTAGAAATCATTTATAAAAACAGAAACAAACTTTTCGGATGAAGTAGCTGAATCATCGCTTTTCGTTCCGCTGAAAACATTATTTTTAGCGGTATTTAAAAAAAACGAAATTATAATGACTAAAAAAAGAAGTAAGGCTTGGAAATGCATAATAATTGACCAACAACATAAGTCGTAGGTTGTAGGTCGTTAGTCGTAAGTCAAATATTGTTTAAACTCTTCATATCCCGGCAATTCTTCAATCTTGGATATCCCTAAATATCTTAACAAATCAAAGCTTGCTTGGTAAAGATAGGCGCCGCTTTTTTGAGAGTCAGTAAAACGTTCAATTAATCCCCGGATTAATAAACTTCTCAAGATAAAACTTGAATTAACGCCGCGATAATAATCAATTTGAGCCCGCGTCAAAGGACCGGAATAAGCGATTAACGCCAGTGTTTCCAAAGAAGCCGGCGTCAAATTTTCGTTAAACTCTTCTTTAATGAAACTTTCCAAAAGAGAAGCAAAGTCGGGTTTGGTCGCTAATTGAACTTTATTATCGGAAAAGATTAATTTTAATCCCCTATTCTCTTGCTCAAAATTTTTTGCCAAATCGTTTAAGGCGTTTTTTGTCGTCTCGCCATCGGTTTTCAGCAATCGGGCAATTTTTTTAATTTCCATCGGCTCGCCGTAAATAAAAAGCAAGGCTTCAATGGCGGCGGCGGTTTTTTTTATATCTTCAAACTGGTCCATAATCAGAATTAGTTTAAAAAGATTGATTTTTTAATTTTGCGTTTTCCCTATCATTATATCTGAAAATCTTTCGTTTTGCTCCGCCTCTATTGTCTGTTTTGACAATAAATAAAGCAAGGCTAAAAACAAAACAACGATTTCCGAACGAGATTTTTTTTCGGCTAATTTATTGAATCTTAGGCCGTCTCCCATTCGATTCATAATTTCTTCAATTTTTTCTTCCAGGCTAATTATTGACGATTTGACGACTTGGGTTTCTTTCTTAAGTTGTTCAAGGGCTTGAAAAATTGATTTGACGGCGCTATACAAAACATCGATTTTCAGATTATCTGATGGATAAAAAATCGGCGGCCGGCCAAAAAATAATGGTCGGGAAATTGAAACTTTGTTCTGCGCCAAAATCTTTTTTAAGAAATTAATCGCCGGCTTGAATTGCCGGTAAAATTGAAGCCGCGCTTCCAGGTCTTTTATGTCTTTTTCTTCTTCTTCGGTTGTTTGAAAATCCGGCAGAAGCGCTTTTGATTTAATCAAAAGAAGCCTGCTGGCCACCACGATAAAATCCGCCAACAGACGCGCGGATTCGCGTCCGACATCGGCGTTAATCTGCGTAATGTAGCGCAAAAAATCAGCCGTCACTTCGGCTAAATTTAATTCGGTGATTTCCAACTTTTTTGCCTCAATCAACTCTAAAAGTTTTTCAATCGGCCCGGAAAATTGTTCTGTTTTTAATTCATACATAAATGCGATACTAACGCATATTGGCATCGGGTTCCAACGCTCCTTTGGTGTAAACATTTGACGGGTTCCAAAGCATCCATCCATTTAGGAGTTCCGGGGCGCTCGAAGCCGCGCCATAAACCGCCTTAATTTGTTTTCTCACCATTATAGCATCGTAATCGGCGCCTAAATTAAAATCCTGAAGCCAAGGACGTAATTTAGGTGTTAGTTTTTTAACCGTTGTGACAGCGGTAGTATCGGTTGCAGTCGCATTATTCATTATTCCTAATTCATAATTCTTGAGTCGGCGCAGCGCCGATTCCATTGAATATTTTACAACTTCATAAGGATATTTTGCGGGATTTTCGTAATTTAAAAACCCATTCGCATAATGAGAAGGATAAATCATCGGAGAAACATAATCAAGGTAAGTATAAGCGTCTTCAATGAGTTGTCCGATTCCCATATCATCGTTTTGTACCGTTGTTAATCCAAAAAGGTCAGCTGATATTTTCACACCCGGCAATTGTTCGCGAAGATATTTGAAAAAATTCCTGATTACTTCGCTTTTTGTTCCCGCGTTAGTCCGCGTTTTTTGCCAAAAAGGAAAATCCATATCCTCCAAATTTCCGTCTGAGGCAAAGCGAATGTAGTCAAAATTTATTTCGTCAAATCCCCTTTCAGCCGCGTCTTTGGCAATGATTAAATTATAATCCCAGGCTTCTTTGCTGGCTGGGTCAATCCAGGCAAGTTTTTTATTGTCAAGCCACAATCCGCCGGTCTTTTTACTGTGAATCGCCAAATCCGGTCTCGCCTTGGCTAAAATCGGGTCTTGAAAAACAGTGATTCTGGCGATTATGTAAATATTTTCATCGTGAAGCCGTTTGATTAAAGCATTAAGTTTGGGAATTCTTATTTCTTTTGTTTCATATTTTTCAACTTCATCGAGTTTTATGTCATAAGCGATAAATCCTGAAAAATCTTTGATATCAATGACCACCGCGTTAAGCTCGGTTTCTTTCATTAAATTTATTAAATAATCGATTTTTTTATTTGAGCCGGCTGACCAGCTGGTTAGATAAACCGCCTTAATTTCTTCCGGCGGATTAACTAATGGTTTTTGCGGTTCAATGTCAATTGATTCGCTATCCGTTGATTCGCTATCCGTTTTCGGCGTTTCTGAAATAGGAATTATAACTGCGCTGTTATTCTCTTTTAAAAATAAAAATAAACCGCCGGCAACGAAAATTAAAGCCAAAGCGCCGATAAAGTATTTCACGGGATTGTTTAAAGAATTTCTATTTCGCTGATTTTAACGCCAAAGTTCAAGGCCTCTTTTTTTGTCGGCATCCAAATATCTATTCTATCGCCGTTTCTTTCGTGAAGACGATCTTCAACGATAAAAACTTTCTCTCCAAAAATTTCCGGCATGCGAATCATGGTGCCAAACGGCAAAAAATTAGCCGCAACGATTCCTGATTGAACATAACTGCCTGAAGCGGTAATAAAAGGAGTGCCGTCAGTTTCATCAACTGAACTTGAATAAGCCGTGATTAAAACTTTAATAACCCCATATTTTTCGGTTTTGTTTTCTGAAGAAGTTAAAACCGGGTAATTTTGAGCCAAAAGCTCGGCTGTTGAGAAAGCGGCAATATTAATAAAATCTTGGTTGTTATCTGTTACTGAACCAGCCGAACTATCGGTTATATGCGGTTCTATCAAGATTATGCTGACTATAAAAAAAGGCAGCGCTAAGACTGCATATTTACTCATATATTACTATTATATATCTCACCCTCTTCTTGTCAAGAACCTTTTTAAAAGATACAATGAATATCAATAAGTATCAATTAATATCAATGAGTATCAGATATTTATAGATATTTGCTTCGCGATACTCATAGATACTGATTGTAATTAAAAGTATGGTACTTGCAATTTATCGTAAATATCGTCCTAAAACTTGGTCAGATTTATTGGGGCAGGAAACGGTTTCGGAGATTTTGAGAAACGCCAGTCGCTTAGACCGCTTAGCTCACGCCTTTTTGTTTTATGGGCCAAAAGGTTCCGGCAAAACCACTGCCGCCAGAATTGTCGCCAAAGTCGTTAATTGCCAAAAGCGCCGGTTAGACGCGGCATTTAAAAAACAGGGAGAACCCTGCAATCAGTGCCAATCCTGTCTGGAAATAAATAAAGGACAAGCTTTAGATGTTATAGAAATTGACGCGGCTTCCAATCGCGGCATTGACGAAATCAGAAATCTTAAAGAGAGCATCCGCGTCTCCCCTGCTTCGCTCTACTATAAAGTTTATATCATTGACGAATGCCATCAATTAACCAAAGACGCTTTCAACGCCCTTCTAAAAACTTTAGAAGAGCCGCCTGGCCACGCGATTTTAATTTTAGTGACTACGGAAATCGAAAAAGTGCCGGCAACGATTATCTCGCGAACTCAAAGATTTCATTTCAAAAGAGCGCCGCTTCAAATAATCGCCGACAAATTAAAAAATATCGCTAAAACCGAGAATATTAAAATTAACGACAAAGCAATTGAGTTGATTGCCGAGACCGCCGGCGGCAGTTTCCGCGACGCCGAATCGCTGTTAGACCAGGTCGCTTCCCTGAAAACCGATAAAATTATTGATGTTAAAGATATTGAAGAAAGTCTTGGTTCGGTCGCGTTTTCCAGAGTTTCAAAATTGGCTGAATTATTAATAAATCGGGAATTGTCTCAAGCGATGAACTATCTTTCAAAAATCAACGAAGAAGGTTATAATGTCGTCCAATTCAATAAAGATTTAATTCATTATTTGCGCCGGCTGCTGGCTTTAAAATTTGCGCCGGAGCTTAAAAACCATTTTTCCAAAGAATTAACCGGCGAGGAACTGAAAATCATTGAAAAACAGAGCCAAATGATAAGCCCGGAAAAGACCATTAAACTGATTAAAGCGCTGATTGAAGCTTATGCGGAAATGCGGTACAGTCCATTCACGATTGTGCCGCTGGAAGTGGCAATAATTGAAAACCTAAAATAAACTACATACTCCAAACTACACAATGGACTACAAACAAAAAAACTTAAACGAATTTAGGTTTTTAGAATGGAGTGTCTATAAAGATTCAAAAGAAATTATTAAAGAAATTTTTGAAACAACTTCTGAATTTAAACCACAATTCAAATACGATTTAGGAAGTCAAATTAACAGAGCCGCTATATCCATTGTTTTGAATATAGCCGAAGGAAGCGGTAAACATTCAGATGCAGAATTAAATAGATTTTTTAATATATCTCTCGGTTCTATAAATGAAGTTGTAGCAGCACTAGATATAGCAGTTAGTAATGATTTAATTACAAATAAAAAATTTGAAGAATTAATTAAAAAACTAAAGAATATATCGCATCAACTAGTTGGATTTAAAAAACAATTGGATAGATAATTTATAGATGTTTGTAGTTTAGTGTTTGTAGTTTTATCACATTGCCGGGTCGTCTAATGGTAGGACAGCGGCCTTTGGAGCCGTTTATCGGGGTTCGAATCCCTGCCCGGCAGCCAGC
>Ga0210057_1006495_pt1 | contig 14508 bp, 18 predicted proteins | sample CryGeyCG2114_010_2_FD_183968 | JGI IMG/M metagenome (GOLD analysis project Ga0210057, IMG submission 183968) | Groundwater microbial communities from aquifer - Crystal Geyser CG10_big_fil_rev_8/21/14_0.10 (SPAdes) (version 2) | ecosystem: Environmental > Aquatic > Deep subsurface > Groundwater ... | reverse complement strand
CGATGAACTGCCGCTCGCAGATGTCCGCCGAGACCCCCAGGGCCGCCGCCCCGTGCCGGAAGATCTCGTCCATCGTCCGGTGGGACACCGCCTTCATCATCTCCGTCGGAGCCGCTCCGACTCCCGTGGCGATGCGAAGCTCGACCTCGGCGATCCACCGACGGCGGGTCGCCGGGTCGGCGATGTCCGAGGCATACAGGCCGAGGACCTGCATGTACACCACGCCACAGGAGATGTCGTAGCCGGAGCCCGACTGGATGATGGTCCCGTCCGTGACCACGACTCCGCCGATGGGGATGCCGTAGCCCGTGTGGGTGTCCGGCATCAGGTAGACGCCCGTGACCCCTTCGTAGGAGGCGGACTCGAACGCCTGACGCCAGAGTTCCTCCTCGCTCTTGGCGAAAAGGTCCGGAGACAGGAAGGCCACGGCCTCCACCTGCATCGTCTTGATCTTGGGCAGGACGAACTTGTTCGGGCCGTCCTGAACCACCTGGGACTTGAAAGACATGGCTTTCCTCCATCCCTACTACCCAGCCGGGCAGCGGACTAAAACTACCCCCGGATTCTCGGGCTCTAGTCGTTGAACGTCACCCGGGGCGGACCGCTCACCGTATCCACGATCCTGGCGAGATCACGGATGAGGTCGGGGCGTTCCGCAGCCCGAGCAGAGAAATCCGGGTGGGGGCTGACGGTCAAGCGGAAGAACGTGTCGAAGTCCCGTCCGAGCATCGTCCGAAGTTCGTTGATGTCAGTGACCCGGATCTTCACGGTTGGGGGTGGGACCACGACGGTGCAACGAGAGCCACGGGACCGGCCTGCGAGGAACTGCCGCCCCGGCAGCCCCTTCTGGCGTTCGAGAGCCTCCTCTCGCAAAGAATCCTTGATGGGAGCAACGGCCCCCTGGGCCTCATTGGAGATTCGCCAGAGTGCTTGGCCAACCTCCACCTGGTCCTTGAGGGACAGGTCCCCCTCAGCGAGTGCTTCCTTGGCATCTCGGGCGGCGGCCTGGATCTCGGCCTGGGCTCGCTTGAGCCTGGCAATCAGGTCTGATGCAGCCATCGATCAGACCCCGTCCGGGGGGCCGCATTCGACGTGGAACAGGACGGACTTGGCCCGATCCCCGACCTTGGACTTGAGCCGCAGCCACACTGCCTGACCCCCCTTCTTGACCGGCTTGCGGCACCGGGGGCAGTTGCTCTCGGCCTTGGACAGGAGCGTCTTCTTCTTGTTCGTCTGCCAGACGGTCCAGTCGAAGTCGTCTCCGGTGCCCGCCCCCGGGGTCGGCGGAGTCGGGGGCGGCGGGGTCGCCCCCGCCGTAGCCGCCGCCTGAGCCTGGGCTGCCTTGGCCGCTGCCAACGGTGCCTGCCGGGTCGCAGCAGCCTGGTCCTCCTTCTGGAGGGTGGCAGCCAGGGAGGACAACTCCGAGGCCACGAAGTTGATGCACGGACCCTGGAGGGGACACCGCTCGCAGATGGTGCTCTTGTGCGAGTAGTGGCCGAAACAGCCCGTGGCGTTCGCCGCCAGGATGCGGATGTACGGGTCCGGGTGGTAGCCATCTTCGGCGTACCCGGGGGAGACGACGGAAACCACCCCGGTCGAAGGGAGTACCTGGGGGGCCGATGCCGGAGCCGGGGCCGCCTGAGAGGCGATCTTGGCCGCCTCGACAAGGCCCTCCTTGGTCAGAGCCCACTGGCCCCGGCCGTCAAGCTCGACCTGGCCGGTCCGCTTGAGGTTTTTGAAGGCCCACTGGATCCACTGCGCCACCTTCTCCTTGCCGTCGGCCATGTGGCCGTAGGCATCCAGGGACGAGATGCCCTTGAGGGTCATCACCGGCCCGTAGGTGTCCTTGAAGGGCACCGGCACGGCGGCCTTTCCTTCGGCCAGGTCATGGAGGACCATGAGCAGAGGCTCCTGAAAGTCCTTCGCCGTGGGCTCGGTGTTCGTGCTGTCCATCGCCGTCGTCATCGGTTGCCTCAGAAGTCGAAATCGTTGGCCGTGTCCGGGCCGCCGCCGTTGTCCAGCATCCCCGCCGGGACGTGGGAGTCCATCGCCTTGAGTGCTGCTTCCTTGGTCACGGGGTCACCGAGACGGTCGAGCCAAGCTCGTGCAGCACCCCGGATCACGTCCTGGGGGACGGGCTTGTCCCCATTGACACGGACCAGGTCTTCGGCGTGACCGAGGATCGTGCAGACGCCCCGGTGGCTGAACTCGGCGTAGAGGGTCTGGTTCATGATGGCCATGCGAAGGGCCGTCGTACACTTGCCGACCTGGTCGAACAGCCAGGGGCAACGCTCCACCAGCAGCGGGAACTTCTCCTTGCAGATGGCCTCCTCGTCCTTCCACGACATCCAGTGGAACTCGTAGACCCGCTCGAAACGGTCGAGGATCGAAGCGTCGATGACGTTCGACGAGATGCACCGGCCCCGGGTGTCCCCCGAACCCGCCGAGTTCCCGGTGGCCCACACCATGGTGCCTTCGAGGACATCCTCGGTGATGCCACGGGGGCCTTCGACCCGGCCCTTGGTCGTGTCGGTGATGAGGCGGAGGTGCTCCGCCTGCGAGCGGTCAGCCCGGTCGAAGTCGGTGACCAGCAGGATGTAGGGGATCCGTCGAACCACCTTGCCGGAGGCGTCCCTGACTTCGTAGCCCTTGGTCAGGGCGTCGAGAAGCTCGCCCCGCTCCCATTCGGTCCCGTCCTTGTCGAAGCCCCTGGAGTAAAACCAGGACTGGATGTTCACGCCCGGCTTGATCGACCGAATCAAACAGGGGATCCTGGCGAGGGCCGACACCGCATGGATGAAGGCGTCCTTCCCCGTGCCGGGGAGACCGTGGATGAAGCCATGGCGCTTGAAGAGCATGGAGATGGCCGCATGGCGGGCGTCTCTCGCCAGGTGCCCGTGCTTGGGGAAACGGTAGGCTTCGGGGAGCGGCAAACAGGCCGATGCCGGGACATCGAGGTTGACCGGGAACGAGACCCCGCAGATGTCCACGGTGAGGTCGGTCGGAGCCGGAGGATGCTCCCGTCGGGGGGAGTTTTTGGCGGCCCGGTCAGCGAGCCGCTTGGACATGGTCGGCGCACCCGGATGCTGATCGAGGTACTCCGAGGCGGTCATCCCGTGAACCTCGACGAGGTGATCGCCGAGGTAGTCGGGGACCTTGGTCCCACACTCTTTGCACTCGATGGGGTTGCTCTCGGTCATGCGTCCCTCAACCCGTTCGTCCCATCTACCCGACGTTGCCCAGAACTAAAACTCCCCTGGGGTTCCCGTCGTCGTCCCCAAATCTACCCTGCCAGGGGAGCCACTAAACGGGGGACGGCCGTTTTAGTCCCGACCGTGCGAGGGTAGGTATAGGGCAGGAGGACGTGTGCAACCGATGACGACCACCGTGATGCTCGACAACCCGACGATCCGGGGTGCGGTCTACCGTCAGACCCACGAGGCCACGGTGCAGTCGGTGCTCTTGGAGCGGGCACCTCGGGTGACCAGCAGAGGCACGGCGTTTTTCAACGTGGATCGGTGGACCCTGCGGATTTTCACCTTCCACATGTGCAAGTGGGCGCACGACAACCCCGGCTGCGTGCCGACCCGCACCGACGTGGGGGAGTGGGTCAAAGCAGCGAACGACGAGCACGTCTCCCAGCGGGAGATCGTCATCGCCAACACCCCGGATCGCCTCCCGGTCCGCACGGCGATGGCCCTCACCGGAGGGGCATACCACGAAGCGTGGCACACCCTCTATTCATGCCGCCGGTCCCTCACCGTGGACGAGATGTGCCAGATGGTGCTCCCCCGATGGGCCAAAATCCCCAACTGGGCCGCCATCCACGGTCTCCTCCAAGACTGGTCGAACATTGTCGAGGACATCCGCATCGAACGCCTTGGGTGCGCCGAGTTCCCCGGGGCTCCATCGAAGATGCTAGACCTTCAGGACTTCATCCTGACCCAGGAAGCGGAGGGCTTTCAGGATGCCCGGCGTCACGCTGTCCAGGCCGGAAAGCCCCCCGAGGCCGTGAAGCGGGGTGACCTGTCCATCGTCACCGGAGCCTTCCGTGACAAGGGGCTCGGCTACAAGACCCGGATGCAGCAGATCGCCTGGGAGGGGTACGTCAAGGACAAGCCCGACGCCGTCAAGATGGTGACGGAAGGCCCTCTGTCCCCCATCCTCGACGAGGCCATCAACCTCACCCGCCGAGACGACACCGGCTGTCTTCGGCTTGCCCTGGATGCCCTCATCGTCCTCGTGCAGCACTCGGGGAAGCAGGACCAGGACCAGAAGGACCGGGACGAGGCCAAGGACGGGCAGCAGGGCGACGGCAAACAGAACTGCAAGGCGTGTGGAGCCCCGGCCCACAAGCTCGTGGTCCGTCCGAAGTCCGACGGCAAGGGCGGCAAGGTCAAGGGTGTCGGGATCTGCACCTGTACCGTCTGTGGTCACCAGGAAGAGGTCCGGGTCAAGCTCAGCACCGAGCCCAAAAACCGTGACCAGCAGTTGAAGGACGCTGCCCAAGGCCCCGGTCCGAAGTGGGAGGGGTGGGACCCAGAGGATTTCCAGGGCCAGCAGGGCGGGGGTCAGCAGGACGACGGCGAGAAGGGCGAAGGCCAGCAGAGCGGCCAGGGAAGTGGCAAAGACCAGAAGCAGGGAGGCGGCAAAGACCAGGATGGTCAGGGCTCCGGGGGCTCCGAGGAAGGGGACGACGGTCAGGGATCCGGGGGCTCCGAGGAAGGGGATGGTGAAAGCGGAGACGAGGACGGCGACGGTCAGGGCAAAGGTGAGGGTGGAGACGAGGATGGCGAGCCAGAGCCGACTCCCGGTGAGGGGGACGGTGAGGGCTGGTCGGACGGCTACACCGACAACCCGAACTTCACCGGCCAGGAGAGCGGCGACGGCAAGCCCAACACCTCGAAGCAGAAGGGCGCTTCGATGGGCCAGGGGGATGCAGCCGACAAGCCGGTCGAGGGCAACGACTACTCCGGCGTGGCCGCTGCCGTAGTCTCCGCCGCCGAGAAGGGTGAGAAGACCGGGCTCAAGGACAACAACCAAGCTCTCGGCGAGTCGGTGAACGAAGCCGTCGAGAAGGAGTTGGGGACGGTCAAAGAGGGGGAGGCCGCCTACCGCCCCTACGACACCAGCCATGACGAGGTGGTCATCGTCCCGCCGTCACGCCGAGGGCGTGCCTGGGACTTGCAGCAAGCGAGGAACCTCCTCGATTCCGTGCGGAACCAGACCAGCTACCTCCGTGCCCGGATGGCCAACATCTTCCGTGCCCTGGAGCAGGTGGACGTGGTTCACGGGACCCGCTTCGGGGACGACCTGTCTGAGCCGTTCCTGGTGGAGACTGCCGTTGACCTTCGAGCAGGGGTCCGGCCCTCCAGGGCCTACTACCAGACCGACGAGGTGCTGGACACGTCTATGGCGGCGGTCATCGTCCTCGACGAGTCATCTTCGATGCTCGACCAGGTCGTGATGGAGGGTCGGCGAACGACCCTCACCGAGGTGGCGGCTCGCATCATGATCGCTATCACCGAACCCCTCGACCGGCTGGGCATCCCGGTCATGGCCACGGGCTTCCGCAACGGCCGGGGGCAGTACGGATTCGGCGGGCGGGGCCACAACGAGGGGGCACTGACACCGCAGGAGCAGGTCCAGCACACCCGCTACTGGGGCCACTGCACGGACGTGTTCAAGACGTTCGACGAGCGCTTCCAAGACGTGATGTGGCGGTTCGCCAACACCCGGGGCACCGGGGGAACGCCTATGGCGGACGGGATGCAGTTCGGGCTCGACGCCCTGAACTACCGGAACGAGGGGCACCGGGTCATGTTCGTGGTGACCGACGGATGTCCGTCGGGCGGCTACGACGTGATCGCCTGGCAACTTCGGATCGCCAAGGAGGCAGGGATCCACATCATCGGGGTCGGGCTGGGGGAGCCCGCCAAGTACGTCAAGGACTTGTTCCCCGATCACGTTTGGAGCAATGATTTCAATGAGTTCCCCATCCTGCTCTTGAACAAGCTGAACGCCATGATCGACAAGACGGCCAGCAAGCGGGGGCAGCGGATGTCCCTCGGAGCATAGGCAACCGGGGCGTTTTAGCGTCCTCCCTCCAGGGGTAGGGAGGGAGGACGGGGCCGTTCCATCGGCCCTTGAGGCTTGCAGGAGCAACACGCATGAATGCACGTATCGAGAGCGCCCAGGGAGATCGGTGCTTGGTGAAAGTGCTGTTCGATCCCAACCCGGAGGACACCGATTCGGTGAGCTACGAGGCCGTCTACGAGGTCGAACGTCCCGCTGAAGAGGACTTCACCATCGACGGGGACCCCCATTTCATCCAGCGCCTCTCATGCACCCGGACAGACACCCGGGAAGCCGTTCACCTGGACAAGGACACCGAGAAGAAGATCAAGCAAGCGGTGATCGCCAAGGTCACTTCATCGGAGGTTTGGGGCACATGAGAAAGACCGTATTCGTCGGGGAGTTCGAGACCCTCCAGCGCATCGTGGCCTACTGCCGGGAGCAGTTGTACACCCTCCACGGCCCCGCCAAGGGCGAGGAGGTGTACTCCCGGTTGAAGTTCACCACGGCCGTCGAGATGTGGCAGAGACGGCCCACCTGACCGTGCCATGAGCCGGGACAACCTACGCCGGATGGCAGAGGGCCTGCTGGAGCGGGACCCCCGCCTGGCCACTGCCCTCCACATGGACCTTCATGGCCGCAAGCCCGTCGGCGACGAGGAGACCATGGCCATGGTCCAGGCCCTTCGTGAGGCTGGATACGGCGGGGGCGTCTACTCGATGGCGAGCCAGTTCCGTCACCCCGACTGGTTCGAACGGCCCCACGATGCTCCAAGGCCGGAAGGTCGAACCCGGACCTTCTACCACTTCACGAGCCTCGTACATCTCCCGGTGGTCCTCCAGTACGGCATCGCCCGAGGGGACGTGTGCCTCGTCCCGGGCGACGAGATGAAGAACTACAACGCCCCCCTGGGTGACCAGCGATCCCTCATGGGGACGCCAGGGCTGGGCCGAGAACGACGACGGGACCCCGAACTCGACCTTCGACAAAAGGGATGTCCGGCTCGCCGTGAGCACCAAGTAGATGGCGGACCCCCATGCTCACTGCTGGGAGAGGATCCAGTTCCTCAAGAAGGAGTTCCTGGCCGGAACAGGTGGTGGGGACATTTTCGAGTGCCTGGTCCTGACCTACCTGGAGGTCGCCGAAGTTGCTGCCGGGCGGGACCCCAACCTCGTCTGGGACGGCTGGATGGAAGTGCTCTCCGAAGCTGGAACCGAGGAACCTCTCAATCGGAAGCTCGGCGATACGAAAGAGGGGCGGGAGAAGTTGGTGGAGGCCCTGGAGAAGTACACAAGCCGGTTCAGCCTTCCCCGTCGCCGAGCTTTTACTGTGCCCCCTTCGCCGGTAGAAGAGGTGGAGGAACCGACTCTCATCGAGTCCCTGTTTGGAGCGCCGGAATGACCTACACGTACCAGTACCCCAAGGCCGACAACACGACCGATGCCGTCGTGTTCGGCCTCGATCTGGATGCCCGCAAGCTGAAGGTGTTGCTCATCCTCCGGGGCCGGGAGGGAGAACCCTTTTACGGCTCCTGGGCGTTACCCGGCGGGTTCCTCAACATGGACGAGAGCCTCGACCGCTGCGTCCGGCGGGAGTTGCAGGAGGAGACTGGTCTCGACCTGGCCTACCTGGAGCAGTTGTACACGTTCGGGCGGCCTGACCGGGACCCTCGTGGGCGGGTCATCTCCGTGGCCTACTGGGGCATCGTGCGACCCGACCAGGTGACCGTAGAGGGCCAGGACGACGCCAAGGAGGCCCGCTGGTTCGACGTGGATGACCTGCCTCCGCTCGCTTTCGACCACGCCGAGATCCTCGACATGGCCCTCAAACGACTCCGAGGCAAGCTCCGCTGGTGTCCCGTGGGTGTGTGGCTCCTTCCCGAGGAGTTCACCATGAGCGACCTGCGGACGGTCTACGAGGTGATCCTGGGCAAGGAGATCGACAAGGGCAACTTCCGCCGCAAGGTGCTCCCCCACATCCAGGGTGATGGATGCCTGCAACCGACCGGCAGGAAGCGGCAGAACCAGACGGCAGGCCGAGCCGGGGGTCGCCCGGCCTCCCTGTACCGTTTCGACCCGGACGCCTACAAACGGCTCGTCCGAGAAGGGCTGGACTTCGAGGTATGAGGAAGGGCGAGGCGACCCCATCAAACGGACCTCGAAGTGGTTGTCCCTCATCCTCCGGCACGACCCAGGCAAGATCGGTCTTACGCTCGACCGGGGCGGGTGGGCCGACCTCGATGAGCTTCTCCGGCTCGCACCCCCCTGGGTCACCCGGGAGGCGGTCGAACGGGCCGTCGCCGAGAACGACAAGCAGCGGTTCACGGTGAAGGACGGGCGCATCCGGGCGAACCAGGGGCACAGCATTGATGTGATCCTCGACCTGGTGGCCCTCGAACCCCCAGAGTTCCTCTACCACGGGACCTACCACAAGGTCGTGGACGCCATCTGGGCCGAAGGGCTCAAGAGGATGGCCCGCCACCACGTCCACATGGCTGCGGAAACCGGCACAGCCGTGACCGTGGGCCGCCGGTCGGGGACCCCGGTGGTGTTCAAGATCCTCGCCAGGGCCATGCACCAGGAAGGGCACGTCTTCTACTGCTCGGACAACGGGGTCTGGCTCACCGACCACGTTCCACCGAAGTACCTGAAGAGGCTCCCCTGATGGCTCGGATCGCCCTATTCGGCGGGAGCTTCAACCCTCCGCACAAGGGCCACCTCGACGTGATGCTGTGGCTCCAGCGGGAGAGGGCCGCCCTCGGCCTCGACGAGGTGTGGATCCTGCCGACGGTGAACCATGCCTTCGGCAAAGAGCTTCTCCCGTTCGAGGTGCGGCAAGACCTCATCCTGGGCATCCTGGGCACGGAGTTCATGGCCCGCCCGATCCACCGGGTCGTCCGACGGGAGGAGACCTACACGGCCGACCTGCTGGAGAACCTCCAGCGAGAACGGCCCGGTGACGTGTTCCGCCCGGTCCTCGGGGCGGACATCCTCCACGAAAGGCACAAGTGGCACCGCTGGGAGGACATCCTGCGGCTCTCTGATCCCATCTTCGTCTCCCGGGTTGGGTACACGCCCCCAGATGGGTTCCAGGTCCACCAGGTCAATGCCGCTGACCCGAGCAGCACTGACATCCGAACCCGCCTCGCCAAGGGTGACCCGTGCTTCGACGTGCTTCCCCCCGTCGTTGCCGTCCGTATCAGACGAGCAAGGCTTTACCAAAATCCGCATTCGGGAACTTGACACTCGAACTCGATACCGTATATACGGTATCGAGTGGGCAGAAGACTGGTCAGCTTGAGGCTTGATGAGACGCTTCTCCAGCGGCTCGACCAGTACGCCCTCGATGCAGGTTCGACTCGCACGGGTCTTCTGGAGGAGATGTCAGAAGCACTGGTGGAGGGACGGATGGCGGTTCTCCCACGGGAGCTTGGTGGGGTTCCTATCCTGCCCCTGATCCCCCGCCTGGGTTGCAGCCCCCTGCACCCAGCCCGAGTCAACTGGCCGGGGGAGACATGAGTGAGCGGTTCCTATGGTTCCCCGATGAGGAGGCCCTTCAGATCCGCAAGCTGCTGGAGGCCAGATTCTCGGAACGGACGGCCATCGGCTGCCAAGTACGGCCTGGTAACAAGGGCAAAGGCTACCCGAATTTCACTTGGAAAGGGCGAACGCACAACGCTCATAGGGTGGCCTATGCCGTGTGGAGGGGAGCGGTTCCGGTCCCATGGAACGTCTGCCACCTGTGCAGCAATCCGCAGTGTGTCAATCCCACCCATCTGGCCCTTGGTACAGCAGGCGACAACGCCCGGGACTACTCAAGGAAGACCAAAAACAAGCCCCGCCTGCCGGGCCATCGAGAGAAATTGTCCGAGGAGGTTCGGGATCCTTCGGGTCTATCCTGGCCCCCACCAAGACCTACGTGGGCACCACCAGCCATGTCTCCTCTGGAGGCCATGGCTTTTCCGGCCAGTGTCCCCAAACCCGATTTGCCTTATTGCCCTCCAACCAAGGAACTCTTGAGGATGGCTTTTCCGGCCAGCTACAAAGATGAGGATTGACCCATGCGAGTAGACATCATCCAGAAGGGCCGGGTCCTCCGGTCCATCAACCATGAGGGGCAGACCTACGTGCAAGCCCCGAAGAAGGGGAAGTACATCATCCGGCTCCACAACGACTCGTGGAAGCGTCAGTTGGCGGTCGTGTCCGTGGACGGCGTGAACGTCCTCGACGGCACGGACGCCGGGCATGACGGGCCGGGCTACGTCCTCAACCCCTGGGAGACCGTGGACATCCCTGGGTTCCTGCGGGACAACAGCAAGGTCGCCGCCTTCCGGTTCAAGGAGCAGGGCCAGAGCTACGCCGCCCAGACGGGTCGTGGCACCCAGAACGTCGGGGTCATCGGTGTGGCGGTCTTCGACGAGAAGGTCCAGTTCAAGGTCCCGACCCCGCCCATCGTGATCCGTGAGGAGCACCACCATCACCACTACGACCGCTGGCCCTGGGTCCAGCCGCACATCACCTGGGGGACCGGCACGGCCCCGGTCACGTACACGGTGGGCAACGTGGCCCCGCAGGAAGACGCCCCCATCGGCATCTACTGCTCGACCGTGGCCCCTTCCGGTGGAGAGCAGAGCAGCAGTGGCGTGCTCCGCTCGGCCGGGCCGCAGGCCGAGGTCAACGGGCTCATGGATGTGGGGACGGCCTACGGCGAGGAGGTCACGTTCCACACGACCGACTGCGATTTCGAACGGGCCACCCAGTCCCCGGTCCAGGTGTTCGTGCTCCGGTACGCCACCTACCAGCGGCTCAAGTCCTGGGGTGTCCCGGTGGACGAGGCCCCGAGCGCTCGACCGCAGGCCCCGAACCCGTTCCCGGCTTCGCAGCCGTCGGTCCCGGCTCCTCCGGGGTGGCAGCCCTAGTTCACCGGATCGTCGTCGGGCTCCGGCTCGATGATGCACAGGTGAAACCGGAACGTCCGGTAGCACTCCCAGCACCGCACCGTGCCGATGTCCTCTTCTGGATCGATGTTGATGAGCCCGAGGGTCGGCTCCACGTCAATGGGCTCCCCGTCGGGTGTGAAGGCTCCGGTTCCGAGAGAGGCGACCAGGTGCTCAGATCCACACCGAGGGCACTTCATCCCGAAGACCAAAGGGTGGTCACCTGTCAGGGGGAGGATCTCGTTGTCCACGTCCACCGCCATGTGAAGTTACTGTTGGAGTCGAGGAGAACGAGTCGCCTACCTACATGACGGAGCCGATAGAGCCTCAACCGGACTCTTTGGGTTCAGCCTCCACGAACTCGGCGTCGATGATCTCCGGCTCCCCTCTGCGTACCAGGACCGGCTCTTTCACCCGCACGGCACCCAGGTCGAGGATGAGTTCGGCAACGGGCGGCGGGAGAGCGACGGGCTCCTTCCCCTCGACCTGGACCATGACCACATCACGCTGCTGGGCAGCATGGATGGCGGCCATGTCCTTGAGCCAGTTGACCACGGCGGTGATGTCCGCCTGGGCGGCATCCACCCGGGTCCGAAGCTCGGCGTTCTCCCGTTCGAGCAAGGAGATCCGGTCGTCGTGGGACAAAGCCAGGGCGGACACGTCATCCACCCGGTCCTCGGTGCGGTCCACCCGGTCGTCTACCTGGCGGATCCGCTCCCGATTCTCCATCGTCATGCCCTTGTGGTCGAGCATGAAGGTGGGGCACCCGAGCGGGGTCATGGACGTGAACTGCTGGCCCTTGGCGTCGATGTACGTGTACATCTCCACCATCCGTTTTCCGCTCTTGGCCTTCTGGGCCACGGGGTCCTGACCCATCCCTGCATGGTCGGCCATGATGAACCCGCCCGGCGGAATCTCCTCGACCCCGCAGACCATGCACTGCCGACGGTTGTTGTCCCCGCCGTTCAGCCAATCCGGCTGCCCTTTGGGCGTCTTGGTCCCCCATTCGTGGGGTCTTCCAGCCTCAACGGCATCAGGGTGACGCCGCTTGACGAGCTTGGTGGTCTCGGGCGGAGGAGAGACCTCGCCGGTGAGTGCCCGCTCGGGGGCGCTCGGGGGAAGGGGCAGGGGGATGAGTTCCCTGTCAGCCACAGGGCTATCCTACCCGTGGGTCAGTCAGCCCATCCCCTGTAGCGGTAAATCCGAGGGGCCTCCTCGGGGTTGACCTTGGCGAGCCGACGCATGATCCGGTGGCTCCGCTCCTTGTACCAGCGGCGAGTCCCGGGCTTGAGGAACTGGCTGCGGAACCAGTTGGCAGTCCCCGCCTGCTCCCCGAGGGTCATCTTCAGCTTGGGCATGAAGCCCTCCATGTCTAAGCGCTTGATTGCGCTAATGCTTTGACATGGTGGGCTCCGTCTTCATGGTGGTTGGCTCAGCGGTGTGCTTGCGTTTGCTGTTGGTCTTCGTCAATTGCGGCAGGGTGTTACCCTGGGCTCATCGCCCGCCTTTCCGTTATGGTCCGGCACCGAACCCTTTTCCCGCACACGGGCACCCTGGAGTACGCCCCCAGGGCTGTCTGGTCATCCCCCTCCCCGTGGAGAGGCGCTGAAGTGGAGGCGGAGGGAATCGAACCCTCGTCCGAAAGGCGTCCAGTCGAGGCGCTACGAGCGTAGGACCATCCCTTTGGTCAACCTCGGCTGGCGGATGCCGTCTCCCACCGAGGAGGTTGCTCCCTGTTTGGTCTCGACCTCTGCCCGGAAGCCCGGCTCCAGCCCATCGTAAGCGAGGACGGGCAACACTACCCACTTGGTTGATACCCCGTGGGCGGGGGCACCCTCTCAACCGCTGTTAGGCGGCGAGGGGGAGGGCGACATCGTCGTTGGCGATTGTCGTTTGCCAGCAGGTTTTCACAGGGGTCCGCTGACCTCCCCTGGCTCGCTCCTGTTCCTTCATTCCCTCCGTCGAAACCAGTTCGCCCCCAAAGGGGTGCTCCACAAGGAGCGTATCATCTACCCCGGGTGCATAGGAACTAAAACGGGTCACCGGACCAGGACCGAACGGAAGCCCTCGAACAGGATCGCCCGCTGCTGGTCGGAGAGCGGGCCGAGGGGCTTGGTGGGCTGCTCGTTCGTGTCGATGCGCTCGGGCCACGGCTTGCCGATCACCATCAGAGTGAGGCACGGGTCTCCGATGGGCCGGACGTAGTGCCAGCCGTAGGGGTCCATCATCTCGTAGCGGGTCCCTGCCGGGAGCACGGCGGTCATGGCGGCCTTGGGCTTCCACACCCCCTGCCCGATGGCCATCTCGTAGCTGCCCCGCACGATGGCCATCGCCGAAGGCCATGGGTGTGGGTGCCACAGGGCCTCGCTGGGCTCGCACGGGTGGATGCGGTGAAGCAGGATCCGGTGGTCACCCTCCTGCCGCCACAGGCGCTCGACGACCGGAGGGTTCTTGACAGCACCCGTTCGACCTGCTAAAAGTTGATTGTTCCTGCCGGAACCTCGACCACACCGGGTATGGTGAAGTCGATGTTCGACGGCATGGTGAGATGGACACGATGAAGAACAAGCCCAAGGTCGTGCGGGTCACCCGCACCGAGTTCGAGTTGGATGATGGTCGAGTCTACGAGCACTTGGTTCCGTTGGACTACGACCCGACCATCGAGGATTTCCAGAGGATCTACGACCATTGGAAAGGCGTGATCGAGCACTACGTTGAAGAAGCCGACCGACAGACTGATCGGGCTGAGTGAAGCCGCCGAACTCCTCGGCGTCGGAACGTCCACGCTCCGGTTCTGGGACACCAGCGGAAAGGTGCCTGCCCTCCGCACGACTGGCGGGCATCGCCGGTACCGTCTCTCGGACATCGAGCGTCTGCAAGGACAAGATCCCGAAGCCGCTAACACATCCGTCACAGCAGTTTACTGCCGGGTGTCCAGCCACGACCAGAAGAAGTCCGGCGACTTGGACCGTCAGAAGGGACGAGTCCTACAGCACTGCGTCGAGCAAGGCTACAAGGTCGGGCACGTCCTCGAAGATGTGGGCTCCGGCATGTCGTCCAATCGGGTCAGGCTTCGCAAGCTATTCAAGCTCGCTACCCAAGGGAAGATCAACCGGGTGATCGTCGAGAACAAGGATCGGCTGGCCCGGTTCTACTTCGACATCTTCGTGTTGTTTTTCGAGTCCCACGGGGTCACCGTCGAGTGGATCAACGAGACGCTGACCCAGACCTACGAGGAGGAGTTGGTCGGGGACATCGTGGCGTTGATGTCCTCATTCTCTGCCAAGATTTATGGTCGCCGTTCGGCAGATAACCGTCGCAAGAAGAAGGAGCAGGAGGGGACGACACCATGAAGTGCCGCATCCTCATGCTCCACAAGGACACCAACCCAGGGAAGGTTGCCCGGCTGGAAGCCCTGCACGCTGAATACGTCACCTACGTGCGCCTTTGTGTGCAGACGATGCTGGGTACTCATCGGCTGAACCTCGCCCGCTCGG
>Ga0210057_1006494_pt1 | contig 14508 bp, 21 predicted proteins | sample CryGeyCG2114_010_2_FD_183968 | JGI IMG/M metagenome (GOLD analysis project Ga0210057, IMG submission 183968) | Groundwater microbial communities from aquifer - Crystal Geyser CG10_big_fil_rev_8/21/14_0.10 (SPAdes) (version 2) | ecosystem: Environmental > Aquatic > Deep subsurface > Groundwater ... | reverse complement strand
TTAGCAAACGCTTAACTTTATTTACTAGTTTTTCTTTCTTTTTCATGGGAGATTCGACCTCCCACCCCTTCTCTCTTGCTAATCGCAAGGAGAAGGGTCTTTATTATTTAAGATTTAGGACAGAGCCCGTCGGTGTTATTGAGTAGCTTCCGTCGAAGCAACAATCCATTCATTATTGATTTTGTGAATTGCCATTGAATGCTGTTTGCTTCAGTCTTAAGTCGAGATATGCTATTTGAATTTTTAGCATTTCTGCGTTTAAAGGATTGATTACAGGATACTTTCCAGTCGATCCTTCTATAAGCTCTTCATTTAGTACTTCTTTGGCTTTTTCATAATTCCCCTTGTATGTTTGTGCGCAAGCATAATCTAGAAACTTTTGTGCAGTTATTCCAAAATTTCTCCTGCTCATTGAATCGAGATTTGCATATTCTTGAATTCCAACCTTGATTATCTTAGCAGCGCTCAAGTCTCCAGAAGATTTCAATTCAAGCATCCGCAAATTTGATGAAAGAAACTCTAAGAATGCAAGTCGTTCTATTCCATCAAAAGGAATAAAATTCGCAACAGGCAAATCTTCCGCATTAAATTTTAATTTCTCGAACCTGTCTTTATACATCGAGTTCCACATAGCACTAATTATTCGAACATGCCTTAAAAACTCTCCCGTCTGAGCAGCACACAGCAACCTTTAAAAACAGGCAATTCAGTGTCTGTTTATGCCAAGCGAATCAGAGCTTATTGCTGAAAGATTGAGAAAAATCGAGGAATTCAGGAAATTAGGCATAAATCCATATCCTTACAAATTCGTGAGAACACACACCACAGATGTTTTGCAGAAGAAATATTCAGAATTAAAGCCTGAGGAAAAGACAAGCGATTCTGTTTCAGTCTGCGGAAGGATTTTGTCATTCAGAAAACTGGGAAAGATTGCCTTCATGAAGCTGGAGGACGGTTATGGAAGCATTCAGGGTTTTTTTCAGGAAAACAGCCTGAAGAATTTTGACCAATTGAAATTGTTTGACGTTGGGGATTTTATAGGAATAACAGGAAACATCATCAGGACTAAAACAAAAGAGTTGAGCGTCGATGTGAAAAGCTTTGAAATTCTTTCAAAAAGCATACGCCCGTTGCCTGAAAAATGGCATGGGCTCACGGACATTGAGCAGAGATACCGGCAGAGATTTGTCGACTTGATTATGAATCCTGACGTCAGGGCAACTTTGAAAAAAAGGTCAATGATAGTCTCAACAATCAGAAGCATACTCGACAGCAGGGATTTCTTGGAAGTTGAAACTCCGATATTAAACCAATTATATGGAGGCGCTGCGGCAAGGCCATTCAAATCGCATTTGAATTCTTTGAAAATGGATGTTTACTTAAGAATTTCAAATGAATTGGCATTGAAGAGATTGGTTGTCGGCGGATACGAAAGAGTTTATGAATTCGCAAAAGATTTCAGAAATGAAGACATAGACAGAAGCCATAATCCTGAATTCACTCAAGTTGAAATTTATCAGGCATATGCTGATTTTGAGGATGTTATGTCTTTGACTGAAGACATTTATCTTGCTGTCGCTGAAAAGCTTGGTCTTGGGCAGTCAGTCGAGTATCAGGGCGAAAAGATTTCATTAAAGAAGCCTTGGCAGCGAATGACAATGGTTGAGGCGATAAGGAAGTTTGCGCAGATTGATGTTGAAAAACTGGACGACAGGGAATTGTTTGATTTGAGAATTACTTATAATTTGGAAATCAAAGGCGATATCACAAGAGGCGCTGTAATTCAAGCTTTGTTTGAGGAATTGGCAGAGGACAAATTAGTCCAGCCGACATTCATCACTCATCATCCGATTGAATCAACCCCGTTGTGCAAGCCTGCAAGAAGCAACCCTAAGTTTGCGGAACGGTTTGAATTGTTCATCGCAGGAATGGAGATGGGCAATGCATACTCGGAATTGAATGACCCTGTATTGCAGAGAAAATTGCTCGAAGACCAGTCAAAACAATTGAGGGCAGGCTCGGAAGAAGCCCATCCTATGGATGAGAATTTCGTGCAGGCGATCGAGTACGGAATGCCTCCAACAGGCGGGGTTGGATTGGGGATAGACAGGATGTGCATGATTCTATTAAATCAAAGCAGCATTAGGGATGTTATTTTCTTTCCGTTTATGAAATAATTAAGCTAATACCAATTCCATCTCCAATTCAGTTTCTATCCAGCCAGTTATTATGGATGATATTTTCTCAATTTCATAATTGTCGAGCACTTTCATCGCAGGTATTCTGTGCCATTTTTCAATGCATTTTCTGCAGCATGTTGCTGTCGCATGTTGAGCAGTAAAGACAGGATAGCCGTTGTACGGCGTCATGTCTGATCTGGGTGTCGGTATTTTCAATCGTTTTGACACAATCTCGTAAGCGTGTTGTTTCATTACTTCAATTCCCTTTAATCTTACAACCTCCTTGTCTGATGGAGAAAGATGGAATTTTCTCCTGAAATTGCTTGATTTTAGCTCAACTAGTTTTCCTGATATGCAGTCCATTTTAATCACCTCGTCTGATAAGAAACAGCCGCAGTTTTGCTTTAAAACCGCTGTGCGCGTATGTCCAGTGGGTTGGTGAGAAAACTTTAAGAACACCTCAAAAATAACACGTATTTGGGGAAATTATGGCAAGAGAGATGAATTTGGTTGAAAGGATTGTCTGTGGAGGAATGGAGATTCTTCTTGATATTGTTGCCTGCGAGGCAGATGCTGATGAATTGGAATCAGCAGAAGAAATTAAGTCCTCAGGAATAAGGCCTGCTGTAAAACCTGAATATGCTGTGTTGTCTTCCGCATCTTATGAAGAGCCTCAATTGCCTGTTGAAAAAGACTTAATAAGACAAAACCTTTATAAATAACCACAAAGTCGTGAGTTGTATGGACGTAGGAATTATGTTTTCAGGCGGAAAGGACAGCACTTATGCTATCTATCATGCTAAACAGCAGGGCTGGAATATCAAGTGGTTGTTGTCTGTAAAGCCGACAAGAACTGACTGTTTCTTGTTCCATTATGCCGCTGTTGAACATACTCCAAAGATTGCGGAAATGCTAAACATTCCTCATAAATTAATAAGTTGCGATGTGGCTGACCCGCAAATGGAAGCTGACTTGGTAAAAAACACAGTTCTAAGCATGCCAAAGGTCGACGCTGTTGTTTTCGGCGGCACTGGCTTGCAATTGACGCAAATTGGTTCAGTGCAGAAAGCGCTCCAACCTCATAAAATTGAGGTTTTCGCGGCTCACGCAGGTCTTGAGCATGAAGACGTTATGAGAAACATGATTAAAGACGGTTTTGAATTTATGGTTGCTCAAGTAGCATCTGATGGTTTGATGCAATGGCTTGGAACAACAATAACAAAAAACAACCTAGACAAGCTCTTTGCAGACTCTAAAAAATATGGATTCCACGCAGGATTTGAAGGCGGTTACGCAGATACTTTCTGCACTTCAGGACCTTTGCTCGGAAACAAACACGTGATTATAGAACAATCAGAAAAGGTTGTTGAAGACCAATATTGCGGACACATAATTATTCATAAGATGAAAATTGCTGACAAGCCTATACTAACTCGTACTTCCACAGCCCAACTTTCTTAATCAAGTTTTTTCTTATATATTTTGATAAAAAGACTTTCGGATATTTATATCCCTCTTTCTTCATTGCATCTGAAAATTCATTAGAATCAAAGACATTGTTTTGGCTGAAAAAGCTGTTATAAAAAATTAAATCATTCTTAATTTTCCTGATTTTGTTCTTATATAAGAGCTTTGGGCATACATCATTCCATGCTCAGGGGATATGTTCTTTGGATCGTATCCTCGTTCTTGTATTTCTTTTGAAAATCTAAGAAGCAATAAATCAAAATCATTCCTTGAGCTTATGTCCATTCTTGTTTCAACTGATTTTGAAACGTCAACAATTGAATGGACGAGATAGATTAAGCTGTGCTCATCTCCTTTCCCAAGCTTTATTTTTTGGTCTTTTTCCAGGAGCGCATAGCTTTCCGGATGTTTATGCCTGTTTCTGAGAAAAACCAGTCCATCTCTTAGAAAGATTTTGAAGTCATCTTTGGCAAAAAGCCGAAGTTCAATCATTGATTTGCGTTCATACTCGCACAAATCACGCCGAAGCTTCACCTTTGGCTCTGGATTTCTGAAATCCATTGCCGTTGTTATCTTGTTGTCTAAATTCATTTCTTTATCGTCGATTTAATTTTTTATTTAAACAATGAGAATTTCATTTATTAAAAACTTATCGTTTTCCTGAAGTTAGTTTTTTCATCAGCTTTTCAGGATTTCCGCCTTTCATCATCTTGATTAATTTTTTGCTTTCTCTGTACTGCTTGATTAGTTCTCTTATGACTCCTGCCGGCACTCCTGAGCCTTTGCTTATCCTTTCTATCCTGCTGGAATTTAATAATTCCGGGTCTTCAAGTTCTGCTTTTGTCATTGAGTTCATTGCGGTTTTCCATAATTTTAGTTTTCCTTCCTGGACTTTCAGCGCGTCTTTTGGAAGTTTTAATGTTCCCATTCCAGGTATCATTTCCATTATTTTTCCTAAAGAGCCCATTTTTGACATTGCTTCCATTTGGCTGTATAAGTCTAAGAGGCTGAATTCTCCTTTCAGCATCTTTTTCTCCATGTCTTTCGCGTCTTCTTCTGTAATCGCCTCTTTTGCCTTTTCAAGCAGTGATTCCAGGTCGCCCATTCCCAGCAGTCTGCCTACGAAGCCTTTTGGCTTGAATAATTCCAAGTCGTCTACTTTTTCCCCGACTCCGATGAATCTTATTGGAGCGCCTGTGATTGCGCATGCTGACAATGCTCCTCCTCCTTTGGCTGTGCCGTCCATTTTTGTGACAACAACTCCTGTTATTCCGCAGTTGTCATGGAATGTTTTTGCCAGTTTTTGGGCTGCCTGCCCTATGTCTGCGCTGATTATGAGGAATATGTCATCAGGCTGTATCGCGCTGTGGATGTTGTTCAGTTCTTCAATCAGGTCTTCGCTCAGCGCGTCTCTTCCTGCCGTATCCACAAGAACAACATCATATTTTCCGAGATTTGGAGAAATTGATTCGTAAATTTCAATTGGGTCTTTCTTTTCCTTGTCAATGTACACTGAAGCGTTAATCTGCTTTCCCACCTGCATCAGCTGGTCCATTGCCGCCGGCCTGTGGATGTCCAGCCCTATCAGGGCGACTTTCTTGCCGCGCTTCATGAAGTATTTGGCTAATTTTCCTGTTGTTGTTGTCTTTCCTGACCCAAACAATCCGACCATCATGATTATGTACGGCTTTTTTTCTGGTATTTTGAAATCTTCAAGCTCTCCGCCAAGGAATTTTACAAGTTCTTCATAAACAACGTTAATCAAATGCTCTTTTTTTGTCAATCCCGCAGGTGTTTGTTCTTTCTGAACGCGTTCTTTGATTTTATTGGTTAACTCAAATACTAATTTTACGTTTACGTCAGACTGCAATAATGCTCTCTGGAGTTCTTTTATGAGCTCGTTCAGCACTTTTTCATCTACAAAAAGACCGTGCGCTATCTTGCTTAATGCTGATTTTAAGCTGTCTCCCAGTTTTTCCAATACCATATGCTAAATCTTCATTGATTGCTTATAAATGTTACACCCCAAGGGCTTTATCTATCTCAGAAGGCATATATCCTGCCTTTAGCAGGTGTTCTCTTATTTGCGATGGCGAAGCTCCGGAACGCAAAGCGTTTGTCACGTAGTTATCTAATGGTGTTTTTGCAGGCCTTTGGAACACTGGCGGCTGAACTTTTTGTTCTTTTGGCGCGGATTTTCCTTTGAAAAACATTAGTGAGATTAATACCAGCATTATAATGTTCAAGACAATCATGACATAAGATATTCCGATTACAGTGCTTATCGAGCCTTCCACGCTGTTTCTTAAGTCGCTGACAGCCATCGCCGAGTCTTGTAAACCGCTTAATCCCTGCTGCAATTGGTCCTGTATTGATGACTCGATGTTTGTTTGTGTTTCTGATAATTTGTCGTCCAAAGTCACTGTTACTTTTGAATTTAAGTCGTCTGCTGTTTGCTGAAAATTCGACGTAAGTTCATCGATTGTGCTGTTCAAGTCTCCGCTTGACTTTCCCAATGCCCTCTGGTCAATGTAGGTTTTCATGTTGCCTTCGCTTATCTGGATTAGATTTTTGATTGCATTCAAGTCTCCATCAGAAAGCGTTACGTCAGAAGTTGTGTCTGCAAATATTGGCACAGCTACTACTATAAGTATTACTAATAGCGCTACCCAACCCATAGCTTTCATAGACTATATCCTGAATTGCTATTATTTAAATGTTCGGGTATACTATGTGTAAAGTGTTACTTTGATTACTATATAGAGTAAGCCACTCCTGTTTTAATGCACTCCGTGCTTGTTTAGTCGTGGCTTTATTGCTTCGCTTTAGTGTGGGCAAAGGGACTGCGTCCCTCTGCACTCCCGCTTATAAAAACTATTATAAACAAAGATTATAAACAACTCATAATGGTTCACAAAAAGCCTCAAATACTGTTTATTCATGGCGGTATGACTTTTAAGAATAATAAAGACTATTTGAAGTTTCTTAAGACCCGAAAAGTGTCATTGAATGAGCGAATAACGTGGAGCAAGGGAGATTTGAATAAAAAATTAGGCAAATACTTCCATATAATCCGGCCTCGAATGCCTTTGCAGGATAATGCGAAATACAATGACTGGAAGATTCATTTTGAAAATTATTTTCCTCAATTAAAGGATAATATTGTATTAATTGGAACATCACTCGGAGGCATATTTTTGGCAAAATACTTGTCAGAAAACAAATTTCCAAGAAAGATACTTGCAACATACATAATCTGCGCGCCATTTGACGATAGTCTCCTCGGAGAAGACTTGGCAGGCGGGTTTAAGCTTAAATCAAACTTATCATTACTTCAAAAGAACTGCAGGAATCTGAATATGTTATTTGCAAAGAAAGATGATGTTGTTCCTGTGTCTCACGCCAAAAAATACAGAAACAAGCTTAAAGACGCAAATATCGTGATTTACAAGCATATTCCTGGGCACTTTGCAATACAAAAATTTCCAGAAATTATAAAGATGATAAAACAAGACTTAAAGAGAATCAAATATTAACTCTGCAACACACTAATACGCATTATCATGATGTTTTGCATAATGCACGATTATAACATTTTGCTGAATCTCAAAGACAATAACAAAAGGGTCTGCGTGAGCTCTTCTGCATCCTTTCAATACGTTGCTTAATGGTTTATAATGTTCAGGATTTTGACGGATTTCTTTTAATTTTTTGCCGAGCCTTTCAAATAAGATCGCATCTTTTTGCTTAAACTTTTTTAACTGCTTCTCAAAAAATGGCGTAAATTGAATTTTATAATCCATTCTTAGAGCGCCTCAAAATACCTGTCCATATCTTTGGCAGTTTTGAGTATTTTTCCTTTGCCGGCTCTGGCTTCTCGAATGCTTTGCTTGACTCCTGCAATTAATTTTTTATCATCGTAAATAAGTCGCTCATCGAAATCCCGGGCGACAGGTTGTAATTCTTTGAATTCGCTCCTGATTCCACTTCTCACCAAGTCGCTTAAATTAGAAAATAATCCTTTGTTAATTAAGCCCATAGCCTCATCATACAAATTCTTTGGCAGAGATATTGTTACTTTTCTGAATTCCATTTATACCACCTTAATACTACTTAAAGCAGTATTTGTATATAAAGGTTTTGTTTTTCTAAGTGTTAATCCTATACCACTCAATCGTCTCTCTCAATCCCTGTTCAAAGCTGTATTTTCTGTAGTCTCCTAAAACGTTTAAACTTTTTGTTATGTCTGTGCTTACCAATTTTATGTCCCCTGACCTTGGCTTTTCGTAGACAACTTCAACTTTTTTGTTCAATATTTTGCCAATCAGGGAAATAAGGTCATTTATTGTAATCGTGTACCCGCTTGCGATGTTGAATACTTCTCCTGCGGCATTTTCTGAATTTAATGCTGAGATTATTGCTTCAACCACGTTTTTTACGTAGATAAAGTCTCTGGTCTGCATTCCATCGCCATAAACAATCGGCTTTTCATTTTTTAAAATTTTGGAAATAAATATTGGGATGGCGGCGGCATAGGCAGACTTTGTGTTTTGTCCTGGCCCGAAAACGTTAAAGAAGCGAAGGGCAATGCACTGCAGTCCGCATTCTTCAAAATATGACTTGCATAATCTCTCTTTTTGAAATTTTGTCTCAGCATAAACCGACAATGGCTTCCCTATTTTTTCTTCGACCCACGGCATTTCAACACAATCGCCGTAAACAGCGGCTGATGAGGCCACAACAACGCGTTTTACATTGTGCTTGTTGCATGCTTCGAGAACGTTTTTTGTTCCCTGCGTATTTACTTCCTTGTATTCTGCTGGTTTTTCGTTTGATTCAGGAACTGAGATTAAGGAAGCAAGATGTACTGCTAAATCGCAGCCTTCGACTGCTTTGTCAACCTGTTCAAATTCCCTTACGTCGCCTGCAACAGAATCAGAGTGCTGTGATTTATCAACGTCAAAGATTCTGACTGCATACTTGCGTTTAAGCAATTCTTCAGCTAAACAGCGTCCAATAAACCCCGCTCCTCCTGTCACAAGAACTTTTGCCATTTTACTCCTTCAAGCAGACTTTTATTGCTTCAGAAATTCTCATTGTCGCTTGTTGCATTGTTTTGCCTTGTGTTGCGCAGCTTTGCAATGAAGGAACTTTAGCAACATAAATGCCATCAACACCTTTCTCTATATTCACAATAAATCCCGAAATCTGTTTTTTCATGAGCTTAAAACAACATCTTAATTAATAAACCTATCTCCAAAGATATATAAACAATCGACCTATTTATTTTATATGCAAATCCAATGGTTAGGTCACGCTTGTTTCTTGATAAAATCAAATAATACGAATATCTACATTGACCCTAATTTCGAGCCTTATGTTGATTATGGCTTTCTTCCCAAAGCGGATTTAATCTTAATCTCATCATGGTCTCCAGACCATGCGACAAGGGAGGGCATCGATAAAGTCAGAAATGAAACAACTGCCATTTGGGGTTCTCCTGATTCCGCAAATCAGATTAATAACTGTGTTCCGTTGATTCCAGGGCAAAAACAGGAAATTAATGATATACAAGTAGCTTCAATGAAAACTGGATTGTTAAGGACTTCCAGAAGGGCTCATTCTGAAAGCATTGGATTCTTGATTAATTTGGAAAAAAAGAATGTTTATTTTGCAGGCGACACTGAAATTACGGAATTAAAAATTTCGCCTGACGTATTGCTGATTCCGGTTGGCGGAACTTTTACAATGAATGCCAGGCAGGCATTTGCATTGGCTTCTCAGATTAGGCCAAAATTAATCATTCCAATGCATTATGGCTCCAAGGAAGGCACAGTTGATGATGCAATGCTTTTTAAAGAGCTGATAGACAAGGACAATATAGCGAAAGTTAAAATACTTTCAAAGTTCGGGGAAATAACACTATGAAACCATTATCTGTTGGCGGCCAGGCAGTTGTTGAGGGCGTTATGATGCGCTCTCCTGACAAGTATTCAGTCTCTGTTAGATTGCCCAACGGCAAAATTAAGTCCATGGTTGAAAAGAAACAGTCTTGGGGAAAGAAGTATCCTTGGCTGGACATTCCTTTTGCAAGAGGGGCGATTTTTCTTATAGACATGATGATTGTTGGCTTGAAGGCATTGAGCTGGAGCGCTAATCAACAGCAAGAGGAAGACGAACAATTAAAATCCAGTGAAATTGCCATAACAATGATTGTCGCGTTTGCTTTTGCAATATTATTGTTTATAGGAGTGCCATATGTGTTGGCAAGGCTGATAAGCGATCCGAGTTCTTTCCTCTTCCACGCGATTGATGGGGCAGTGAGATTAGTAATATTCATTTCATATTTGGTGTTAATCGGCAGAATGTCTGACATCAAGAGAATTTTCCAGTATCACGGCGCTGAACACAAAGCAGTGCATTGTTTGGAGTCTGGAAAGAAATTGACCATAAAGAACGTGCAAACCTTCCCGACTGAACATCCGAGATGCGGAACAACTATGCTGGTGCTTGTGGTGCTGGTCAGCATCATAGTATTTTCATTAGTAAGGTCGCAATTTTGGTATTGGAATATTGCATTTAGGATTATTTTAGTTCCTGTTATTGCGGGCATTAGCTATGAGATTTTAAGATTGGGAGGCAAGTATAACAATTGGTTTATGCGTTCAATCATCACTCCAGGTTTATGGGCGCAGGGTTTGACAACTTCCCAGCCCGATGATAAACAGGTTGAAGTTGCTATCGCGGCTTTGAAAAAGGCGTTATGAAACAATCCGCCAGAAACAAATTAGCGAAAATTTTGGGCGTTCTTGGAATAATCATAATTCTTGGAACATTGCTGTTATTTTTGTTTGGCAAAGCAAATTATCTCGTCTTTTGGGCGGGAATTATTGTTTCCGGCGTTCTTGGCTTTGTTGTATGTCCTAAATTAAGGAATGAATCCAGTTCTTTGTTAAATTGGTTGAATAAAAGCAAAAAATAAAAAACAAGTCAGAAAAGAGAGATTTTATTCTTCCCACTCTTCTCCATCGTCAAAGTCATCATTTCCAAATGTTGCAGCCATGATTCCCCTCCAGTATCCGAGATACCTATTGAATATAATGTTTAAGTGGTATATAAAAGTTTATGAATTTTAGGTTCATCAGAATAAACAAAAAAATTGCCATTGCGTAAGCAATGACTAATAATAGAATTATGCCTTTCCTATAATTCTGTAGACTTTTGTGCCGCAAGTTGGGCATACGCCTTTTACTGCGTTCATTACTACTTTGCCCTTTACTGTTGTTTTAACAGGGTCCTTGATCTTTACCTGCTTTTTGCACTTCATGCATCTTCCTTCATAGTTGTCTGCCATTTTTCAAAACACCTCATCCCGTATTATCTACGTTGTTTTAACTCTTAGAACCTAAGTCCCTTTATATTAATTGTGATTTCGTAGTCGATTAATAGGGAAACAATAGGTAAAAAGAGTATTATATTCAATATAGAAGATAATACAAACCGACAAAGGGGATTAAAAAGCTTACGGAAAAATAAATGTAGAGGGATTGCAAAGGGAAACTTCCTTTTGCCCACTCCATCAAGCGCGAAGTGCGGTAATCCGCCCGATGAATCAAGTGCGTAAGCACAATAGAACAAGGGCGTGCAAATACTGAAAATCAAAGCTTACTGAAATTAAGGCGCATCTACAAACAGTCTGTGCTTTTCTTCGCCCAGTATTTCGTCCAAAATGCGCTTGGCTATGGCTTTGGCAGGGTCTGGCATCAATTTAACTCTTGCTTTCAAGTCTGCAAATGAAACAAAAGGCTTGTCAGCTCGCTTTTCTATAATCTCCCACATATGTTTTTTCCCGAATCCTGGCAGCAATTCAACCTGGTGCATTCTCATTGTCAATGGCTGTGCCTTGTTAAAGAATTCCACAAAGCGCTTTTCATCATTGCACACAGTTTCATTTACAATGAATGCAAGTTCTTTTTGTGCTGATGTTGTCAATTTTGAGGCTGGCAGTTTGCCTATGATATGGTGTATCTTGTCTCTCTTGCCTTCTCCTATGTAGATTTTTTCATGCGGCTGCAAAAAGACTCCTTCTTTTGGAACTAATTCTAATAGTGTGAATTTGTTTATGCCGACTGCCTGTACAATAGAGTCTTTTCTATGGCTTGGCGTCTTGTCAAATGGATAGCCGTGCTGCAGGAAGTCTAGAACGATTGCATGCTCTTCTCGGTAGTTTGGCTTGTCCTGTGCAGTTTCCATTTTTAACACCTGTTATATCCATATCTGAAAATTTAGAATTAAACGCGATTTAAAAACTTTCACTGCCCCTTAGAAGTGGCATTCTTTATGGTTTCTGCGATTTTAACAAGATTTGGTTTGGAAATTGCCAAGTTGTATCCTTGCAAAACGATTTTTACGTCTTCTTCTGTTACTGGCAATAATCCCACTAATTTGCTGATATGTGTGTCCTTTAATCTTGGAACATCTAATTTTGTCAGTTCTTCTGTTAATTTTTCGATTCCCTTTTCATCTAATTTTACAACTTGATCAATATAGTCTAATGTTTTTTGCGCTCTGAAATTCAATTCCTTTTCTTCCTTGTGTATTTTGTGGAGAATTTCCTTTACTTCTGCGAGGCTGATTGCTGATTCTGAGATTATTGTTTTCATACTGCTGCCTTCAAATGGACTGGATGTATTGTCACTTTTTTTGCCTTGTTTCCGTCTTTGACTTCGACGTTATAGCAGGCTCCTATTTGTTCCAATACAACGCCAACTCTTCCGTGCCATCTTGGATGGTACATTCCGGTCTGCACTGCAGGTTCTGATAATAAGACTACTTTTTCTCCTGCCTTAAATTTGGCGAAATATCTTCCAAGGCTAATTTTGCCTTTTTCTCTTACGTTTTTTCTGAACAATGTTCGGGTTTTTCTTCTCAAACCGCCTATTCTCTTTGCCATAACAGCTAAAACTTAGTCCTCCTTTAAAAAGCTTTTGTGTTTATTAACCGTAACAGCCTGCCGCGCCTTCCAAAGACCATTTGTTTATATTGCACACGCAGTATCCTGTGGTTGTCCTTTGCTCATGCATTTTCTGCTTTGAATATTCATATGTGTAGTCTGAGACTTCTCCCAAGTCTATTGGAATCCATTTTCCGCCGCTTATTGCGCACTGCACTGTCATGTAATTCACAGGATATGTTCTTTTGACGCATCCCTGGAACAAGCTCCATCCAAACGGATTTGGGCAGGAACAATAATTATCCAGTCCATTTATTATTCCTATATTCCTGCTTTCAGCGTCTTTGCTTGGATATCTTGTTTTTGTTATGCTTGTCCAGTCTCCGCCTGATGTTTTGCATGCTTCTTGTATCAAATCAGAATATTGAGATGCCAGGGTTTCTTCCTGGGCTTTCTTTTCGCATTTTCCTTCTGTTAAAGTTGTGTTTTCCGGGCATTTGCATATTTCTGTTCCTTCCAATGTCCATATCCCTCCTGATTCTGCACATTTTGTGCTTTCAAGTGAATAACATCCTTTTATTTCATCCCATCCATAGCCTTCTCTGCATTCGCATCCTTCCGGCAGTATTTTTACGTTTATTGTTCCGCCTGTTTTTTGGCATAAATCATTGTATTCTGTTAGGCATCCATCTTGTTCATCCCACATTTTCCCCTGTCCGCAGAAGCAGTCTTTTCCTCCGTCAAAATTTTCAGTCACCATTCCTCCTGTTCTGATGCATTTTCCCAAGTCAACAAATTTGCAGGCTATTCCGTCTTTTCGCACAGATACGTCAGGGCATATGCACGTATTATCTCCTTGCAGGTTTATTCCCCATCTTCCGCCTGATTTTTCGCATACGTCTTTGAATATTTGATATGTATTTGTTTTTCCCGGAGTGTTTATTCCTTGTGCTCCCTGAAATCCTTTGTATTCTCCAAAAATTGCTCCGTAATTTCCTGTTATTGTGCCATTTACAAACATCATGTCAACACCTATTGCCGCAAGTATGAATAATGAAAGTAGTATTGCTTCGCGTTTCATGCCTGTTTGTTGTCCTGTTTATTATTTAAATGCTCCGATATTGTCAGGCATCCCTTTACAGATGATAATCTGAAAAATATTGTTCTGATTTTGATTGCTGTGAAATATTATTTTAAAATCAGTGACAAATAAATGCGGATTATTTGTCATCGTGGGTAGGATGCGCATGTCCCATATTTTTTCGATTTTTTAAGTGTTTCATATGCATGATTCTTTCTTTTAAGAATTTTCTCATGCTTAGTTTGTTCTTTTCAATCATTGTTGAAAAATGTTTCCCTCCCAGGAAATGCGGCATTATCACGTAAGTGGCGCCTGCTTTGTATAATATTTCTGCTTCATTTATTTGGTGGGAGACCATAGAAATCACAGCTTTGGGATTGGTTTGCTTCACTTTGCTGATTATGAGCAGATTAGTGTCAATGACCGGAATGGTCGAAATTATCATTTTTGTCCTGTTAAAGTTTATTTCGTCCAATAACTCAGAGTCATTGGCATCGCCATACCTGCAGTCATAGCCTTCTTTTGAAAGCTTGGCAATGATTTCCGGGTCAAAATCAATTATTAGAAAGCTCTTTTTTATTTTTTTGAGTGATTCCAGCACGTCAAATCCAATTCTGTTATAGCCAAACAATATGATTTCGTGGTTTTCATTTTTGTAGTGTTTATGTTCATCAACTTTTTTCCCTTTTCGCTCAAAAATGCTCAAGTACTTTGATAAAAAAGCGTATAATTCCTTGGAGTAGAGAATCATATAAGTTGATCCTGCAAAAGTAATTAAGCCAATTGCGGTAATGACTGATAATATGTCTTGAGGAATATGGCCGACT
>Ga0210057_1006493_pt1 | contig 14508 bp, 17 predicted proteins | sample CryGeyCG2114_010_2_FD_183968 | JGI IMG/M metagenome (GOLD analysis project Ga0210057, IMG submission 183968) | Groundwater microbial communities from aquifer - Crystal Geyser CG10_big_fil_rev_8/21/14_0.10 (SPAdes) (version 2) | ecosystem: Environmental > Aquatic > Deep subsurface > Groundwater ... | reverse complement strand
GCCGTGGATGTGAAAATAAAGGATGAGGTTACCGGACAAATCATAAATATTCCCGCCTACTTATCCACACAATTGAAAACTTTATTGCAAAAATTAAACGTTACGTACTAATATGGGAAACTCGGGAAGGGTCTTCAACTCCTCTTTTGTGGCAAAGACCGCCTTCATTTTCTTGATATCCGCATCAGTTATCATAGCTTTTTAATTTAAACAAATAATAATAATAAAATCAATCATAAAATACTATAAAACTTTGTCAACTGTTTATAACCTGCAAAAGTGTGAAAATAGATTGTTAGAACAATGTAAAAAAGACGATATACCTATTTATTTTTTATACCTCTTCAAAGCAATGTTAATTATCGCTTGAAGAAGATCTTCGTAAGACATGCCGGCTGCTCGAGCAATCATCGGAAAATAAGAAGCCGGGTCGTGTTCGGGAGGAGTACAACCTGGCGGTGAGTTAACTTCAAGAATATAAGGATTGTCTTTTTGGTCACAACGAATATCAATCCTGCACCAATCGCGAATTCCTAAAACATTCCATAGTCCAAAACACATTTTTTCTATTTTCCTCTTTAAAACCGGAGCAATTTTTGCCGGACATTTTAGATGTTTTCCGCTTGTTTCCAGTTCATAAAACCACTTAACTTCAAGTGAGTCAAAAGGAAGATATTTTTTTGGCAACATCGAGTGGTCAGATTCTAAAATAGGCAGAATTAATGGCGGATTTCCCAGCATCGCCACGGAAAATTCTCGACTTTCAAGATATGGTTCAACTAAAGCTTGTTCACGAAATGTGCTTTCAATATAATTAACCTGTTTATATAAACTAATTTCATTATGAACGACGCTTTCATTAGTGATACCGGCCGAGGAACCTTCTGATACTGGCTTAACCATAAGAGGATATTTTAAAGACTTATTTAATCTGTCATTTCTGTTACTTAAAAGCTGATATGGAAGAGTAGGAATCTTGTGGGCAATAAGAATTTCTTTTGTTTTTGATTTATCTAAAACAATTGCTTGCGCTAAAGGTGGAGAACCAGTATAGGGAATTTGTAACATTTCCAACATGGCCGGAATTTGCGCTTCCCGATCATTTCCGTGTAAACCTTCGGAGACATTAAAAACAAGGTCTATTTTGTGTTTCAGTCGATAAAGTTTAAAATAAGCTTTTTCATTGGCTTCTATTGGAATTATTTTATATCCAAGTTTCCTTAAATACTCTATTTGCAGTTTTGTTGTTTCGGGATCATCAAAATCAGCTTCTCTTAAAGTCTCAGGCTTTTTTGGGTCCGGATAACGGTGGCGGACATTGTATAAAAAAGCAATATTCATTTGCGTTCACCAAAAACTTCGAGTAACTTGTAAAGTTGTTCTTGAAGTTCATAAGCTCTTTTTTTATTTCTTCCTAAGATTGTATAAAGTAGTTGATTATATTCTAGGGGAGAAGCTGAAGACAAAATCACGCCTTCTTTACTTTTTTTGTTGTATAAAATCGGTTGAATGATATCAATAATTTTCTTAAAATTCAATGACTCCTGATTATTAAATTTATAGTTATTACGGTTCAAAACATAGACATCGGACATAAAATCTTCACCATATAAACCATAAACTAATTTATAAATATCGGTTCCCCCGGTATTTCTTGTATTAGACTCACAAACATAGATATGTTTATTATTAGAAGCAATCATATCAATGTCAAAATGACCACGATAGCCGGCCTCAGCGTACTGTTCGGCTATATAATAGCCAGTATCAATAATTCTGGCTGCGGTTCTTTCATTGATGACATCTTCATGAATATCCAATCCATAGTATTTACCTTCCTTAGTGACCATCATCACACAGTAGTAAAGCATCTCAATTTTGCCGTTTTTATGAATCTTAAACTCAATATTTGGAAAAGCACCCGGCGCCGAGTAGTTAACATTAATCAATTCTTCTATAATTATCGGGAATCTTTCCCAATAACCATCTTCACTCAATAGTTCATAAATTCTTTTCTCACAAGATTTATAATCTCTAGGCAATTCACCGTCTCGAAAAATTAACACTCCATGACCACCACTACCTTTATTAGTTTTTAAGACGACTCCTTTTTCCTTAATGTATCGGTTAGCGGCGATTTTAGCCGCGTCTAACTTACCAACACAAATAACGCCATCAGGCATGATAAAATCCGGTTCAACTGCTTGGCTTTGTTGAGCTAACTGTCTAATTCCCGATTTACTGCCAAAAAAATTGACGGTCCAGGCATTTTCTAACTCAGGCGTTTCCGGAGTTAAGACGTTTATTCCTAACTGAATCATTCTTTCTTTTAACTCTAAAAATTCCGGTGAAGTCGCATAACTAATCAACGTCACCTTTTTGTATTTTTTTGCTCGACTAACAATCTCACCAAATAGTTGTTTATCAGTATAGAGATCTTTGCAGATTAAAGATGTTTTCATTTGAGGCACGTAGATATCGACTTTTTTATTAGCGGTAATCGATTGAAAATAATTTTTAAATGAATTAGGAATTTCAATTGGTGAAATATAAATAAATTCACTTTCACTGGCATTGGCAAAAAGATAACACTCCGAGGAAAGATTGCAGTCATTAATTAAATCGTATCTTTTTTCAATTGGTTGAATCGACGATAAAAAAGACCATTCATCCTCCACTACATTATAGATATAGATAGTTAATTCTTTTTTTCTAGAGGGAGACTTTTTACCCTTTTTCTTTTTCACTTTTTTCATGTTATTCGAATAACAAAATTATTGCTGATTTTTTTCAATTGTCAATAGGATATTTTTGTTATACTGAATTTATGAGAAAAAACTTCTGGCAGTACTACTGGACCAGCCTTCATAATTTTGGTGAGGCCATTATTAATATCTTTATTTTTCTTCCTTATTTTTTCTCTGTTTCTGTTTTATTGAGAACCTTATTTCAACCCTGGCGAAATCTAATTGTAAAAAAAACTACTATTGGTTTTTCTTTGGCTGATTGGGCTAATCGTTTTGCTTTTAATCTCATCTCAAGATGGATTGGTATTCTCATGAGACTGTCAATTATTATTTTTTATTTTATTTTCCAAACTCTATTTATGGTTTTTCTTCCCATCATCGCTTTAATATTTTTTCTTTTCTTACCGCTTTTTTATTTATTATCTCTTTTTCAAAAAACTTCCCAAGAAAAAAAAGATATCTTTAAAAAAAAATTTATTGAGACTCATTTACTCAGTGAAGAAAACCGGTCTTTTGTTGAGAACTGGTTTGAAAAATATTATCAACAACATCTTGAAAAAGTCAGTTGGTGGAAACTGACAAACTTATTTTCTTATCCGCCTTTAGCCCGTGATTGGGCCGTAGGCTACACCCCAACTCTTGATCAATATACCACTGATTTAGCTACTTCTATTTATCTTCATCATATTAAAAACATTGTTGATCGGGAAAAAGAAATTGAGGAGATTGAACAAATTTTAACAAAATCTATTGAAAACAATGTCATTATTGTTGGTGAGGAAGGAGTGGGGAAACATACAATTATTGACGCTTTAGCGAAAAAAATTTATCTGGGGAAAACCAATATTCATTTGATGTACCGACGGATTTTAAAACTCAATATGGAAAAAATCTTAACCGAATATGTTGATCAAAAACAACGGGAAAATTTTTTTGAAGAACTATTAAAAGAAGCCCAACAAGCAAAAAATATAATTCTTTTTATTGATAATTTTGATAAATATATTGCTGATGATCAGGGAAAAATTGATCTCACCATTTCGCTGGAAAAATATTCTAAAAGCAACCTGATTCAAATCATTGGAATAACCACTCCTTTTGCCTATCAAAGCTTTATTTTCCCCAACGAAAAAATTAATAGGATTTTTAATAAAGTCGATGTTTATGAAGTTGCTGACCAAGAAGCTGAAAACATATTGCTTGAATCGGTTATTGCTTTTGAAAACCATTATAAAGTTTATATTCCTTATGAAACCGTCAAAGAAGTGATTGAAAAAAGCGAATTTTATTTAACCTATATTCCTTTTCCGGAAAAGGCGGTCGACCTCTTAGATACGGCCTGTGTTTATGCCAAACAGCGTGGTACGGACAGGTCTAGACCTGTCCCTACGATAACCCCTGAAATAATCAACGCTGTCTTAACGGAAAAAACTCATATCCCAACTACAATTACCAAACAAATGAAAGAAAAACTTCTGAATCTCGAAACCTTACTGTTTTCCCGGATTATTCAGCAAGATGAAGCGATAAAAAAACTATCATCAGCTCTAAGACGATCTTTCTTGTTGATAGGTAAAAGGAAAAAGCCTCTGGCGACGTTTTTATTTTTAGGTCCGACTGGCGTCGGTAAAACCGAAACAGCCAAAGTCATTACTGAAGTCTTTTTCTCAAATACCCCTAAATCCCTAATCCGTTTTGATATGTCTGAATTTCAATCAAAATATGATATTCCAAAACTCATTGGAGACAGTACTAACCCCGGTCTTTTAACTCAAACCATTCGCGAACAAAGCTATGGAGTTTTACTACTGGACGAAATTGAAAAGGCTGACAAAGATCTCATTAATATTTTTTTAACGGTTGTTGATGAAGGCTATTTCATCGATGGACAAGGAAGGAGAGTCGACTGCAAAAATCTTGTTATCATCGCCACCTCAAACGCCGGAAGTGATATTATTTATCAAAATGCCCCCAACCCCCCTAATCTCCCTAATTACCTTATTAAGCAAGGCATCTTCTCTCCCGAATTTCTTAACCGTTTTGACGGCGTAATTGCTTTTCAATCTTTAAGTCAACAGTCAATCAAAATTTTGGCGAAAAAAATTATCAATCAGATTGGGATTGATATTTTAAAACTTTATAAAGTAAAAATAATTGTTTCTGAAAAAACCTTAGAAACAGTTTCTCAAAAAGGTTATGATCCTCGTTTCGGGGCAAGAAATTTAGAGCGAACGATCCGTGATGAAATTGAAGATAAGGTCGCTAAACTGATTTTTGAAGACAAAGTCAAACCCGGCGAAATAATTGATTTATAATATACTATATGGGTAAACTGATTGTGATTGAGGGAACAGACGGTTCAGGAAAAGGAACCCAACTGCAACTGCTTCTTAACTATTTAAGTAAAAAACAAATTAGCTATGCTTCTTTTGATTTTCCTCAGTATGGAAAGACTTTTTTTGGAGACTTTGCCGGCCGCTTCTTAAACGGAGAATTCGGTCATTTTAGTCGAATCAATCCGTATTTAGCCTCTTTTCCTTACGCCGCCGATCGTTGGCAGGTAAAAGATCAGCTTTGGAAAGCGATTAATGATAAAAAGTTCGTAATCTGTAATCGCTACACACCTTCTGTTGTCTATCAAGCAGTAAAAGTTAAGCCAACTCAAAGAAAAAATTTTCTAAAATGGGCGGAAACATTAGAATATAAAGTCTTTGGTATTCCGAAACCGGATTTAGTTCTTTTTCTTTATGTTCCTTTAGTTTTTGCTCAGATATTAATGCTCAAAAAAAACAAAAGAAACTATTTACATGGAAAATCAAAAGACCAATATGAAGAGAGCTCAGATTATCTACAAAAAGTTGAGAATATGTATTTAGCTATGGTAAGAAATAATAAGAACTGGGTAAAAATTGACTGTGTGGAAAATGAAAAAATTCTTCCTCCGGAATTGATTCATCGAAAAATTCTTGACAAACTATCTTTTTCTTGATAGGCTAATTAGTATATGGATAAAAAATTTACGGCTTTAATGGTGATTTTTCTCTTAGTTTTTGGAGTCTTTGTTACCACAATATTATTTAACAAACAAATTTCAAATATCGCCAGAGCCTCGACCGAGACTGATCCATCTGCTCAAACTTCATTAATCTTTGCTTGGCCCTTAACCGCTAAAGTAGGAGATAAAGTTGAGGTCAATGTTTTTATAAGGAATGCTAATAACTTACCCTTAGATAAAAAACAGGTAAAATTAGTGACTAATCTAGGATTAGTCAATGGAACACAAGAATCAACTTCCGTGTCGAATAAAACCGGAAAAGTTAATTTTACTTTGTTTTCAAATACAGCTGGTATAGCTGAACTGACTGCTTTTGTTAATAATAATATTCAACTAATTCAAAAAATTTCTGTTAAATTTGAATGAAAAAAATTACTAAAGCTGTAATTCCTGCGGCTGGTTTTGGAACCAGATTTCTCCCTCAAACCAAAGCCATGCCCAAAGAAATGCTCCCGATTGTTGATAAACCGGTAATTCAGTATGTGGTTGAAGAAGCAATTGATTCAAAAGTTAAGAATATTATTATTATTACCGGATCTAATAAACGGGCGATCGAAGATCATTTTGATGCTCCTTCCGAAGATTTAGTCAAAAATTTACTTCAAGGAAAAAAGAATCATTTACTGGAAGAAATTCAAAGAATTTCCAATATGGCTAATTTTATTTATATCCGTCAAAAAGGTCCTTATGGAAACGGTACACCTGTCTTGACCGCTGAACCGGTAATTGAAGATGAACCTTTTGCCGTTCTTTGGGGAGATGAATTCATCTATTCCAAACCGCCCCGACTGGCTCAAATGATCAAAATTTACGCAAAATTTGGCGGTATTGTTATCTCAGGAGTGAAAATAGAAAATAAAGAAGATCTAAAAAGATATGGAATTGCCGATCTGACTCATGTAGAAAATAATGTTTACAAAATAAATAAAATTGTCGAAAAACCGGAAATTAATGAAGCCCCTTCCAATATTGCCACCCATGGCGGATATATTTTACCCCCGGAAATTTTTTCCGCATTAAGAAAAGTTAAACCGGGAAAAGGAAAAGAAATTTGGCTGACGGATGCTATTAACTTGCTTAAAGGCGAGGGGGTTCCTATTTATACCGTCGTTATAGAAAACGGTAAATATTATGACACCGGTAACAAATTTGAATATCTGAAAACCGTCATAGAGTTTGCCCTTCAGCACAAAGAAATTAACGGTGATTTCAAAACCTTCCTAAAATCCCTCAAAATCTAATTGCAAAATCTTCCCTTCATTGTTAGAATATACATTTATGAATAATAGTGATAAAAAAGTGGAGGAACTTTTTGCCGCCGGTGCCCATCTTGGCCATAAAGCTAACCGGGTTCATCCAAAAACCAATAAATATATCTATTCTTTTGAAAACGGTGTTTCAATTATTGATCTGACAAAAACGGTTAACTATCTTGAAAAAGCAAAACAGTTTGTTTCCGCACTGGGAAAAAATGAAAAAGTTCTTCTCGTCATCTCTACTAAAAAAATTGCTTCAAATTTAACTCAAGAGCTATGCCAAAAAAACAATCTTCCTTTTATCAACACCAAATGGCCTGCTGGACTTCTAACTAATTTTGAAATGATTATCAAAAACGTCAAAAAACTTAATTCAATGAAAGAGGAAAAAGAGAAGGGGGAGTGGAATAAATTTGTCAAACATGAGCAGGTTAAATTAGATAAAGAATTAAACAAACTAGTAAAATTTTACGGAGGAATCGCAAATCTCAAAAAATTACCAGACGCTCTTTTTATTATCGATATTAAAAAAGAAAAAAACTCTGTCAAAGAATCAGGAGAGATGAAAATCCCAGTCGTCGCCGTCACCGATACCAATGTCAATCCCGATCCAATTAACTATCCAATTCCCGGCAACGACGACTCAGCTACTTCAATTGAATATTTTTTGAAAGAAATCATTGGAGCATACGCAGCCAGCAAAGGCAAAAGTCAAAATTCAAAAGTCAAAAATACAAGTCAAAATTAAAAAGTTTTTAAACACTTTTAACTTTTTACTTTAACTTTTGACTTCTAACTTTTAACTTTTGACTTCTAACTTTTAACTTTTGACTTTATTATGTACGATATAAAGAAACTAAAACAACTTCGGGAAGAAACCGGTATTTCTTTTTCTCTCTGTAAAAAAGCTCTTGAAGAAGGTAAAAATAATCTTGATAACGCAAAAAAGTTACTCAAAAAATATATGGGAATTGCCAAAGCCAAAGACAAATCAGCACGTAATACAATGGCTGGTGCAATTTTTTCTTACGTTCATCACAACAAAAAAATTGCTTCTCTGATTGAACTTGCTTGCGAAACCGACTTTGTTTCCGGGAATAAGGAATTTCAAAGCCTGGGACAAGAATTAGCCATGCAAGTTGCCTCATTTAGAGCCGAAACTAATGAAGAATTTCTTGATCAAGAGTATATGAGGGATCCCTCAAAAAAAATTAATGACTTAATTAAAGAAGCGGTTTTAAAGTTTGGGGAAAATATTAAGATAATCAAATTTATTCGCTGGAGTGTATAATCAAATTTATGGATATTATTTTTACTTTTGGTCAACAAGCTAGTAAAACTGTTAACTCTTTAAAAGAAGATCTCAAATCAATCCGTACCGGCCGCGCCTCTCCCTCTCTTGTCGAAAACTTGAGTGTTGAAACTTACAATGGCCAAACTAAACTCAGATTGTTGGAACTATCAACGATCATGACTGACGGACCTTCATCATTATCAATTATTCCTTTTGATTCATCGACTCTTCAAGATATTGAAAAAGCGATTTTAAAATCGCCTTTAGGACTAACCCCGGCCGTTCAAGGATCAAAAATTATTATTAGAATTCCATCTCTTGACAGTGAACAAAGAGAAAAATATATTAAAATCGTTGGAGAGAAAGTTGAGGAAAAAAAAGTGACGATTAGAAATCAACGTGATAATGTCAGAAAAATAATTAAAACTTCTTTTGAAAAAAAGGAAATGGGAGAGGACGAAAAATATCGTTTAGAAAAAGAAATCGATAGTCAAGCAACAAAGCAAATGGACGAAATTAATAATATTAAAGAAAGTAAAGAAAATGAAATTAGGGAAGTTTGAATAGTTCATAAAGTTCGTAAAGTAATAAAGTTTATAAAGAAGAACACTTTAAGAACTTTACAAACTTTAAAAACTTTATAAACTAATCTATGACAATTTTAATTTTTCTCCTTATCCTGACTGTTCTTGTTCTCGTCCATGAATTTGGCCATTTTATTATTGCCAAAAAAATGGGCGTCAAAGTTGAAGAATTTGGTATCGGACTACCTCCAAGGTTATTTGGTATAAAAAAAGGAGAAACTTTATATAGCATCAATTTATTACCATTAGGTGGCTTTGTCAAATTGTATGGTGAGGAATACGATGAATTACATAAAACAAACATAAACAGGATGTTTGTCAATAAAACGCCTTGGCAAAAGACTTTGATTGTCTTAGGAGGGGTCATCGGAAATTTTTTACTGGGTTGGTTTATTTTTTCATATTTAGTCACTCAGGGTATCTCAGTTCCAGCCAATAAAGTTATCATTGAAAAAGTCACTAAAAATTCGCCCGCCCAAATCGCCGGTCTTAAAGAAAAAGATACTATTCTAAAGCTTATTCCTCCTTCGTCTCGCCGAAGCCTTGGCGAAGGCGGACTAATCCCCCTAACCTCTTCAAACTCCCTAATCACCCTAACCCAAAAATACGCCGGACAAAGAATCAGTCTGCTTGTTCAAAGAAACAATCAACAATTAACAATTAACTTGACACCCCGAATTAATCCGCCTGTTGGAGAAGGCCCCTTAGGAATTGCTATAACTTCGTCAATCGAGAAAAAATATCCTTGGTATACTGCTCCTTATTACGGTTTAATCGAAGCTTCTAATATTACCTATAAAATTGCTACAGAGCTTGGAAAACTAATTTTAGGACTAATTACTTTTCAAAAACCTCGTGTTGACGTGGCCGGTCCGGTGGGAATTGCCAACCTAGCCGGACAGGCAATAAAGTTTGGCGGAAATGCTTTCCTTCAATTTCTTGGCCTTCTATCATTGAATCTAGCGATTATAAATATTCTTCCTTTTCCTGCCTTAGACGGCGGTCGACTGGTTTTCGTTCTTTATGAAGGTATTACCAAAAAAAGGCCAAATAAAAATATCGAAAAATATACTAATCTAATCGGATTTATAATGTTATTATCTTTAGCCGCTCTTATTACGGTTAATGATATTATTAAATTAGTTAAATAAAATTATTTATGAATCTAAAATTTGAAAACGTCACTATTTCTGGCGGTGTCTCAACCGGGAAAAATACTCTTTTAGACAATCTTAAACCATACCTTGAACCCCAAGGTTGGAAGTTCACCTCTGGCGGTCAGATTCTCCGTGATTTTGCCAAAGAATATGTCCAGCCTTTAGCCAGCCTGGCTGATAAAGAAATTCATAATATGATTGACGAAAGAACTGTAAAACTTCTAAAAAACGGCCACTATATTATTGAGGCTTGGCTGGCTGGTTTTTTTGCGAGAAATATGAAGAACACTCTACGAGTTCTTCTTGTTTGTAAAGATAATGCTTTAAAAATTGATCGGGTCGTCAATCGAGATAAAATCTCAGTTGATATGGCAAAAAAATATATTAAAGAAAGAGAAGAGATTAACTTTCGTGAATGGAGAAAATATTACGGTAACTATAATTTTTTCGACCCTAAATATTACCAATTGGTCATTGATACTTACACCTCAGGCCCGATGGAAACTTTGGGTAAGATACTGGATAAGTTAGGATTTAGGAATAAGATATAACTCTAATATGCTTTATTCAAAGATATTCGGAAAAACGGTTAGGGAGGCAGCAAAAGAAGCGCAAATAACTTCTTATAAACTGCTTCATCAGGCTGGTTTTATCCGCGAATCAACGGCTGGCCGTTATTTTTTTCTTCCTTTGGGCCAGATTGTTCAACAAAAAATCATGAAGGTAATTAAAGAAGAGATGGATAGGGCCGGTGCACAGGAAATGATCTCTCCCGTTCTTCATCCTTTGGAACTTTGGAAAGAAACCAATCGAACAAAAACCACCGGTTTTGAACTGATGACCATAAAAGACAGGCGGGGAGCCGATTTTGCCTTAGGCGGAACGGCTGAGGAAATGTTTGTTGACGTGGTGCGCAAATTCCAGATTAGCTATAAAGATCTGCCTTTTAATATCTATCAATTCTCAACCAAATTTAGAGATGAACTGCGTGCCCGCGGAGGGTTACTGCGCGTCCGGGAATTTGTCATGAAAGACGCTTATTCTTTTGATGTTAATGAAAAAGAGTTTAAAAAAGAGTATCAAAATATGTGGAAAACCTATAAAAAAATCTTTGACCGATTAGGATTAAAAACTGTTGTTGTTGAATCAGACAATGGTTACATCGGCGGTGACTATTGTCATGAATTTGTGGTTGAATCGAAGGTGGGTGAAAGTCGGTTTTACCTGAACAAAGAGAATCAAGTAGGAATTCATGAAGAAATTGCTAAAAGAAAAAAAATTGATGTTTCTAATTTAATTCTTAAACAAGGAATTGAAGTCGGGAACATCTTTCAGCTTGGTTATTACTATTCAAAAAAAATGAAAGGCGCGTCATTTATCGATCTTTATGGTAAGGAAAAACCGTTTTATATGGGCTGTTATGGTATAGGGATTGGCCGAACCATGGCTACTATTGTTGAAAAATATCACGACGCAAAGGGAATTGTTTGGCCCGAATCTGTTAGTCCTTTTCAAGTTCATCTGATCGGACTCGATTTAAAAGATGAAAAGATGAGTTCAAAAGTTCATAAAGTTTATAAAGTTCTTAAAGATCATAATATAAAGGTTCTTTTTGACGATAGAGAAGATGTAACCGCTGGAGAAAAATTTGCCGATGCCGACTTAATTGGAATTCCAATTCGATTAGTAGTTTCAAAAAGGACAGGGGAGAAGATAGAGTTTAAAAAGAGAAGTGAAAAGGAAATAAAGCTGCTTTCAATAGATGAAATAATAAGTAAATTTCTATGAAAACAATAGTTACTCACCTATCTCCCGACTTAGACGCAGTTGCATCTGTCTGGTTGGTAAAAAAATTTTTAACCGGCTGGGAAGATGCTCAAATCAAGCTTGTGCCAACAGGAACAACTTTGGACAATCAATTGGCTGATAGTAATAAAAACGTTATTCACGTTGATACTGGACTTGGGAAATTTGATCATCATCAAACCAATGAATATACATCAGCTACCAAACTAGTTTATAAATATTTGTTAAAAGAGGACTTAATCGACCCTAGAGATATTAAACCATTAGAAAAAATTGTTAATTATGTTAATTCAACTGATCATTTTGCTGAAGTTTTCTATTTTGAACCTGATTCGGACCGTTATGACTTTATGATTCGTCAACTTGTTGATGGATTAAAAGTAATTAATCGCGAAGAAACAAAACTTATCGAAATTATTTTTCAGTTATTAGAAGCTGTATTAATTGTTTTTAAAAATAAAGTAAACGCCGAAGAAGAAATAAAAAATGGTTTTGTTTTTCGATCATATCTAGGTAAATCACTCGCCGTTGAAACTAAAAACGAAGAAACAATTAAATTAGCTCTAAAGAAAGGTTTCTCCTTAGTTATCAGACGTCATCCGGAAGCGGGGTTTACCCGAATTAAAACATTACCTGATAAAAAATTAAACTTAAAACCTGTTTATGAAAAAATTTTAAAAATTGACAAAAAAGGTAGTTGGTTTTTTCATATTTCCGGACATATGCTTCTTAACGGTTCATCAGGAAATCCAAAACTTATTCCAACATCACTATCATTAAATAAAATCATTGAAATAGTTAAGAGTGTATAATAAAATAAACTCTAAGCACTAAATCCCAAATAACAAATAAATTTTAAACGTTTTAAATTTAAAATTTTAAATTTATTTGGAACTTGTAATTTAGAATTTAGAATTTTTATTCTATTGGGGGGAGGCGTAATAATTTATGGTTTTAGTAATAAAAAGAAAAGGCGAATCAAAAGACAGCATGTTCCGGAAATTTACTCGTTCTTTTATTGATGAAGAAATTGTCGATACTCTTAGAAAAAAACAATTTTATAAAAAACCGTCACTTAAAAGAAAAGAAGAAGAAAAAGAGAGAAGAAAAAATCGTTTTTCAAAACACAAAAAAGTCTTTAAGAAAATATATAAAAGAATATGATAAATATTGTCACTTCATCACGTTACAAGATTAATCGTCAAAAGATAAAACTTTTTGTAGGAAATATATTCGAAAAGGAACAGTTAGCTTCTCAATATTCTTTGAATATTGTTTTTGTGGGAAAAAATAAAATGAAAAATTTAACGGAGAAATATAAAAACGAAAAAGAAACTTTGCCAGTTTTATCTTTTCTATATAATGAAAAAGTGGGTAACGAGGAAGTTTTATTGGGGGAAGTAGTTATTTGCTATCCATTAGTTATTCTACTGGCCGCGGAAAGAAACAAACGGGTTGATGAAATGATTAATGAGTTGGTAAAACACGGAATAGAGAATCTATTAAAATAATATGTTTTACTTAAAATATCGCCCGAAGACGATTGAGGAGATTGATAACAACCAAGTCAAGGAAATGATTGGTAAAATTTTGGAGTCTAAGTCTTTACCGCACGCTTTCCTTTTCGTCGGACAAAAAGGAACTGGAAAAACTTCAACCGCCCGAATCATTGCCAAAGCCGTTAACTGTCTCAACAACAAGTTCTCTCCTAATCGCCCTAAAAACCCTAATCAGCCTAACTCTTTCGAGCCCTGTAATCTTTGCGTTAATTGCCAAAGCATCTCTCTATCTTCTTTTACCGATGTGATTGAAATGGATGCTGCCTCCAATCGCGGAATTGAAGAAATAAAAAACTTGATTAGCGAAACTTCTTTTCTTCCCATGTCCGGAGGTTTCAGGGTTTTTATTATTGATGAAGCTCATATGATAACAACGGAAGGATTCAACGCCTTACTTAAAACTTTAGAAGAACCACCAAAAACTTCTATTTTTATTTTGGCCACCACTAATTTGGAAAAACTTCCTAAAACTATTGTTTCCCGTTGTTTAAAGATTAATTTTGGTAAAGCAAAAATTACTGATATAAATTCGATGTTAAAAAGGATTGCTAAAAATGAAGGGCTAAATTTTAATGAGGATCTATTAAAATTAATTGCTAATCATAGTGAAAATTCTTTTCGTGACGCCGCTAAAATTCTTGAAGAAGTGGCTTTTCAAAAAATTAAAACTATAGAAGAATTAGAAAAATTTTTAGGAATCCGGGGAAAAAATGATTTGATGGAAATTATAGAAAAAAAAGATCTAAAGAAAACCCTTAATTGGATTAATGAATTTTCTCAAAATGGTGGTGATTTTAAAAATCTTATTGAGGATATTCTTAGCGATTTACACCGGGAGCTTCTTATTAAAAACGGAGTTGAAGTAGATGATGGAAAAAAAATTTCTTTTACCTTAAGTGAAATATCATTATTAATTAAATTATTAATTGAAGCCTATCAAAGTTTAAGAAATACGCCTATTGATTCTTTACCTGTTGAAATTGCCCTTATCGAGTTCTACAATAGAATAAATGATGCGGATAAATAAATTATTTATGCCGATCTACGGAT
>Ga0210057_1006492_pt1 | contig 14510 bp, 17 predicted proteins | sample CryGeyCG2114_010_2_FD_183968 | JGI IMG/M metagenome (GOLD analysis project Ga0210057, IMG submission 183968) | Groundwater microbial communities from aquifer - Crystal Geyser CG10_big_fil_rev_8/21/14_0.10 (SPAdes) (version 2) | ecosystem: Environmental > Aquatic > Deep subsurface > Groundwater ... | reverse complement strand
AGAACGGCGATTAAAATTATCAGTGATTGGCAAAGTGGAAAGATTGGCCTGAAGTAAAATTAAGGGATCGAACCGTGTCCGAAGACACGGCCTGATTAATTGAAACAGGAAATTTGAGTTTTTAAGGTTTTGGGGGGGTTCGGCTACATCCCAAATTAAATTTATATGTTTCATTCATAAAATTGGGGTGGGCGAGCGATTTGCTTTTGACAAATAAAAAATTAACAAAAGTAAATCGTGAGTTGAAATCACTCACAAAAGGACAGGAATTTCTCCGAGGGTAAGGAGCAGATAATGAATGAAACATACTAATTTGGGATGGAGCCGATTTTTTAAAATAAGTGAAGCCGGAGGTTTCGCCAATCAGGGGTGGTTCGCGGGCGAGAAAATCCCAAATAAAAAGATTTTTAACAGAACCAAAGAATCCAAAACATTTAATAATGAAAAAATCTTTCCTGTTTGATGAAGATGTTGATGGTTGTTTTAATTTTATTGATTGGATTTTCCTTAATTTCATTTTCATCTGCCGACGAGTCAAATAATACTGCCCCTACATTGTATCAGGATTTTGGAGAGATTGTTTTGAGAAATGATTTAACTTATCGGCTAAATTTGTCCGAGCATTATAGTGACCCTGACGCTGAAGAATTAACTTACCAGATATTGGAGTCTGAAGGATTAACTATCGTATTTAATTCTGATGAAATGGTAATTACTGCAAACGCGGATTTTCTTGGGTTGTCAGTAGTTAGAATCAGAGTGAATGACACTTATGTTACAAGAACTGATGATATTTCTGTTTATGTTACCGCCGCTAACCCCCCGCCTCCAGAAGATGAAACTAATGCAACCGGAGGAGATAATTCCAATGAAAGCGATAATTCCACTGAAGAAGTAAATGTTTCAGAAAATAGCCCACCAGAAATAGTCGAAGGTCAGGAGGAAAATGTTTCTGCTTTGTCCGGGGAGAATGTTTCCCTGTCTGTTGTTGCTTCAGATGCCGATGAAGATGAGCTTAGTTACTCCTGGTATGTTGATGGAGAGTTGGTTTATGAAGAAGGAAATGAATATGAATTCAGCGGATTAAGCGTCGGAGAACACTTGATTTCCGTATTGGTTAACGATGGTACATCAACAATAGAAAAATCATGGAATGTTTTTGTTGAAGAAGGGGGCGAAATTGAATTGTGGCTTGTTATTGCGGGGGTTATTTTTGTTATTATTCTCATTGCTGTAGTGATTTATATGTCAACAGGAATCAGGAATGGACGCGGGGATATATAATCGGTTTTAATAAGTCGTATGGTTTAAATTTTTTGGGATACAAAGATAGAAAAGCGCAACATCTTTCCGATGATTTTTCATGACTGTTAAGTTTAAAGATAAATCAAAGAATAAAGTGCCTATGGTAAATTATGTCATCTTTGCGATGACGGATTTTATTTATATAAGGCATAATTTGTAATCTCTTCGTAAATGAGATAATTTGAGCAACTTATCTAATCTGTCTAACTGATTGCCAAATTAATAACCAAACATATCAATTCTATCCTGACGAGATAAGAGAATTATTAGAACCGCCTTAATCTTTTATAAATACCCTATACTAAAATAATAATAACCTTTATAATCTAAATAATTTTAAGTATTTTATCCGTCTATAGCTCAAAGTGACATCAGAGATATTTCATGAGAGCAATAGAGAAGAGATAAAGACCCTCTATAGCTCAATGGTAGAGCAGGTGGCTGTAGCCCGCTTTATGCCAGTTCGATTCTGGCTGGAGGGATAGATTGGAAGCAATCACTTAGAGAATATAAGGGGTTTAGTAGAGAAAACTGTTGATTATTGGAAGAAACATCAAGAATAATAGATTAGAGATGCCACAAAAAAGATTTTTTGAAAATGGAAAATAAATTTAAATGTCCAATTTGTAAAAGACAAATTGACAGTAAAGACAAAATAACAATGAGTGCGGCTGTTATGCATAAAATTAGTTTTTATGAGTGGAAAAAATTAGAATTGGAAAATAAGTTAGAATTGAATTATTTATTTGAAGGGATTTGCCCAATATGTAAAAGTCTCTAAATTGACAGATAAAAGAATTTTCAAAATAAATTTATAAACATTGGTTGTTCTTTCTTCCTATGGAAAGGTTAAGAAGTCTATACAATATATACCTTAGTTTCAAAGATAGAGAAAGGATACCATTTATAAAAATACAAGAACAAATAATTCCTAAAAAGAGAGGTTGTTATATTATTTATGATAATGAGGATAGAGTCGCTTATGTTGGAAGAACAAAAGACTTAAGAGCAAGATTTAACACTCATCACAGAAGGAATTCGGGGGCTTCTTCTTTCAGGAATAAAATAAAAAAGAAATTTGATTTTGACACCGAAGAACAGATTACTGAATGGATTGGAGAAAAGTATTCGGTTATCTTTATAGAAATAGAAAATCAAAAAGAAGAGAGAAGATTTGAACATTTTCTTATTGCCTTACTAAACCCCTACCTCAATGATTAATGTTGAACAATTGACTAATTTTAAAAACTCTCAAAAACGTATAAAAAAGGCTATGTAGGTCTTTGAGTATTTTTGAACAGATTTAAAAAGAATGAATCTTTTAATTTTTTATGAGGAAAATAAACAATAGCTTAATAGGAATTACGGGGACTCACTTTGTGGCAGGAGAGTTGACTTAAGATAACAATGAAAAAACAAAAAGAAATAATTATTTTAAATACAAATGAATGGTTTTGGAAGCTTATTCTTAAAAATACAAAAAAACAGATTGAGAAAAGAAAAATAGAAAAATTAACGAAAGAGTTAAGATTTAAATTGGATGGAAGATTTACTTATGTCTTTTTTAAGAACGGACAGATTACCACCTATGAATTTAACAAAGATTATATTGAATTGAGCGAAACAGAAATATCTAAGATTAGGGAAGAATTGTTTGGCTTGGCTCAAGATACTCTAAATAGAAAAGAAGGACATGCCTTAAAAGAAATTAATAGATTAATAAAGCAATCGAAATCTGAATTAAAAAAGATAGATAGAGACCTTGAAAAAAGAGAAAGAAATAAAATTAAGCTTCAAGAATGGAAAAGACGCCCTTCTAAAAAAGAATGGAAAAACAAAAGAAAAAAATTTGATAATGAAAATAAGAGGGAGGAAATATCAAATAAAAGAAAACAGAGAGTTCTTGAGAGATTAAATAAACGTTCAAATTTCAGAGGTAAGTTAATGAATGGTGAATTAAGTTCAGAAGAGATTTTTGAGAGATTAGGGGGAGTTAAATTTTCAGAAGATTGATGGTTTTTCTAATATATAGTTAAAATAAACCCATAAACTAATTTTTAAAAATATTTATAAGTATAAAAATTCTCTAATCATATGAATAAAAATTAATAATGGCAAAAACAATATGCTGTAGTTGTAGAATTTCGTATTATTGGACATCCTTCAATATTTTCATAGTTAAGTAGGGAATCAACACTAAACATCTCACAATAATACTCCTCTCCGTCCACATCCGATAGTCTGTAATAAGGATTCTTATTTATAAATTCCTTCCGACATATATCATCACTTACACTTAAAACACTCCCAGCATCAGCTTCAAAACTAATATAATTATTAAACTTTCCAGAAATATAGTATGAAATAGATTTATCATATTTTTGTTGATTTAAAATATAACCTATGGATAAACCTATTATTAAGGTAAGTATAATATATCCCAGCACCTTTTTTTCCATAGAATAAACACAATAATTTAGATATTTAAACTTTTCTAAGCCATAAGCCCTAGAAGTTCCACAAGCGACAGAAGAGGAAAATTTAATTGAAACTTTCCAATATAAAAACAATTTTAAAGGTTAAATTATTAATAATAATATGGTTCAAAAAAAGAAAAGAAGAAAGAGGATTTCCCAGAGAAAAACTAAGAAAACCATTAAGAAAAAAACCAAGAAAACTTTAAGAGATTACATTCTTGGGAGATAATTATGGCTAAAGAGAAGCGAAACTTTTTTATAGATACGAACATTTTAGTGGATTATATCTTGCTGAATGATATTCTAAAACCTGAAGACAGAAAATCTTTTCCAATATATGACACTTTTGAGCCGAGTTTAAAATTGATTAACCTTCTTTTTGAGAATAAAAATAAAATAAGGTGGAATACAAGCTTCATTAATTTGTTTGAAATACCCCCCGTTCTTATGAAGAGAATAGTTATGGATAAGATGTTTCTTAAAGGGGTTTCTTTTGATTATTTTGAGAAATATTATTCTAAGTTTCTTAAGGAGAAAGATTTTCAAGAGGAGGTTGAGAAAATAATGGAAAAGTATTATTCTTTCTTAAAAAAAGACGGGGGTCTTTGGTATGTGAATATCTTTTCAATTAAAAGAGAAGTGAATTTTAAAGAAATGGATAAGCTAAGGCTAAAATATAGATTATCTTTAGGTGATTCTTTAATATTTTTCATGGCGAAGTTATGTAAAGGTTACTTTGTTACGAGAGACGGAGATTTCAAACAAAATAACTTGCCAAAAGATTATAAAAATGATATAAACATTATCTCACCAAGACAGGCATTGCAAAAAGCTAAGAAGCTATTAGATTCTAAAAAATAAGAAGATGAAATGTAATTCTTAACCTGAACACTTTTGAACGGCTCTGGCTGGAGGGATTCAACATTCTAAAATATCAATAAAATTAAATACTTGAATTGCAATTTTTAATTATGAAATATTACAAAAATAAAAAAGAAATTGAACTTAATAGAGAATTGAGCATTTTAGACGATTTTGTGATTAAATTTTGTAATTTGTTAGACGAATACGTGGTTGTTTCCGGATATGTTTCTATTCTTTTTGGAAGGTCAAGGGGAACAGAGGGTGTTGATTTGTTAATTCCAAAACTTTCAGAAAATGAATTTAAGAAACTCTGGAGAAAGATATACCTTAATGGATTTGAGTGCTTAAATACTTCTAAAGTTAACGAATCTTACGATTACTTAAAATCCCATGCTATTAGGTTTGCATTGAAAGGAAAGCCAGTTCCAAATATTGAGTTTAAAATTATTAAAAATGATTTGGATAAATATTCCTCTGATAATAAAATTAAAGTGAAGTTAAAAAATGGAGCCCTATTTATATCGCCCCCTGAAATGCAAATAGCATATAAATTATTTTTAGCAAGTGATAAAGATTTGGAAGATGCCAAGCACATTTACGAGCTTTTCAAAAAGGATTTAAATATGAAAGAATTGGAAAGATTAATAAATAATTTAAAGGTCAGGAGAAACTTTGAAAAAATAAAATGAAAATAGATTTTGAGCAATTAGAAAAAGATAATGAAGATAATTTTAAAGAACGGCTTGAATTTATTAAATATTGGGTTGAGTTCATAAAAAAGAACAAAGACGAAGTCTGGAGCAGACAGCAAAATATCGTGGTTGATGGTCAGATATTTTAACGATTGGCTGTTTATTCTATGAATATTTGGCGATATGCATAGGTTAACTAAATTAAGATAGTAAATGCAGGCATTTTATTATGTGAAAGTAAATCAATAATTAAACTAAATTTTTTATCCAAACCAAACCTTTATTCCTTTCCCCGCAAAATATGCGATAATCACGACGACTGCAGCGACGATTAAGTGCGAGAATATAAATTTGAAAGTGTTTTCTTTTCTTTTTCTTGCCAGCCGATAAGTGAAAATTGTTAATAATAGTGCCCCCCAAATAATGCTTGCTATCACAGCATTTGAAATATCGAATAATAAAAAAGGAATTACAAAAGTTACTGCGATTAGAAATTTTGCAAAGAAAGTTGAAATTGTTGCTTCCCAGATTGCCCGATGGCCGTTTCTTTTTTTTGATTCTTCAGAGTTATGAATTCCAATAGCGTCGGAAAAAGAATCGGCGATTGCTATTGTTAATATCCCACCGATAACTGCTATTTTTGAACCGGTGCTTGCATCTAAACCAACCAAAAGCCCAAGAGTTGTGATAACTCCGGAAGTTAAGCCGAAACCTAAGCCTGTTTTTATTGATTCTCTCATAAACAATAAATGATTGAACAGTTTAATAAAGTTGCGAGTGTTCTGCTTTGTTACTTTAAAGGTTGGCATTATATTTAAGAATCGCAGGGTAAGCATTGGAGGATTGTCACGCCTTAAACTATTCAGTAATTTCTCCACAATAAGAAGTATGCATCATTTGTTTTATCTTTCCCATACTCTTTGTTTGACTAAGGCACCACATTAGTTTTACTAAACAAGTTTCTTTTGTCATATCTTTTGAAGAGATTCCTCCAGCTTTAATAACTTCTTTCCCCCCGGTATATTTATGTTCTGTTCGTTCATAAGTACATTGAGAAGCTATAACTACAGGTTTTTGTCTCTTCAAGATATTTTTAATTGGATGCACTAAATTATCTGAAATATTTCCATCCCCATAAGCGAGTATAACTAATCCATCATAATTCTCAAAAGACTTAAAAATTTTGGGACTTATTTGAGGATTAAGGATTATAGAAGCTACATTTTCATTTAATTTTGATATTCTTTTTGTTTTTAGAGGATTTATTTTTAATTTTTTTGAATATATAATTTTTCCATTTTTTATTGTCGCATATGGAGGGCTATTAATACTTTCGAATGCATCAATTGAATTACTCTTTACTTTAGAAACCCTGGTTCCTAAAATAACCTTTCCACTAAATACAATAAAAACTCCCGAATGAGATTTAGTTGAAAATAAAACAGAGTCAATGATGTTTTTTTTAGCATCCGAATTCTTAAAGCTTAGAGGAATCATAGCACCTGTCAAAACAATTGGCTTTTGTATTTCTTTTAATAAGAAGGAAAGAGCAGATGAGGTATAAGCAAGAGAATCTGTTCCCAAAGTTATTATCACTCCATCATACTTATATTCTTCGTTCAATATATAATTAGATAAAAAGATCCAATCTTTAGGATAAACAATTGTTCTTTTAAGTAGTTGCTTTGTTGTTATATCGGCTAATTTTTTCAGAGAAGGGACTTTCTTGATAAAAAAATCAGGAGATTTTGTGGGGATTAATCCCTTTGGACCGGTTATACACGAAATAGTTCCTCCCAAATTTATCAATAATATTTTTTTCATCTTAAGATTAAATTTATAAAGTAAATTTTGTTTTTAAAATTATGGTAGAACCATTGGTGAGCCAAACAAATGGCTATTTGATACTTGCATCATTTGGTTTATTTATGATTCTAATAACTTATTTTTTTGCTAGATGGAGGAAATGGAATACAAAGGAAGGATTTTTAGTGGCAGAGAGGAACGTTCATTGGCTAATTGGAGGACCTAGTATCGCTGCCTCTTGGATATGGGCAGGAGCATTATTTGTTTCCATCCAATTAGCTTATCAAAAAGGTTTGGCTGGAATTTTCTGGTTTACATTTCCCAATATAATTGCCTTGGGGATTTTTGTGTTTCTTGGACCAAAGATTAGAGAGAAATTCCAAAAAGGATTTACATTACCTCAGTATATTCATCACAAATTGGGAAGTGATAAACTTCATAAGTTATATCTTGTTCCATTCTTTGCGGGACAAATAATTGCTGTTACATTCAATATTTTTGCAGGAGGTGCAGTTGTTTCATTACTTACAGGAATTCCTCTTACAATTGTGATGCCCATAATCGCTTTAATTGCCCTTACTTATACATTGGTATCTGGATTAGAGGCATCGATAGTAACAGATATGGTACAAATAATTTTAATTATAGTTGGAATTGTTCTTGTTGTGCCTAGAGCAATTATGGCTGCAGGAGGATTTAATGCGATTAATGGGGGATTGGGGGGATTAGAGGGATTAAGCTTATTTGATCCAGCAGTAGCATTTTCGTTGGGGCTAGTTACGTCAATTGGACTTATTTCTCAAACAATAACAGACCAACAATATTGGCAAAGAACTTTTGCAATGAAGAAAAACCACATTGCTAAAGCGTTTATCTTTGGAGCTATAATATTTGCTATAGTTCCCATAAGCTTATCTATGTTAGGTTTCTTGGGAGCTAATCCATCTCTTGGAATAAACCTTCCTGAAAACGTTGACCCTTCTTTAATTGGTGTTCTAACAGTAACAAGTCTTTTACCTTCATCAATTGCAATTTTATTTGTAATTATTTTACTTGGGGGATTAAGTTCAACAATCGACTCTGGAATTTCTGCAACAAGCTCTTTATGGGCAACAGATGTAGCAAAATATACTAAAAGGGAAGAAAAAATTATTAATAAACAAAGTGTGAATGAAAAATTAACAGAAGATGAGCGTAAGGGGATCCATGATCTTGATATGCGCGTAATAAAGCAATCTAGATGGGCGATGGTGGGTGTTACCTTACTAGGAATTATAATAGCTTATGCAGCCCATTTTATAGCAGGTTTTGGAGTTTCACAATTGTTTATGTTAAGCATATCTATCGCGGCATCAGCGTCAATACCTACAGTATTAAGTTTATATTGGGAAAGATTGAGTGCAAAAGGAGCATTTATTGGAATCCTGTCTGCTATTATAATCGGAATGCCCCTGTTTATTTATGCAAATGTTGTTGGAAATGAAATATTAATCGCAGTTGCTTCAGTATTAATGATTGTTATAAGTACCTTTTTCTGTTTGATTTTTCCAAATAAGAAAAAAGAAAAATCTTCTCTCTAATTTTCAAAAAAAGGGTCTATTGTTGCTTGGGGATAAAAAATCTTAGAAATTCTTTCAGGATTTATTGCGAAACCAAACATTGGAGGTAATCCTCCTGAAATAACTTCTGCTAAATCTTGATCATTTATATACTTTGTCTTCCAGTCTTTTTTTTGCTCTTTTTCTCTATCAATAAATTCGTCATAATTATTTTCTTGTAATCCCAATTCAAAACTCCCTTTTTGATTTGGGAGGAATCCTCTTGTTCTATATAATGTAAAGTCATCTTTTTTTTTGTATAGTGGCGAAGACCAAACAGGGAGATTATTAATAAACAAAAGGCCTTGGTATTTTTTAGCTGTTATTCTACAGATAACATCGGCCAGAGTTTCTAATGAAGTATCTTTAGATGTGATTATTTTTTTATTTGCCAGTAATTTTAATATTTTTCTTCCATCTGTTCTAATTTTTGAGATATCTTCTTCAACAAGATTTTGAAGTTCTTCAAAAAAATCTACATCTTTCCAATCTTTTTTAGAAAGGGATATTGTAATTTCATTTGTTAGAGAGGGGTCACTTCTTTTCAAATTATCTATAACATACTTTAACAAATTTTTAACCATTTCTTTACCTTTATTAAATTCTGTAAAAGATGAATAAACCTCTAAAAAAGTGTATTCGTTTTGACTTCTAAAAATGGATCCAACTTGGTAAATTTTATCAAAACCCATTCCAACAAGAGCTTGCATTTTCTCTTCAAAGGTCGTTCTATTATATCCCAAGAAATTTGTTAAATAAGTACTTTTAACCGGAAATGATTTTCCACCATTATATCTCTTGCACAATATGGGGGTTTGCACTTCTAAGAAATCTTCTTTGTTTAAATATCCCTTCAAATATTTTCTTACTAAATAGGAAATTAAGTTAAGTTTATAGGATTCAAACTTAAAAGCCTTCAAAGGAGAATGCTTTTTGGTATATTTTATCGTTTTAATTCCTTTAGATGCCTCCCACCTAGAGATTATTGTTATCTGATCTATTTTAACCGAAGGCTCCTTTGTTTTTGAGTAGCTGCAAGTACCTACAATCTCTACTAAATCTCCAGGACAAATGTCTAAATTATCTGCAGATATTAACTGAATTGGGTATTCTTTATCCATTAAATCAAAAAAGGTATAATTCTTCATTCTTCTTTTTGTTAATATTCTCCCCCTTAGTGATACAGATTTATCTAAATAGATTTTGAAATTAGAAATAACTTCACTAACTTTAATTGGATGTATTTTTTTGACCATTTGTAACTAAATTACTCAATTTTTTTCTTTGAATTTTACCTGAAGGAGTATAGGGCAGTTCTTTTAAAACAATTATTCTTTTTGGTCTTCTGTATTTTGGTACATTTTTTAAAATTTTTTTATTAATTTTTTTAGTTGCAACGAGCCCCACCTCTTCGCCATATTTTTCATCTGGAACAGAGATTATTGCAAATTCCCCCCGTAACCCAAAATTAAATAATTCTTCTTCAAGCTCAACTGGAGACAATTTTTCTCCTCCCCTATTGATAAATTCTTTTTTCCTTCCAGTTATATAATAATATTTCTTACCTTCAAATGTTTTGAAGTAGCCCAAATCTCCTGTATTGAGCCAAGAATTTTTTCTTTTTTGTTTTGCAAGGTACTTAACAGAGTTGCTTTTTGAAGAAATTTGTAATTCTCCTATTCCCTGTTTATTTTTTTCTTTTAACCTTATCTTTACTCCTGGAAGTGCTATTCCAATAGATGGATGAGGAAACATAATTTGATTATACTTTTTTTCTGAGAGGTTATTTGGAAGGGTACAAGAGAAATTTGTACTTTCAGATAAACCATATCCTTGGGCAACATAAGCTCTCCAAGATTCTTTTATTCTCCTCAGGAGATTCCCTTTTAAGGGTGCGGCAGCAGTGACGAAGTATTTAAAATAAGTTTGGGGTTTCCATTTAGGATTTTTTTCTAATAACCTTTCAAAGAGAATAGGAACTAAGCTCGATACTGTAACTTTCTCTTTATCAACTACCTTGAGAAGATTATCTTGCATTTTGTCTAAAAGTATAAGTTTAAACCCTGCTAAATAGGAGGTCATCATAGCTAGACCATGAGCATTGACATGAAACAAAGGGAGGGGAGTTAGTAAAATTGTCTTTTTAGAAAATCTATGATGCTTGATAAGAGATTTTGAATTTTGTATCCAATTATCACATGATAGACAAACCCCCTTTGGAGATCCCGTGGTTCCAGAGGTATATATGATTGTAGCTATTCCACGCAATTTTTTTGCATCTTTATTTTTAAGAGGTTTTAAATTTCCTTTTTCAAAAATCGCTTTAGCTCCAGAATTTTTTTTAATAAAACCTAATTTATTATCGGAAATTAATAGGGAAATAGGAACACAAACAATTTCACTTTTCATTAAAGTCAAATAGATTATTACAGTTTTTATGGAATTTGGCTCTTTCACAATAACAACATCCCCAGAATGGATATTATTTTCCTTCAAATAATCTCTCATCTCATTTATTTTAACCTCCACTTCATCAAATGTTATGGACTCTGAAAATTTTCCTTCATTGTAAAATTTTATCCAAACATTATTTTTTTGTTTCATAAATCACTTCCTTGATTTTTTTAATAGCATAATCTATCTTTTTCCATCTTTCAGCAAATGTAAATCTCATTACAGTATCTTCAGGAAGATAGCCATAACCAGAGCAAGGCATTAGTAATATCCCCTTATCCATTAGCTTTCTTGAAAATTCTTTATCAGAGATTGGTAAATTTACCCTAAATGTGAGGTTTATACAAGATTCCCTATTAAGAAATTCTATTTCAGGAATATTCTTCAAAGATTTTTTAACATATTCTTCTTTTTTTGCTAAAGAATTCCATTTTAGTTTAAAATAATCCTTCCCTCCCAGAATTTTCTTTTTCTCTAAATCTAACAATTTTAAAAGAAGATTATTTGCAGATCTTGGTGCATTTCCCATTAACCCACTCATTCTTCCAATTACTCCTGTTAATCGATCTCCTAAAATTTTTTCATTTGCAATAACCCACCCTACTCTATATTCTGCGAGTCCTCGCTTTTTAGAATAAGAATCTATTCTAATAACATTGTCTTCGTTTATCCAAGGACCATAATTTAATCCTATTTTACCTTTTGAAGTAAAAAAATCTTGAATTTCATCAATAATAATATGGATCCCTTTTTCCTTTGCTCTTTTTATTAATCTCTCTAATAGGTTGGAATCAAAATATTCTCCATTTGGATTATTTGGATTTGTAACAAATATCGCACAGGGTTTAAGTGCTAATGCTTCCTCAATTTCTTCCAATTCTGCAGGAACACTAGATTTCCCTCTTTTAACAAAATCAAAACAAATAAATTCTATTCCCAACACATTTATCGCCCTGTGGAACAGTTGATAGTGTGTCGGTCCAAAAACCAATATCTTGGTCTGTTTAGATTTTCCCTTTTTCAAGCGAGCTAATTCTTCTAGAACAAGTTCAACACCGGACCAAGCCCCAGGAACTATTGCCACATTTTTAAGATTATATTTCGTCTTATGTTTCAAATTCTCAACCTCTGCAATTGTCTCTCTTAATTTATAATCTCCAGACTCAGGACCATATGCAAAAGATTTACTTCTTCTTTTTTTACCAAGATATTCTCTTAAAGAACTATCTAAAACTTGATGGGGTCGAGAAAATGCTCCTCGGTCAACAGAACTAATTACTTTGGATTTTAATATGTAATCCCCTATCGTTTTATAATATTCACAAAAGTTTCCAACAGCCTTAAGAACATCTTTAGAATTTTTCTTTACATAATTTTTTTCTGTCTTCATATTATTATAAGATTATAATATCTTAAAAACCTATTCCCTTAAAAAGGCAATAATTTAAAAAAAGTCTTTTGATTGATATTGGTATGGTTGGAGGAAGAGAACAACAAATAATCAATGAAAGAATTAAAAAAATAGATAAACTTAGAAAGATCCTTATTAATCCATATCCTCAAGAATTTGAAAAAAAGCAAAATTGTAGTGAGATAAAAAAGAAATATAGGTTCTTGAGGAACGAAGAAAAAATTAAAGATAAGGTCAAAACTGCCGGAAGAGTGATGGTTAAAAGAGATATAGGAAAGATTTCATTCGGAAAAATTATTGATGAAACAGGAGACATACAAGTAGTTCTCCAAAAGGATGAATCTCCAGAAGATCAAATGCAATTATTTAAGAAATTTGTTGATTCGGGAGACTTCATCGGAGTTGAAGGAACTATGATGAAAAGTAAAAAGGGTGAAATCTCAATACTTGTACAAAAATTGACGATTTTAAGTAAATCAATTAAACCCCTCCCAGAGAAATGGCACGGGATTCAAGATAAAGAAGAAAGATATAGAAAAAGATATCTTGACTTGATTATGAATCCTGATGTAAAAGAAGCATTTGAGATTCGTTCAAAAGTAATCAATATCCTGAGATCCTTTTTGCAAGAAGAGGGATTTATGGAAGTTGAAACCCCAATCATACAACCGGTTTACGGGGGAGCAAGTGCTAAACCATTTATCACACATATTAATGCTTTAGATATAGATGTATATTTATCTGTTTCTCCAGAGTTATATCTTAAAAGATTGATTGTAGGGGGATATGAAAAAATCTTTACTATATGTAAAAATTTTAGAAATGAAGGAATAGATTTTGCACACAATCCAGAATTTACTATGATGGAATATTACGCAGCGTATAAGGATTATAAATACCATATAGACTTTATTCAAAGATTTTTTGAAAAATTAAAAAAAGACTTAAATTTAGGGGATAAAATAGACTATCGGGGGAAGGAAATTTCATTAAAAACTCCTTTCAAACAAATAAAATTCAGAGATCTTCTCCTTAATGAATTAGAAATTGATATTGACGAGGCAAATACTTTTGATAAATTTAAAGAAGAAATAAAAAAGAGAAAATTAAATGTAGACCTAAGTAACTGCAAACACTATGGGTCTTTGTTAGATGAGGTTTACAAAAGGATTATAAGACCCGATATAATACAACCTCTTTTATTGACACACTATCCTGTTGAAATGATTGCATTGGCAAAAAGGAATAATGAAGATCCAAGAAAGATAAATTCGGTACAACTAATCATAGACGGAGTAGAAATAATTAAAGCTTACGACGAATTAAACGATCCTATAGATCAAGAAGAACGTTTTTTTGAGCAACAAAAATTAATGGATCAGGGAGATGATGAGGCTATGCCAATGGATAAAGACTTTGTAGAATCTTTGAAATATGGGATGCCGCCCACTGCTGGATTTGGTATGGGCATAGATCGGTTAGTTATGATATTGACAGGAAAGGATTCTATAAGGGATGTAATCTTCTTTCCTTTTATGAGACCCGAGAATACTAAAAAGTAAGATGAATAAAAAAATTCATGACTAAGCCCTATTATTTTTCTTGTTTAGGTTTATTCCAATAAGGTGACTTGCAATTAGGACAAACAACAGGTAAATCTTCACTTCTTGTTATCCATTTATGCCCACACCTCTCACATTGGCACTCATAAACCTTAATCTCTTTTTTTGCCATATTTACTATTAGGTTATATCCTTTAAATACCAAACTATAATATGGACTGCACCCTTATTTTCGGACACTAAGTTAGATTAATACTTTTTCTAATTAACTCTTGTTTTTAAAACCTCCTTTTCAAATTCTTCTGGTGGAACATATCCGATTGATGAATGTAATCTTTTTT
>Ga0210057_1006491_pt1 | contig 14511 bp, 18 predicted proteins | sample CryGeyCG2114_010_2_FD_183968 | JGI IMG/M metagenome (GOLD analysis project Ga0210057, IMG submission 183968) | Groundwater microbial communities from aquifer - Crystal Geyser CG10_big_fil_rev_8/21/14_0.10 (SPAdes) (version 2) | ecosystem: Environmental > Aquatic > Deep subsurface > Groundwater ... | reverse complement strand
TGGTGCCTGAGGAGAGACTCGAACTCTCAAGGTCATTACAACCACGAGTTTTTGAGACTCGCGCGTATACCATTCCGCCACCCAGGCCAGAATGAAATCATTTTAACATTATTGTTTGAAATTTGGTGCTTGATTATTGGTATTTCCCGCCCTAGCGGGTTTTATCCACCCCGTAAAACCTGACTCTATCACCCTTAAACCGCAGATCAATCGTGCGCAAAGCCCCGTTGCGGTGCTTGGCGATCGAGAGCTTCACGCTCGAGAGATCTTCGCTGTCCTCACGGTAGAGAAACATGACCACGTCCGCGTCTTGCTCGATCGACCCCGACTCACGCAAATCCGAGAGTTGTGGTTGTGACCCAGCCCCACGGTGTTCAATATTGCGCGACAGTTGCGATAGCGCAACCACAGGGATCTTTAGCTCTCTGGCCAAATTTTTGAGTCCCTGAGAAATCTCCGCCACCTCTTGTACCCTGTTCTCCAGATTACGACCTCTCACGAGCTGAAGATAGTCCACAAACAACAGTCCCAGGTTGTGTTCTGACTTAAGCCTTCGCGCTTTCGTCCGCATCTCAAGCACCGAGATACCTGGAGTATCGTCTATATAAAGTGGCGCCTCAGCCAGAATCCCCATCGCTTCGGAGAGCTTTTCAAAGTCTTGTGGAGTGAGCTTTCCAGTCTTTAACCTCCATGCGTCAATATTCGCCTGTGATACAAGCATACGATCCGTAACTTCCTCTTTACTCATCTCAAGCGAAAAGAGTCCGACCGGTACTTTTGACACCACGCTCGCATTCTGGGCAATATTAAAGGCAAATGCACTCTTCCCCATGCCCGGCCTGGCCGCCAGAATAATCAGGTTAGAATCCTGCATCCCGGCCAGACAATTATCTAAATCGCTAAATCCAGTCGCCACCCCCCGTAGCGAACCCGATTTCTTTGACAGTTCATCCAGTCGATCAAAACTCTCAGCCAGGACGCTGCGAATTGGGAGAAACCCTTGTTTGAGATTAGATTGTGACAACGAAAATACTTTTTGCTCGGCAGAGTCCAGGATGCCGGCAATGTCGATCCCCTCATCAAATGACATCTCGATCATCGAAGACGAATCAGAAATCAATTTACGTCTAGTATAGTACCCTTGAATAATTTCCCCGTAATGACGGATATTTGCCGAACTAGGTACTCCCTCAACTAAAGTAGATATATAACTGACTCCCCCAACGGCTACAAGCAACTTCATCGACTTGAGTTTTTGTGGTAATGTCACTAAATCAATTGGCTCGCGTGCCTCAAACAATTTAATCATTGCTTCATAGATATCACCATGTTTTGTCTGATAAAAGTGATCCGCAGTCAAAAACTCAGACACCTGGACAATTGCATCTTTGTCGATAAGGATTGATCCCAGTACACTTTTTTCTGCTTCGTCACTATGTGGGGGAACCTTCTGTACTGCCATATTCTTATTTTACCACTAGCTCTACTCTCGTCATTCCGACCGTAGTGGAGGAATCTAATTTCTGTTAAAGATCTCTCGGCTTCGCTCGAGATGACGCTATTCGAAAGTAATAACTTCAGTAAGATCCTCGGAAAAAGACAGTTTCGACAGACTCAAGCTTTTCACACTTCGGCTCCCATGCTCATACGCCGCGATAAATTTCTCAACTCCATCCAATTCTCCAAATACCTTCTGATCATATTTCTCAGTCCTGTAATGCATTGGTAAGACATAATATGGTTCCAGCTTCGCAATTATCTCCACCGCTTCTTTAGTCCCAATCGTATACACTCCTCCCACAGGTATCATCACAACATCAATATTCTCTAACTCACCCACCATTTTCTCAGTCAAAGCATGTCCCAAATCACCTAAGTGTAGTATCCGCATATCTTCAGCTTGTATCACGTAAACGGTATTTATTCCTCTATCCTTACCCTCTACAGCATCATGAAAACTAGGATATCCAAACACCGAGACACCTTCTACCTCATACTCGCCAGGTTGAGAAATCACAAAAGGCTTATCACGCTTACTATTTCCAGACACAAGCTCAACTGCAGCATGGTCGCGATGGGCAAGGTGCGACACAGTCACAATATCAGCAGAAACACTAGGCATCGGAAAACCAATGTATTTATCGTACGGATCTGTCACCACCACTCCGGACTTGGTCTTCATCTTGAAACACGAGTGGCCTAGATAACTAATTTCCATAGTGACAATATTACCACATTAAGTTAAACTGTGAGCAAGATGAAAGTCAAAAAAGAAGCTACCATAGCTGTCATTATAGGTCTAGTTATCGCTTTAGTGGTCACTGGCGGAATACTCCGTGCTCGCACTGCCCTCCAAAATATCACTCTTCCCACTCGCGAGTCGTTAGACAACACTACCACCCAAACTCCAGAAACAACAACCGATGAATTGTTCCTCGATTTAACCACTCCCGACAACTCAGTCAGCACCAAGGCCAAGTTCACTCTCTCAGGCAAAACTCTCCCCAATACCTATATCGCGATTCTAGGTGAAAAAGGTGAATATCTTATAGTCCCCAATGACTTGGGAGTTTTTAGCCAAGAAATTACTTTAACCAAAGGAGCTAATATCATCAAAATCAATATCTATCAAAATGACGGTCAGAAAATCGAGAGGACTATCAACGCAGTGTACACGACCGCCCAGTTGTGATAAAGTGTAACCTTCACAAGAGAACTATGTATAAAAAAGTACTTTTAATCTCTATCATCGCACTTACTCTTATTTCTCCTACCCGCCTCGCCATCGGACGTGTTCACGCCAACGAAGCCACCGACAATCTCAAAAAGCGTTTGCAAGAAAGTCTTAATTCCGGAAAGGACGACCTGCCAGCCGGTGAGGCAGACCTCCGTGTCGCCTCGCAATCCACGCCTCGTGCCTATATTGGCATCGTCAAAGATATGATCAAAGATACCATCATTATGCAAGACAAAGATGGCAAGAAAGATATCAAACTCGCAAGCGATACTACTATCCTCCGGACACCGGGCAACACCCTCATCAAATCAGAAAATATTCGCCTAGACGACTACATCATCGCGATCGGTTATCCAGGGGGTGATGACATCATTACAGGTCGCCGTCTCATCCTCAGCGTAGACCCCATCAAATCCCCCGCCAAAGTCTCTGGTTTTGGTACTATCACCAAAATCGGCAAAAATACTCTCACCCTCCAAGTCAATGATCAAGAACAAATCCTGGATCTAACCGCCAAAACTATTTTCAAATCCGCCGCAGGCTCTATCGAATTCACTGATCTTGCCCCCCACGATACTCTTATCTATACCGCTAAATCTGATTCTAAAGAAAATCTTACCGCCACAATTATTATGCGCATCCAGACCGGCTCGCTTTAGCTCTGCTATAATTTTCTCATGCAAAAACTCTTAGGTGCGATGCTCACCCTCAAAACTCCTACCGAGCTTTCAAATTTTCTGCAAGACCTGATGACCATCAAAGAACTAAAAGATATCTCCCAACGCTGGCAAATTGTCCTCCTGTTAGATAAAAAAATATCTTACCTAGATATAGCCAAAAAAGTCGGTGTTTCGACAACCACCGTCACCCGTGTCGCCCTCTGGCTCCATCACGGCAAAAATGGTTACAAAACCGCCCTCTCCAGACTAAATCAATAAGTTTTCTCTATTACTTAGTGATATAATGATTTAAATCATGATATCACTACTCACAATTATCAATTGACATTTCTCATATCATCGTGGTAACATGCAAACATGAAACAAATGAACGAAAACATCTCACCCGCCTGCAATAGCTGTGCTATAGCACTGCGGGCAGGTCATACCCACCATACATTGGCGGGCAATTTGTTGTAACTATTTCATAAAAAGTTTACCAACATATATCCCGTCACAAGCGGGATTTCCCGCGCCCCTACCGTAGCCATAGGCGAAGGGGGGTTGTATCCCAAAATTTATTAATTTATTTATAAAAAGAAAAAATATGACAAATACAGTCGAAAAAACAGGTCGAGCCGATGACGATCTACCCATGTACGTAGTGCGTAGTGAAACTCCGCAAGAGCTGATCGACCAATCGTGGAACAAGGGTAGAGTCAACAAATACTTCAAGCCACCAGAAACGGCGGAAGAGTCTGCCACGTATTACGAGCGTTACGCAGCTTGGCAGGAAAAATGGAGACAGATAGAAGCAGATCCTGCCGATAACTGGCCACCACCAACGGGGGGAATGTGATAAACACACTCGCACTTACCAAGCAGCTCATTAGTATCCCCTCATGGGTGGGACCAGGTTGTGATGAGATCAAAATCGGCAAGTTCATCTATGATTGGCTCCGCACAAACACGACTCTGACTGTGATCAAGCAACCAGTCAAAGACGGCCGGTTCAACGTTATCGCGACCGATGGCTCGCCTGCGAGGATCATCCTCGCAGGTCACATCGACACGGTCGAGCCTCGAGCCGGCTGGCTCACCGACCCCTTTACGCCAACCATTACAAACAATCGCCTCTACGGCCTCGGCGCCACCGACATGAAGGGCTCTCTTGCATCCATGCTCACTGCCGTCTCCGAAGTTAAAAACACGCAAGGTCTCATGATCCTCTGCTACATCGACGAAGAGTACGACTTTGCCGGCATGCGCAAATTCATCCAGGATTATCGAGGTAAAATCAAACCGGAGCTCATTGTCTCACTCGACGGATCCGCAGATCAGATTGGTATTGGCTGTCGCGGACTAATCGAATTATCATTCAAAATTCGCGGGGTCTCTGGTCACGCTGGTAGACCAAGTGCCGGCAAAAATGCCATTCAAATCGGCAATCAAATAATCAACTTGCTGACCTTATCTCTATCAAAAGTTATTGACCCTATTCTCGGGTCATCAACCTGCAATCTCGCCTATATCCAAGGTGGTCTCGACCTGGGAGGTGGCAACCTTGGGCGCCAAGGCAACAATATTGCCGATCTCGCCGAGTTTGTTCTAGACATCCGTACCTCTAAGTCCAAAGTTAATGCCGACTCCATTATCAAGCAGATATCAGGACTCGCAGAGAGATTTGGGGTCCAGCTAGAAGATATCCAAGTTCGCCACAATCTAGGATCCTGGGTCACAAATCCAAAGGATCTTATTGAACTCAATTTGACCGCTAAATTCGAGCCATCACTCGGCTATATCGATACGCAAATGCTCTGGGAAGCTTTTGGCAAAGTTCCCTGCTGTACTATCGGCGCTGGTAATCTAGCCCTAGCCCACACCCCCAACGAGTACGTCGAGCTCGCTGAGCTCAATCGTACACAAAAACTAGTTGAACGAATTATTAACCAATCTGTAACAGGAGAAACGATATGAAAGTAGAAAAACTAACACCTGGTTCAAAGACAATCCTTCAGGTAGCTCAACTATATGCCCAAGTTTTCGCCGAGGCGCCCTGGAACGAGGTTTCCCAGTGCATCCAGGATGGCTTTTCAGGGGAACCTGTAGGTTCTGCGTGCTCATGTGGCAACACTCGCACAGAAGCGTATCCCATGAGAGAAACAATAGACTACATTCGTGGAGAAATATCCGCCACACAAGCCATTGCTCTACTTGGAGTTATTAACTATGAAGCCGTTGCCTTCTCCTGGGGATACGTAGGCAATCTAGCCACGGTAGCAACGAAAAAATGGGATAGTCCTAACATGCAAGATCAAGTCATCGAGAAAGTCACGACCACCGTTGGAGATAATGGGCAAATATTTTATCTTTCCGAAGTTGGGGTACGCGGAGATCAACGCGGACGAGGCCTAGCTACTCAACTAGTGCAAGAAACACAAAGAAAGGCCAAAAACATACCTTGGGTCATTCGCACGCTCGACTCTTCCCCTATGGCTTGCATCTTGGACAAATTAAGATATGAGCGCATTATTGGACCAGGACTTGAAACGCAAGACCTCGAACGTTCTGATCGTGTACTCTATGTCTCTCCCAGAAACTACTAAAGGAGGTTATAATGACCAGTACTATGCAAAAACAAAACTTGCAAACACTCAAAGGTTTCCGTGATTTCTTGCCGCCAGAAAAACGAGCAAGGGATCTTGTCATGGCCAAAATTAAAACCACCTTCGAACGATTTGGCTTTGAACCACTCGAAACTCCCACTCTCGAATACGCCGAGTTGCTCCTGGGTAAATACGGTGCCGAAGCAGACAAGCTCGTCTATTCATTCGAGGACCGTGGCGGTCGCCAAGTAGCATTACGCTACGACCAGACCGTCCCCACCGCCAGAGTTTTATCACAGTATCAAAACGAACTTGGCAAAGGTTTCCGTCGCTATCAAATCCAGCCTGTCTTTCGCGCCGAGAAACCTCAGAAAGGCCGCTACCGAGAACTTATCCAATGTGACGCCGATATTTTTGGATCGACGGCGTCCATTGCCGACGCCGAGATTCTCGCCGTTTATTACTTTATCTACCGCGATCTCGGTCTTACCGATTTAGTCATCGAGTTCAACGACCGCGAAATCCTCATTTCTAACCTCATGCCTTACGCTACCCAGGACCTCACCGTGTTCTCCATCATTCAGTCCATCGACAAGCTCGACAAACAAACAGTCGAGGAAGTTGCCACAGAGCTAGTAGCCAAAGGGCTCTCAGCGATAAACGCCAATAAAGCGCTTACTTCCATCCAGCAAGTTAACCCCTCTCCCAACTTAGTTAATATACTCAATGTTGCTCAAGAACTTGGTATTCCCCAGGAAAATCTTAAATTCAATCCCACTCTCGCTCGTGGTCTCGACTATTACACCGGGATGATTTTTGAAGGCAAAATACCTGGAGAGTCTGGCTCTGTGGGCGGCGGCGGTCGCTACGACAAACTTATCGAGAGCTTAGGCGGTCCCAATATCCCGGCCGTAGGCTTTGGCCTTGGCTTTGACCGAACCGTCGAAGTTCTAGAATCTCGTAACCTTATCTCAGTCATCACACTTACCCAAGTCCTCGTCACCATCTTCTCGCCAGACCTACAAGGAGAGTCCTTGAAGGTCGCACAATCTCTGCGATCTGCAGGCATCAACACCGAGCTTTACCCTGATCCCAGCGACAAACTGGACAAGCAGTTTAAATACGCCGACAAGAAAAGTATCCCCTACGCCATCGTGATCGGTCAAGACGAAGTAGATAAAAATGTCGTGACTCTCAAAAATCTCGTCACTCACGAACAAACTACGTTACTTATTTCCGAAGCTATTTCGAACTTGAAGATTTAGAAAATGTCCAAAAATCGCCGCTTGGCTTATCTAGCTCTTCTCTACAACGCCCTTATCTGGGGAGCTGCTTTCCCCATCATCAAGCCGGTATTTGAGTTTTTGACTCCTCTTCAATATCTCTATTTCCGCTATCTCGTAGCAGGCGTCGTCTCCTTCCCTATTTTTATTGCTTTTTATATCAAAAAACATCCAAAAGTATCTAAAATGGTCAAACCTGTGCTCCTTGAACTAGCAGGCCTGGCCTTGCCTATCATTATCCTCTATGAGGGACTCTCTAGAACAAGCGCGCTTGAGGCCTCGCTCATCGGATCCACAGGTCCCATTTTTGTTGTTATAGGCGGGATACTGTTTTTGCGCGAGCGAGAAACCCACAGAGAGTGGCAAGGACTCACTCTTTCGCTCCTAGGTTCACTTATTCTTATTCTCGAACCTCTCTGGAACGGACACAACTTTATCGGCTCAGATCTATCAGGCAATCTCCTGATCCTTCTCTTCAACATACTCTGGACAATCTACGCCATAGTTGCCAAAGGTTACTATCGCACCAAGCCTCCACTCTCACTTGTCTCCCTCACCTACCTCGGCACTGCCGGTATTTACGCCTGTATTCTTGCTACACAAAATCAACTTCCTCAATTGGAAATTGTAAATTGGAATTTGAAAATTATATTTCCTATCTTATACATGGCCATCCCTGGCGGTATCATTGCCAATATCTTCTATCTCTACGCGGTCTCAAAAATCGAAGTCTCCGAAGCCAATCTCTTTAGCTACTTAAACGGTGTCGTGACCATCCCTGTCGCCTACTTCCTCTTGGGAGAGAAACCTACCTATCTCGCTATCCTCGCCATCCTCCTCATCTCCTGGGGCGTCTATAACAGCGAAACTCGCACAAAATAAGCATTGTGTGATAAAATTCCCTCATGAAAACTGCAATTCATCCACAATACAATCAAATCACCGTCACCTGCTCCTGCGGTTCTACATTTTTAACTGGTTCTACAAAGCCAAATCTAGATGTCGATATTTGTGCCAAGTGCCACCCCTTTTTTACCGGTGAGATGCGTTTCGTGGACCAACTCGGACGCGTCGAGAAATTCCGAGCCAAGCAAAAAGCCGCCACCGGCAAAAAAGCCAAAAAAGATCGCAAGGGTACACAATCTGGTCCCAAGACACTTACCGATATTCGCGCTGCTTCAGCAAATTAAATTTATTTCCCTACGACTATCATCCCGACCGTAGTGAAGGGATCCCTTCCTGCGCAGACAGGTCTCGACCATACTCGAGATGACAAGTATAATCATCTTATGTCAACAAATCTTCTGGATTTAATTGCCAAATATAATGATCTCGTGACGCAGTCCGGCGATCCAACCAACCAGAGCAGATTAGCCCAACTTGGCGAGAAAATCGCCGATTTGACCCCCAAAGTCGAACTCGCCAAAAAAATCTTAGTGCTCGATCAACGGCTCAAAGACAATCAAGGACTTGCTTCGGGTAATGATGAACTTGCGAACCTCGCCAAAAGTGAAATCCACGATCTACAATCTACAATCAACGATCTACAATCTAGACTCGCCTCCCTAGAGACAGGAGAAGACACCGAGCAAGACAAGCGCCCTGCCATAGTCGAGTTTCGCGCCGGGGCAGGCGGCGACGAAGCCAAAATTTGGGCCACAGATCTTACGCGAATGTACAAACGTTTTGCCGAAATTCAGGGTCTCAAATATGAACTTATTGACGAAGGAACTTACCTCTTCTCAGGTCATCCAAGCGACTCCACCCTTCCACAAGGAGCCTACGGCCTCTTCAAATGGGAAAGTGGTGTCCACCGTGTCCAGCGAGTCCCAGCGACCGAGTCACAGGGTCGTATCCATACCTCTACAGCCAGTATTGTCGTACTCCCCAAAATAGACCCTCAAAAAATCACAATCAGGGACGAAGATCTAGAGTGGCAATTTTTTCGTGCTGGCGGTCACGGTGGTCAAAACGTCAACAAAGTCAGTACTGCCGTCCGCCTCATTCATAAACCCACAGGTATCGTCACTGTCTCCTCCCAGGAACGCTACCAACAAAGTAACCGCGAGATCTGTCTCGATTTCCTCCGTTCTAAACTCTGGGAGTTACAAGAAGAGGAGCGTGTTAGCAAGCTCGAAGCCACCCGTCGCAGAGCCGTCGGCCGCGGATCCAGAGCCGAAAAAATCCGCACTTACAACTTCCCGCAAAACCGCGTGACCGATCACCGCGTCGGCCTCTCATGGCACAATCTGGAAGCTATCCTCGAAGGCGACCTCACCAACCTCCTCTTCTCCCTCAACCAAGAAATCAACAAAGAGACGGTCTAATTTACTCCCCTCTCAGCTCCACTTGCACCTTTTTTATCTCTTTACCTCGATACAACTCAATCTCCACTCTATCCCCAATTTTCTTCTTAGAAAGTAGCCCCACTAGTCCTTTCTCAACTTCGCTCACATTTGTCCCGTCAAACTTGGTCACGATATCTCCCTTTACTACTCCTGCCTTATCTGCACTAGAATCTTTTACCACTTCTACAACGTACGCCCCGGCCGGCACGCTATTGAGTATCCCCTGCTCCTTGGTAATCATCTGGTAGCGCACTCCAAAGAACGGCCTGTCAAACTGGCCAGTCTCATTAAAGTTTTTGAGACTATCCCTCACTACGTTGATCGGCAGGGCAAACCCAATATTATTGGCCGACTGCGAAACCGCCACATTCACCCCAATCACTTGTCCCGCTGAGTTAAGCAGTGGCCCACCAGAGTTGCCCGGATTAATGGCCGCATCAGTCTGAATCACATTATCGAGCTTCTCAGCACTAGTAAATCCATTACCGGCGGTAATTCCTCTCCCAAGTCCCGAGATCACCCCCGTCGTGACCGTGTGGCGAAACTCCCCTAGCGCCGTCCCGATGGCAATGACAAAATTACCCACTCTTACCCTCTCCGAATCTCCCATCTCTATCGCAGGGAATTCTCCATTCGATATTTTCAGGATTGCCAGATCATTGGCAGGATCCCGCCAAATTTTCTCGACTTGGTGTTCACTATCATCTTTGAGCACCACTTTATAATCACTGGGACTCCCCATAGAAACCACGTGTTTATTGGTCACGACTAGTCCAGCTTTATCCACAATAAATCCACTCCCAATATCAACTTGCTCAGTATTTACTTCTCCACTCGGCCTAGACCCTCTAAACATCCCAAACGGATCCAAAAAATATTGTTGCATTATTGGCGTCTCCCGCTTATATGAGACTGTGACAACCGCTGGCGAGACCCTCTCCACCACTTCCGTCACCACATTTTCTTCCGTCAAAATCTTTTGCTCTATTATGGCTCCCCCACTCTTGACTTTCGCGAAATTATTCAGTATTGGCAACCCCCATATTTTCTCGCTAGCCGCCCCACCAACAAAAATTATCATCACCAACATTCCTATCAGTATCCCCATTCCCAATTGATACATTGCCCCCTTCTTCATATCCCTAAATATACAAAATCATTCGCCAACTTTCAATCCCCATTTGAACCTACTTCAAAAAGACCCTTTTCCTCTATCGGCACACCTGCCACTATTAATTATTTTGCCCTGGTAAACCCCCACTATATGGATTGGCTTTAGCAAAATACTCTAACACATGAGCCCGTTGAGATCTACATATATTTTGATTAGTTGTTTTTACTATTAATGCCTGAGATTTTCCATCCCACACGCCTTCGGTATATACGTACTCACCAGAATGAATATTGCCTGGTCTAGAGTTCCACGTTGTCCAAGCAAACGCCACCTGGTACATAACACCAGCTAAAGTATCATGATGACTTCCCCAAAAATTTGTCTCAAACCCGTACGCCAATACTAGAACTGGATAGAGCAAACTCACCCCACTCCCGGGCAACATATCCAAGAGAGTTTGAGCGGCTTGACCACGTTCATAAATCATCACCTCTCCCTTAGCCACGCCCATATTTTTAATCGCCATTTTACTAGTCTCTCTATCCCCACGAGGATTGACCCACGTCGCAGCGTCAACTAGTTTAGGATCTACCGCTATTTTGGAGTTAATTCTACCACCCACTCCTGCCAAACCATCAATCACGCTCCCCAAGTAATATGCAGATAAGCCCCTATCTCCATACAATTCTTTAATCTCTTCTCCATTTGTAGCTCGCAATCGTTGGGCAACCAATCCTCGCTGCTTATCCATCGACTCAGCCCCTCGAATGCTTAATTCATGTAAAATTGTACGTCGACCTTCAAAAAAGGCTTCTGGACTATATATTTCTCGGCTCATAGGAAACCTATTATTTCACACTCTGTCAAATCGGTCAGAATGACTACTTCACATACCCGGTATGTGAAACGCATCAATTGAGCAACGTCTCCACCGCTTTATCCAACTGTTCATCAATATCCTTAGTTTCGAGATTATCTTCAATTTTTACGTCCGGAGTGATCCCCTCTTTTCCTATCCATCTCCCACTGGGTAGGATCCACTTCGCAATCGTCACGTGAAGTGACGAGCCATCAGATAGGTCTTGAACCTCTTGCACAGTCCCCTTACCAAATGACTGTTCACCAATAATCTCAGCTCTCTTGTTGTCCTGTAGTGCTCCTGCAGTAATCTCACTAGCCGAGGCAGATCCCTTATTTACCAAAACTACCAAAGGGATATTAGTCAAATTACCTCTTCGATCAACGTTATATATTTCGCTCTTACTCCTACCCTCCTGTTTCACAATCACTCCAGAACTCAAAAATTCACTAGAGACATAAACTGCTCCGTCTAGATATCCACCAGGATTATTACGCAAATCAAGTACCAAGCCAGCAGGCTTAGCCACAATTATCTCAGCTATTTTAGCATCCCATTCTTTGTCAGTCCGACCACCAAACTTATGTAGCTCCAAATGTGCAATCTTCTTCCCATTTTTCTGCACAAATTTCAGTTCAACCGAAGGGACAACAATTTCGTCGCGAATGATAGATTGTTCAAATGACTTAGTTCTACCCTTTCGATACAAAGTTAGCAGAACCGGTGTGCCTCTCTCTCCTCGAATATTGGCTACCGCCTCCTGCAGAGTCATTCCCCGCGTATCCAGATCAATTCCTTTTTTCTCATCTTTAATATGCAAGATTAGATCACCTGCTTGTACTCCCGCCTTGTCGGCCGGGGTCCCAGACAAAGGGGCTATCACCGCCAAAGTCCCCTCGATGTACCCTAACTCAATCCCGACTCCGTAAAAAGCTCCGTTCAGATCCTCATTCGCCGCTTTGTTCTCTTTTGGAGGTAAATATTGGGTATAGGGATCTCCCAAGCTCTGTGCCAGTCCCTGCATCGATCCCCAGGTCATCTTGGCATAGTCCAGTTTACTGGGATCAACGTAACTTTTCTCTAGTCTCCCCCACACTTCCCAAAATCTACTAAAATCAGCAGCGATAGGTATTCCTTCTTTGGGATTACTCACAAATTGTTTGACAATCTCATTATTTGTACCACCAATTCGTACTTTAGCAGTCTCATATCCACCCGCAAAAACCAGTAGTCCAAAAGAAACAATCAAAAAAAAGTTACGTACCTGTTTCAAATTAAATTTTGCCATATCAGGCAGCAAAAGGTAAAAGTGCCAATAACCGTGCTCGCTTGACTGCTATCTTGAGTGCCCTCTGTCCCTTGGAGTCAAGTCCGGTACGAGCTCGGGGTAAGATCCGCCCCCTCTCCGTCACAAAACGTAGGAGAGTAGGTGCATCTTTATAATCAAAAGTAATCGGAGCATCTCCTTTGCTCATGATTGGCTTTTCTGGTCTTGGTTTTCTCTGCATAATTATTCCTTACTTGTAAATTGTAAATTGATAATTGTAAATTAAAACGGTATATCCTCTACATTAACGCTATCGTCCTGTGGCTCTGGCTCCGGTTGCGGCTCTGCTTTTTCCGTAGTTTTTCCTTGCCCCTTCGAAGCCTTCGGCGAAGTGGGGTTCTCTTTTGGTTCTTCGGTAGTGACCACTTCCGGGACATCGACCTCTTGTTCATTTGGTGTTGGCATCCCTCCGTCCCGTGTTCTCGTATCCAAGATCATCATATTCTCCGCCACGATTTCGGTGATCTCGCGCTGCGCTCCGTCTTGACCGGTGAATTTGCGGGTTTGCAGTCTTCCTTCGATAAAGACCTTGCGACCTTTAAAGAGTAGTTGTCCACAAATATCGGCCAGCTTACTCCAGGCCACGATGCGGTGAAACTGCACTTCTTCTTGTCGCTCACCAGAGTCACCTGTGCTCCAAGACCTATTGGTCGCCAGTCCAAAAGTAGCTACCGCCGTACCCGAGGGGGTATAGCGAACCTCCACGTCTCGTGTTAAATTCCCAATCAGCATAACTTTGTTCAACGATCTACTTGACATAGTTTACTCCCTTCTGTGATTCTCTATTACTTTATTACTCAATTACTTTTATTTCAAACCCTCACAAACATATATCTTAGTATATTCTCATCCATCCGCAGCATTTTGTCGAGGACAACCTGTTGGGCTGGCTCGAGGGTGATCACAAAGTGTTCATACTGTGCCACGGCAAGTTTGCGGATCGGGTAAGCCAGGTGTTTCGCTCCCCAACTCTCTTGTTTGTTCACCTCACCCTTGGTTTTCTTGGCAAAATCAGTTACTACTTTAATAATCCGCGCGACTTCCTCACCTCCTGCCCCTGCGGAGTCTTTAGACGTAGTGGGGTCTGGCATCACTATCGTTAGTTCGTATGTATTCATAGATTCAAGCATTGTACTATTTCCCAATCATAAACTCAACTACATCACCCTCTTGCATGACATAAGTCTTGCCCTCTGTCCTCACTTTTCCCTTTTCTGCCGCTCCCTTCCAACCTCGATATTCTATAAAGTCATTATAATGGCAAACTTTAGCCGCAATAAAATGTTTGATAAAGTCGGTATGGATCACTCCAGAGGCCTCAGGAGCTAGTGTGCCAACAGGGATAGTCCAGGCCCTCACTTCTATCTCCCCTGCAGTCAGAAACGACATTAGTCCAAGCGCACCGTAGGCCTTTTTTATCAATCTCTCCAGTCCGCTCTGCTCTACCCCCAGGTCTCTCAAATACTCCCTTTGTTCACTCTCGCTCAAATCACACAGCTCTGCCTCGGTTTTTGCAGAAACGATCACAATCAAATCTTTACTTACTCCAAGCATTTGGGCATATTGACCCTCAAGTTC
>Ga0210057_1006490_pt1 | contig 14511 bp, 13 predicted proteins | sample CryGeyCG2114_010_2_FD_183968 | JGI IMG/M metagenome (GOLD analysis project Ga0210057, IMG submission 183968) | Groundwater microbial communities from aquifer - Crystal Geyser CG10_big_fil_rev_8/21/14_0.10 (SPAdes) (version 2) | ecosystem: Environmental > Aquatic > Deep subsurface > Groundwater ... | reverse complement strand
GAGGCACATAAAAAAATTTAAGTTGTAAAACCCCAAAAAAAGGAATGTAGAAAATATCAATTTGTAGATTTTGATACAAAAGAAAGGCAATTATAAAACCTAAAATCCATTGGATAACAAGCTTATGCCTCATTCTTAAACCAAAAAAGCCTGTCTTATCAAAGTTAAAAAACTTCATAATATCATCATAAAGACCCAAAAGAGCAAAGGATAAAAAAGTGAAAAAAATAACATTAACTTCCTCAGTAATTGGATAAACGTGAGTTATAAAAACACCAAGATACTTTCCCAATGGGAAAATTAGGCCAAAAAGCAAAGAAACAACTAAAACTACTAGAAAACCTCCACCAACCGGAGTTCCCACTTTGTGTTTGTGAAGGCGATCAAAAATAGGAGTTATCTTGCCTAAAAAATCTTTAGTTATTTGTTTTCTCCTAGTGAAGCGAACCCTGTACAAAAGGTTGATAAAAGGAATTAAAAAAACACTCGTAACGATAAAAGAAAAAATTAAAAGCTCCAATAATAATCCAATTGAACTATCCATTGTTCTTATTATACGGTAATAACTTTCTCTTTTCAAAGCAGAAAATTATTTTTCGTGTTTAGCTAGTTTCTTGCTGAAATTTGTTATCAGAAACAAGAAATATTTTAATATTAATAATAAAAAATTGATAAGTACATTTATCAAAATAATCAACAAGGGATTTATAAAAAATAAAACTAATAAACCTAAAAAAATTATCCAAAAAATAGATAACCAGCTATCCCCGAAATGAAAAAAATATTTTAAAAATATAAAAAGAACTTTAAATTGGAAGATAAAAAGCAAAGATAACAGAATAGCTCCTTTTAAACAAATATGGGGGAAAACAAGATTTTTTACTCCAAGAGGGTTAAGATAGAAAAAAAATTTCTTTCTTTCTAAATGGTTTGCAAAAAATTTTTTAAACTTATTTAGGGAAAATTTTTTCGATTCTAAAAAACGAATATAAAAAAAACTTGATATTTCCAACTGAAAAAGAATAAAAACCGCTAGTAAAAAAGCAACAAACTCAAGTCCGTCTCTCAAGAAAAACTGGTCTTTCATTAAATTTTAATTTTCACTATACTCTCTTTATTTCTGCCCCTAATTCCATCAAATGCATATCTAAATTTTCATATCCTCGATCAACTTGATAAACATTGGTAAGAAGACTCTCTCCCTTGGCAATTAAAGCGGCTAAAACTAAGGTAGCTCCTGCTCTTAAGTCGGGAATTTTCACTTTTATGCCGCTAAGTATTTGTGGTCCTTTTATTTTTAAACCATGAAAATTTTGGGGATTATCATTCTCAAGATTAAAATTATAAAATTTTTCTGGGTTTCTAACTTTAGGGTTAAAAAATCTTATTTTGGCACCCATCCTTATAAGATAATTTACATAAACAAAACGGCTTGGGAAAATTGTTTCGATTACCGTAGATTCTCCCACCGCTTGAGTCATCAGGGCTGTCCAAACCGGCTGCCAATCGGTCATGAAACCCGGGTAAGGTTTAGTTATAACTTTTGTGGCCACTAAATCTCCCTTATAAAAGAATCTAATTCCGTGATCGGCAATTTCAAAACCGGCATTTATCTCTCTAAACTTTTCTAAAAATGCTCCCAAATGTTCTTTTCTGGCATTCTCAATAATAATGTCTCCTTTTGTCCCCAATGCTGCACAAGCATAGGTTACGGCTTCATTTCTATCGGGCATGACTGAATGAATAGCCGGATGAAGTTGCAACACACCGTCAATAGTAATCGTTCGATTACTTCTTCTAATTTTAGCCCCCATTTTACTTAAGAATTTAATCAAATCATCCACCTCTGGTTCTTGAGCGGCATTTTCCAAAATCGTTCTGCCTTCGGCACAAACAGCCGCCATAATTAAAGTTTCTGTTCCTGTGTGAGTGTTTTTATCAAAACAATAATGAGCCCCCCTTAACTTTCGACAACTAACCCGAAAACAACCGTTAGTAAATTCTATTTTTGCTCCTAATTTTTCTAAGCCTCCAAAGTGTCTTTCTAGAGGCCTTAATCCAATCTTATCTCCCCCTGGTAAAGGGAGAATCGCTTGACCAAAACGACTTAAAAGAGGACTAACAAACATTGTTGACATTCGTGATTCTTTAGCAAATTCCTCGGAAACCTGAAAATTTTTAATACCAGTTGCATCAATAAAAGAAGTTCTCTCTCCGTGACAGGAAACTTTACCACCTAAAGATTCGATCATTTTTTTAGTGATTGCTACGTCGCCAATCCGCGCTAAATTTAGTAAACGAGTCTCCCCTTTTGCTAACAAAGAAGCAATCATTAATTTAGAAGAAGCGTTTTTTGCTCCTCCAAGCCGCACTGCGCCCCTTAAAGGAAAACCGCCATTGATAATAAATTTAGCCATAATAATTAAAACTCTCCTACTAGCTTTATTTCTTCTTCTAATTTAATATTAAATTTTTTCAGAACTTTTTTCTTTATTAGGTTAATTAATTTTAACACCTCTTTCGCCGTTGCCCTATTAGAATTAATAATAAAATTAGCATGTTGTTCGCTAATTCTCGCTCCGTTAATCGATCTTCCTTTTAAACCAGTCTGTTCTATCAAGATTCCCGCTGACTTTCCTGGTGGATTTTTGAAAATTGAGCCAGCGCTCTTTCCCTCTGGCTGATTAGATCTTTTTTTAATATATCCGTTTATGTTTTTTTGAATTAATTCTCTTTTTGCCCTTTTAGATTTTAAAATCACTTGCCAAACTATTTCTTTTGTTTGTAAAAAGCGGCTATTACGATAACTAAAATCACAATCTCTTTTCAACAACTCATGAATTTCATTGTCTTTTGGGTTAAAAATTATTACTTTTTCAACTAAATCACCAATCCATTTACTTTCTGTGCCAGCATTTCCAGCAATTGCACCACCAACGGTCCCGGGAATTCCGGCTAAAAATTCTAGACCAGAAAGTTGGTTATTTAAACAAAAAAATAATAATTTTCCTAAAGTTGTGCCTGCTTCCACTAGAAGCTCAGATTTTTTAATCTCTATTTTGGAATTTTTAATTTTTATTACTAGCCCCCTTATCCCCTTGTCTCCAATCAGTAAGTTTGAACCTCCTCCCAAAATAAACCAAGGAACTTTCTTTTTTTTTGCCCAACTGATGGTTGTTTTTAATTGCGATAAATTATCAACCCCACAAAAACACTCGGCTGCCCCACCAATACCAAAAGTTGTCAAACTGGAAAGGGATTTATCTTTTTCTATTTTTAATTGTCGAGATTCCTTTTGAAGTTTTTGGATAATTTCTTCATGCCATAGAAATATATCTCCTGCTCCCATAGTAAAAACAATATCTCCTTTTTTAACCGTTTTTTTTAAATAATCTAAGATTTCATCTTTGCTGGAAGAATAAAAAACAGAACGATGATTTTTTTGAGTCTTTTTTGCTAAAAGTTCACTACTAACAGTAAAATCTTCTTTTTCTCTAGCTGAGGCATAAATATCAGTAAAAATCACTCCTGAAGCATCAGAAAAACTTCGAGCAAAATCTTTGAACAATTTCTTGGTTCGAGAAAAAGTATGCGGTTGAAAAATGACAAAAATTCGTCGGTTATTAAACCATTCTCTGGCCGCCGCTAAGGTAGATTTAATTTCTAAAGGGTGATGAGCATAATCATCATAAAGCTTTACCCCTTTAACTGCACTAATAAATTCAAATCTTCTTTTTGTCCCCTTAAAGCAACTAACTGCTTTTTTTATTTTATCTGAAGAAACCCCTAAAAACTTAGTAGTAATTATTGCCGCCGCCGCATTAAGAGAATTAAATTTTCCCGGAATCATTAATCCAATATCTTTTATTTCTTCGGTGTCTTTTTTAAGAGAAAAGCTAACTCTTTGATTTTTTTGTCGATAGTTTTTAATTTGCCAATCAGCCTCTTTAGAAAAACCATAAGTTTGAACCGGTAGCTTAATTAATTTAAGCAGCTTTCTTATATTCTCATTATCAACGCAAGCAATTAATAAACCATTTTTAGGCAAGGATTCAACAAATTCTTTAAATATCTGAATTGTATGATTTATGTCTTTAAAAACATCAGGATGGTCAAATTCGATATTGGAAATAACAATAATGTTTGGTTTTTGATAAGAAAAACGAGGCCGACAATGAGAAGGAGAAACACAATATTCATCAGCTTCGGCAATAAAGTGTTTTCCTTTTAGATCAAACCTCCCTGAAGTTTTTAGAGGATTAATATCTCCCACCCCAATGGCAAAGCTGGGGTGTAAACCCACCTTAGTTAAAATAGTGGCAATAATCGAAGAAGTTGTTGTTTTCCCGCCAACTCCACAAACAGAAATACCTTCTTTCTCGCTCATTAAAGATCCCAAAGCTTCGGCATGAGACATTACTGGAATATTCCGGCTTTGAGCAGTTATTACTTCAATATTTTTTTCTCCCCTATGAGCACCTGTATAAATCAATAAATCTACCTTCCCAACATTTTCTTCGCTAAAACCCACTTGCCACTTTATTTTTGCTTTTTCTAATAATTTATCGGTCACAAAAAATTCTGCTAAATCACTACCGGTTACCTTGATTCCTAAATCTCGGCAGCATAATGCTAATGCCGTCATGCCCACACCCTTAATTCCGGTAAAGTGAACTGACTTAATTTTCTTAAAATCTATTTTCATCTTATTTCTTTAAACCAATTATTGTTGCAAACCTGCCTTCTTTTTCTTTTAACCTTAGGGCTCGAAAGTGAGAAAAGTAATTTTTATTGCAAACGGTACAAATCTGACAATCTTCCATATTATAGTCTTTAACTCCACATTCTTTAAGCTTCTCTTTAATAAAAGCAGGAATGTCGCAAATCTTCTGTTTATTTTTTTCGTGTATAAATTTATCCCATTCTGGCAGTTTTTCTTGGATTAAATTCTTATGTCTAAAACAGCATTTTCTTATTCCTGGACCAATCCCAACAATAATATTCGAAACTGAACAATGATATTCATTTACCAATTTAAATAATGTATTTACAAAAACTTTTTCTATTGCTCCACGCCAACCAACATGAGCTACCCCAATTACTTTTCTTTTTGGATCAAAAAAAACCAAAGGAAAACAGTCTCCTGTTTTTATTAATAAAAATATGCCTTTTTTACCAGTCACTAAAGAATCACAGTTCTGAAGCATATTATTCTTAATTTTTTTAAACGATTCTGTATTTAAAGATACCACCCTTGAGCTGTGGACTTGATTCATTTCAAAAAGACTGTTTAAGTTGAAATTTAAAGTTGAAGCAATTTTCTCCCTCGCCGAGACAACGTTTTTCTTTTCTCCTCGATAAAAACTTGTATTGCCAAAGGTTTTATCAAAAACCCCATGTTTTATTTCTTTTTTATTTTTTAATTTTCTAAACTGAAAAAAAGGTAATTTATTCATTAACAATATTCATAAATTAATTTCTTTCTTTTAAGATTCTTTCCATTTTTTTTTGTGCCTCAAGTAATTGTTCTTTAGTATTAACGCCATGAAAGTATTCCCCTTGCATAACCTTTACTGTATTCACCTTTTTACCGCCTTTTATTGCCAAACTAACAATATCTGTAAGGTAATATTCTTTTTTAATTGGATCTTTTTTTATTAAAGGTAAATATTCTCTTAAAAATTCTAAATTAAAACAATAACAACCAGTGTTTATTTCTTTTATCTTTTTTTGCGTTGGAGTAGCGTTTTTCTCTTCAACAATTCCCCGAATTTTACCTTGTCTATCTCTTATTATTCTACCTAAACCAAATGGATTATCTTTAATTACCGTTAAGACCGTTAAATCTTGTTTTCTAATTAAATGTATTTTTACCAATCTTTTTATTACTGAAGGAGGGTAAAAAGCAGTATCATCAGAATAACAACTAAAAACATTTTTTGTTCCAGAAGGAATTTTTAACAAAGCCGCCCTTAATGCATGTGCAGTTCCGAGTCTCTTTTTCTGCTCCGCATAAATAAACCTATCGCCAAAATAATCCATAATTAATTTTTTAAGAAAACCAACAACAACAATTATTTTCTTAAAACCTGATTTTTTTAACAAATCCACCGTATAACTAATCATTGGTTTTCCTGCCAAAGGGGACATTACTTTATTTATTTTTCTGGCTTTAATTCTGGTACCTTTTCCGGCTGCTAAAATAACAGCGCAAAAATCTTTCATTTTAAACTCCTTTTTTTAAAGTTTTTAAGACTGCTTCTTTATCCGACCAAGGATATTCTTTTGTTCCGAAGCACATTGATTGTTCATGCCCCTTGCCAAAAATACCAACAACATCTCCTTTTTTCGCTAACTTATTTATTGCAAAGTTTATTGCCTCCAATCTATCTGGTTTTCTAAAAATCTTTTTCTTTTCTCGACAACCCCTACTAATTTCTTCAATAATTGAGTTAACATTTTCTATTCTTGGATCCTCTGCTGTTAAAACTATATAATCGGCTAAGTTAAAGGCAATTTCTCCCATTTTTGGTCGCTTAGTTCTATCTCGCAACCCTGCACAGCCAAAAACGGCAATTATTTTTTTTGGCTTATAAACTTCTCTAATTGTCCTCAGAGCATTTTCCAAGCCATTAGGTGTGTGGGCGAAATCGACAATCACCTTAAATCCTCTTTTATTTTTAATAGCTTCCATTCTGCCGGTGACACCTATAAAAGCTTTAATTGTTTTTTGTATCTCCCTGTCCCCTATACCCAAAGTTTTAACAGCAGCTATAGCAGCAAGGCAGTTATAAATGTTGTATTCTCCTAAAAGAGGAGTAACTATTTTAACCTTCTTTAACTTTTTAGATAGCTGCATAATGTCAAGATATTGATATTCAAATTGGCTAAAATTTTTCCTAAATGCTATATTAATAGCTTTAACAAAAGCATTCTTTTTAATGCTATAGCTTATAATATTTCCTTTTCCAATTCCTCTTAAAAATGAAAAAGATCGATCGTCTTTATTAAGAATCTTATATTTTACTCCATAAAATAATTTAGCCTTAGCTAAAAGATATTCTTTCCAGGTATGATGATAATCTAGGTGCTCATTGGTAACATTGGTGATCACCCCTATCAAAAAATTACAACCAAAAGTTCTGAATTGAGCTAATCCATGGGAGGTAACTTCTAAAACAAGATATTCAAACCCTTTATCTGAGACAAAACGTATTAATTTTTGAAGTTCCCAGGGGTTAGGGGTTGTTATATGAAGGCCGGTTGGTAACTCTTTATCGCCAATTCTGGCAGAAACTGTACTGATTAGGGCTACTTTCTTATCAACCTTTTTCAAAATTTCATAAATAAGCGTTGCTGTGGTTGTCTTGCCATCTGTCCCGGTTACTCCAATCACTTTTAATTTCCCTGCTGGATAACGATAAAAAATAATCGCCAGAATTGAAGAGGGAAGGTGAAAAAGCAAATTAACTAATCTATTAGGAATTAATTTCCTTGCCTTCCTGATCAAAAACAAAAAAGAGTCTTTTTTTAAAATACCAATCATAATAATTGTAGATTATATCAAATCAGTCTGGTTGAATACCATAATAAAGTAATAAATCTTTAGTAATTTCAAAAAATAAAGGAGCCGCCGTTTCTGCTGCCCAAGGAGAAGAAGAAGGTTCTTCAAGTTTTACTAAAATAACAAACCTAGGTTTATCAGCGGGAGCAAAACCCACAAAAGAAGCAATTGTTTTCTCCTCATCATAATGACCAGCTACTGGAATTTGAGCTGTTCCTGTTTTACCAGCAATTTTGTAGCCTTTAATTTTTAACCATTTTGCTTCTCCTTTATCTACGGCATTTACCATAATATCGGTTATTGTTTTTGCCGACTCTGACTTAATTACCCTTCTTATCTCTTTTGGTTTTATATTGATTTCCCTTTTGCCATCTAAAATTTTAGCAACTACGTGGGGTTCCACTAAAAATCCATCATTGGCAATAGCCGCCACTCCTCTGGCCATCTGAATCCCAGTAACAGCAAACCCCTGACCAAAGGAGGCAGTCGCTAAATCAATTTCTCCCCACTCATCTTTAGTCTTGAAAACACCAGAAACCTCTTCTTGAAGATCAATATTAGTCTTTTCACCAAAACCAAATTTCTTAAAATATTCCCAAAAAGCATCAATTCCTAATTCTCGAGCAATAAAAATCATTCCAATATTATCGGAATTTTCAACTATTTCTGTTATTGTCGAATTAGGATGATATTCATCATTCCAGGTTTTAATAGTATACTTATCAATTTTAACCGGCCCTGTACAGATTGGACAAAGATCATCTTCGTTAATACTTTTATTATCTAAAGCGGCCGCTACTACAAAAACTTTTGCTGTTGAGCCCGGTTCATAGGTTTCAGCAATAAGGGGATTTTTAAATAAATCTTTGTCTTCTTCAAAATATTGAGCAGGATCATAGCTAGGAAAAGAAGCCAAAGCCAAAACACCCCCTGTTTTGGGGTCTAAAACTACCACGGAACCAGATTTGGCGCCATATTTGGAAATTGCTTTCTGTAATTTTTCTTCAACAATGAACTGGACTGAACGATCAAGATGTAAAACAAGTGTTTGTCCATCTTTTTTTTCTCGCGATAAAAAACTTCCAAAAAGGATTGGTTTATTCCCCGCATCCTTTTCTTGATTTATAATTCCATGTCTACCTCTTAATTCTAAATCATAAAAACCTTCTAAACCAAAATAGCCAACATCTCTTCCTTCCTGGTTTTTACCCACGAATCCCAAAAGCTGAGCAGCCATTGAAGCTTCTGGATAAAATCTTGTTTCTTCCCCTTCATAACCTAATCCTTCAATCTCTAAAGCCTCGATTTTCCCTTTATTTTCTGGTGAAACTTTTCGTGCCAGGGCTGCCCAAACTAAATCCTGTTGTTCTAACTTGTTCTTAAGTGAATTTTCTATAGCTTCTAGTTCTTTTTTATTTTCTTTATCGTCTTCTGTTCCTTTAGTAATTAAAAATGGGGCCAATTTTTGAGCAATATCGGCTGGAGTTCTTTTTATTTTGTTTAATAACGCGTACAAAAGATATACTCGTTTATTTGTTACCAAAGGAAAATTATCAGAACTTAATATTTCTCCCCTTGATGAAGATATTTCTGTTTGGGAGAAATATTGACTCTGGGCAATCATTGATAGTCTTCTACCATCAATGATTTGCCAGTAAAACAAGCGATAAATTATAACTGCAATAAACGCAACAAAAAAAATCGAAACGATTCTGATCCGCCAATGAATTACATCCATTTAATAGTTTAAAGCAACCGGAATTTTAAGGCTTAGATTAACTGTTTGTGGATTCTTAACAAAACCTTGTTCTTCAGCCGAAACATGCAGGTTTGTCAATCTATTTACTGAAATTAATTCTAATTTACAAAGTTTATTTTCCTCTTCAATTAAGGCTATCTGTTTCTGAATTTCTTTTAATTCTTGCCCCCAATCGGCCAAACGATTAGATAGATAAATCTGAGTTAAGCCTAAAACAACTAAAAAGAACAAAAAAACTTTAAAAAGCCTATTGTTTTGTTTTAGTTGTAACTTCTTAATTTCATTCATTTTTTAATTACTCCTCTGAGTTTTGCGCTTCTTGAGCGCCTATTTTCACTAACTTGTTTAAAAGACGGAGTTATTGGTTTTTTTGTTAAAATTATTACTCTTTCTTCTGTTCGCATTTTCCTAAAAAAGCTTTTTACTATTCTGTCTTCTCCTTCATGAAAGCTAATTACCGCCAACCTCCCTCCTCTTTTTAATATTGTTACCGCCTGAGGTAAGGCAGTCTTTAAATTTTCAACTTCTTTATTAACGGCAATCCTTAAGGCCTGGAAAGTTTTGGTTGCCGGATGGATTTTTCCACCTGGTTTTTTAATTTTTAAAATAATATCGACCAATTGCTCGGTAGTCTCAATTGGTTGTTCTCTACGGGACTGCACAATAGCTTCAGCAATAGGTAGAGCCCGCTCTTCTCCACCAAATTTTGCCAAAATTTCATAAAGTTCTTCCTTTGATAATTTATTAATTAAATCTTTGGCGTTTATTTTAAGACCTAAATCCATCCTCATGTCTAAAGCTTCATTCCCCTGGAAAGAAAACCCTCTATTCTGACTAGTTAGTTGATAGGATGAAGCTCCTAAGTCAAACAAAATGCCGGCTGGTTTTTCTTTTCCATATCTGATAAAAATCTTCTTTAAATCAGAAAAATTTCCTTTAACTAATTTAAATCTTGTCTCCGGACAAAATTTTTTAAGATTTTTTCCCGCCGCTTTTATGGCTTCTTTGTCACAATCGATTCCTAAAACTCTACCGCCCTTCTTACAGATCTCTATCGCATGGCCGCCACCGCCAACAGTCGCATCTATATAGAACTTTCCCGGTTCAACTACCAAAAGATTGATTACTTCTTGTAAAAGTACTGGCGTGTGTGAAAAATTAAATTTTAATTTCAAGGTTCGCTAATCTTTCCGCAATTTGATTACTGCTTTTTTCTATCTCTGTTTGGTAATGTTCAAACTGTTGGTCGTCCCAAATTTCTACTCGCTCAACACTTCCGGCAATTATTATTTTCCTTGTTAGCTTAGCAAACTTTTTTAAAACTTCTGGAACCAGAATTCTGCCTTGGCTATCAAAACTGACTTCAAACGCCTCGTAGCTTAAAAGTCTGACAAAGGCTCGGGCATCATTGCTAGTTAAAGGCGTACTGCTTAGCTTCTGGGCTATTTCTGTCCATTTAGCCTTAGTAAATAAAAATAAACAGCCATCTAAGCCTCGGGTGATAATTGCTCCCTTGTCAAATTGCTTTCTAAAGGCTTGGGGCACGGCTAATCGGCCTTTTGCCTCTAAAAATCTCTGATAAAGTCCTATAAACATATATTTTTCACCACTTTTCACCATTAATAAACATTTTTATATATTAGTATCGGCTTGTCAAGGGTTAAAAACTAAATGTTTTTATATAAATAGGAGGTATCTAAATCAATCACAATTACCTAACATAGGCAGAATCTTTTCTATGAGGTGGATTTCTAAGATTATTAGAGAAGAATTAGCGTAGCCTTATCTTATAATTTAAATCTTAAAAAATATAAAAATTTCTATAATCTAGTTTATAAATCTTATTCTTTAGGGTTTACTAAAACAAAAGTTGCTAGATTATTAATCTTCACTGAAATTTCTCCTTCGTCCTTAGTTAAAGCGGTCTCTTGTTCTGCCCATTTTTTAGTTTGTTTATCCCAACCCAATATCTTTGCCCCGCTCAAATCTTTACTGCTTTTAAAAACCAATTGTGATCCGTTAAGTTTGACGTCGGAAGCAGTGAAAAAACCATAGGGGCCTTCTAATATTTCCCCTTCTAGTTCTCCTGGTAAACCTAAAGTGTCAACCACTACCAACACCAGTGATGAATTTAGTTTCTCTTTGCTCATATCTAGGCTAATCTTGCCGTTGCGGGAATTAAAAACACCTTCCTTTTCAGCAAAATTCCCTATCGTGAAGTCTCCCTTTAAACTATATTCTTTCGCTCCGCCACTAAAACTCAACACAATTTCTCCTCCACTAACACCCCTGTCATATTTTTTAACATTTTTCGACTGAGAACAAAAACAAAATTCTTTTGGTGTGGTCGGTTGAGAGGCATTTGATAAATCGATTCTTCCCATTCCTCCCTGGATAATTGTGCCTCCCTCATCACTTTTAGCCTGATATTCAACTTCATATTCTAAAAGCTTGTCTTTAGTATTATTGACACTAATAAAAATCTCTCCACCTGACTCAGAAGGAGTTAAAACAACAAAAGGTCTTTCTTTTACCGGTAGTTCATTTATCACCGCCGTTTTCTTGGTCTTTTTGGTTTCTGATTCAGTTGTTTGTTTGGGTTTAAAAACAAAAAACTTTGCTAAAACAATTACACCGATTAACAAGATAAAAATGAAAATTAAGTTTATTTTTTTCATATTTTTAACCTAACAAATTTTTAACTTTTCATTAAAATAGGTTTCTAAATTACTTATTTTAATTCGCTCTTGTTTGGTAGTGTCGCGGTCGCGTACAGTCACTGTCTTATCTTCAAGACTATCAAAATCTACGGTAATACACCAAGGGGTTCCAATCTCATCTTGGCTATAATATCTCTTTCCAATATTGCCTCTATCATCCCAAGCAGTGTTAAATTTAGTCTTTAAGCTTTTATAAATTTTGTCAGCTAAATTCACTAATTCGGGCTTATTGGCCAAAAGCGGAAATACGGCAACCTTATGTGGGGCAATTTCTGGTGTCAACTTCAAGATAACTCTATTTTTTTCTTCGCTAAAAGCATCAACTAAGACTGCCAAAAGCAACCGATCAACACCAATTGACGGCTCAATTACATATGGAAAGAAATTTCTCCCCTTCTTATCAGTAAAACTTAAATCGCTGCCAGAATATTTACTATGATTTTTTAGATCAAAATCTGTTCTATTGGCAATTCCCTGAAGTTCTGACCAACCAAAAGGAAAATTATATTCTATATCAACCGTCTTTTTTGAATAGTGAGCTAATTTTCCTTTAGGATGTTCAAAAAGTCTCAATTTAGTTTTGTCTATTCCCAAAGACAAAATCCAATCTAAACACTTCTCTACCCAGAAATCAAACCATTTCTCATCTTTTTCTGGATAAACAAAAAACTCCATTTCCATTTGTTCAAACTCACGCGAACGGAAAATGAAATTTCCCGGAGTAATTTCATTACGAAAAGCTTTCCCAATTTGGGCAATACCAAACGGAATCTCTGGTCTAACGACATCAACAACGTTAGTAAAATTCACAAAAATACCCTGACATGTTTCCCCTCTTAAATAACTCTGAGTAGATTTATCTTCCACCGGACCGATAAATGTTTTAACTAAAATATTAAATTGTTTTTCCTCTGTTAGATCCCCTCCACAATCAGGACAATTATCTGTTTTCAGATTTTCTGCTCTAAAACGATGATGACATTGTTTACATTCTCTTAACGGATCAGCAAACCCAGGTCCCGTATGACCACTTGCCTCCCAAACTCTAGGATTAAGAATTATACTTGAATCTAAGCCATAGATGTTGTCCTTTTGCTCAACAAAATTACGCCACCAAAGTTTTTTAAGATTATTTTTTAGTTCTATTCCTAATGGTCCGAAATCCCAAAAACCGCCAAAACCCCCATAGATCTCTGAAGAAGGAAAAATAAAACCACGGCGCTTGGCCAAAGAAACAACTTGGGCTATTAAGTTTGTCATAGTATTATTTTACTGTCCTTACTGTATCCTTTTCAACAGCAATTTAGAATTAATCTTTTTTTCAATAATATTCTCTATATAATAATCTATGCTTGATTCTCCTTGATTAATCGGTAAGCCAAAACCCAGATCAATTAAAATTATTTTCTTGAATTCTTTCATAAAATCATTACTAAAATTATAGGTTGCTAGTCTAGAAAGACTTTGTTTTAAAATCTCAAAAACTCTAGAATTTTCTTGCCCAAGAGGAAGAAGCCTATCCACTAGTTCACATAATTGCCAAGCCAAAAAAGTAGTTTTGAGGTCCTTATTAATTGAAGCAAAAGAATTAATTAGTTGTGTCTCTGCTAATAAATCTAAATCCTTACCACTTACCAGAAAAAGACTGGTAAGGCTAAAGGGCTCTATGTCGTTTCTTTTTCTGGAAGTTAACTTTCTTACTCCCTTGGCCAAACAATCAAGTTTACCATAGTGTTTGGAGAAAATAATCAAAATTCTATCTGCCTCACCATAGTCAAATCTCTTTAGAATAATTCCTTCTGTTTTGTAAGTTTTTGCCACCTTAAGCCTTAAATTGAAGTTAAATTTTCAGGCGGAATTCTTTATCTGTCTCTAGTTTAAACTCTTCCTGATAATCGTCCAGATTGATAATATATTTGTGACCTAAAGTACCTGGTTGTTTTTGAATGAAAAGATTGTAAGTTTTAGTATCTTTAACTTCAAAAGGCAAATTATATTTGACTACTAATTTTGCTTTCCCACCGTCACCCCTCAAAGTAAAAAATCCTTCAAAAACCGTTTTATCCAACTCATCATAGGTCTTAACATCAACTTCTGATCCTATCGTTTCTATTAGCTTGCTTCCCTTGGGAACATAAATCCTAATAAAATTACGTAAGATTCCATTTAGGCAGAGGCCGGATTTTCTTTCCAAATTACAGTTATCCATTGGTTCAGGATTAACATAGGTCAAGGTCAGGGTCTTTTCCACTGTTCCGTTATTATCAATATTTATTTCTTGTTCAACCGTGTGTTCAACAAATAAATTTGATTTCGCCCCGCCAAAATTACTGTCATTAATGTGAAGATAATCACCTTCATAGCTAACCAGTCTTCCAGCAGCCTTAAAAGATTCAGCGGCCTGTTGTTCATTTTCCCGATTAAAATAGAGCAAAGTATGCTTCTCTTTAATGTCTTGAAGACCTAAC
>Ga0210057_1006488_pt1 | contig 14517 bp, 15 predicted proteins | sample CryGeyCG2114_010_2_FD_183968 | JGI IMG/M metagenome (GOLD analysis project Ga0210057, IMG submission 183968) | Groundwater microbial communities from aquifer - Crystal Geyser CG10_big_fil_rev_8/21/14_0.10 (SPAdes) (version 2) | ecosystem: Environmental > Aquatic > Deep subsurface > Groundwater ... | reverse complement strand
CTTTTATAGAAAAAAGAGGAGCTAAAGCATTTTCTTGGGATTTAGAAATCCCTCAAAAATACTTTAAAACTTAAAAATCATATCTAAAAACGGTTATACTCTAAAAAATCAAAATGTTCATCTACTGAATATTAGGAGTTATTTTATTATTTATAAGTTATTTTATTATTTATGAATTATTTTATTATTTATAATTTATTTATTAAAATTAAGAATTATTCTACTCAGTCATCTCAATTTCTATGTTGAGATTCTCTGGGATAGGAACTTTCATAACCAAACGCAATGCACGTTCATCCAATCCAAGATCAATCAATCTCTTATGGATTCTCATCTCATAATTTTCAAAAGAAGCTTTTCCACGACCAGCAGTAGATTTACGCGTAGTTATTTTTAATCTTTTAGTAGGTAAAGGAACAGGACCTCGCATCATCACACCAGTCTTACTAGCTATTTCAGAAATATAATTACATACTAGATTTATCTTATCTATGTCGGTGCTTGCTAATTTTATTCTTGCTTTTTGCATGGTCCTATGGTTTACAATGACCCAAGGTCACCATATTGTTTTTTAAAATTAATGAAAAAATAAAAAATGGTTTATTAAACTTAAAGTTGTTTAGCCTTCAATTCAATACACATTCCTGCTGCGACAGTTGTACCAGAATCTCTAATCGCAAACCTTGACATATCAGGATTATCTTTCTGTGCTTCAATAACTAATCCTTGTACTGGTTTCAGTCTAACAACAGCAACATCTCCTTTCTTAATAAAATCAGGTTTCTCTGCCAAAGTTTCTCCAGTCACAGGATTAACTTTCTTGATTATCTCAACAAACTTACAAGCCACTTGTGCAGTATGAATGTGGAATACTGGAGTGTATCCGATAGTTATTACACTAGGATGTTCCAATACAACTAATTGTGCAGTAAATTCTTCCGCAATCGGAGGTACGTTTGTAGTATGCCCTATAACATCTCCTCTAGCCATATCTTTTTTCTCCATTCCTCTAACATTAACTCCAACATTATCTCCAGGGACAGCCTGTTTCAACATCTCGTGATGCATTTCTATACTTTTAACTTCTCCAGAAACACCTTTCCCTTCTCTTCCAGGTATAGCTATAATTTTATCACCAGGTTTCATAACTCCTGTTTCTATTCTACCAACAGGAACTACTCCAATACCCTTAATATTATATACCTCTTGAATAGGCATTCTCAAAGGCATGTTTGTAGGTTTCTCAGGTTCTTTAAGATCATCAAAAGTTTCTAATAATGTCTTGCCAGTATACCATGGCATTTTATCAGATTTGTTAACAATATTCTCTCCATGTAATGAAGCTACAGGAATAAATGGAATTTCTGCAGGATTGTATCCAATACTTTTTAATAAGGTTGATACTTCTTCTTTAACTTCATTGAATCTTTTTTCACTGTGTTGTTGAAGATCCATCTTGTTAACAGCAATAATCATCTGCTTAACCCCTAATGTCTTAGATAAGAATACGTGCTCTCTTGTCTGTGCATTAACTCCGTCATTAGCAGCCACAACAAGAACTCCAGCATCAGCTTGAGAAGCTCCAGTAATCATGTTCTTAACAAAATCTCTGTGCCCTGGTGCATCAATAATAGTAAAATAATATTTAGGAGTATGGAACTGTTTGTGAGATAAGTCAATAGTAACTCCTCTCTCTTGCTCTTCCTTAAGATTATCCATAACATAAGCAAACTCAAAACCAGATTTTCCTAATTGTTGTGCCTTTTCTTTCAATTTTCTCATTGCTTGTTCATCAACATTACCAGAATCAAACATCAGTCTTCCAACTGTGGTAGATTTACCGTGATCAACGTGACCTATAAATACTAAATTAATGTGTGGTTTTTCTCCAGCCATTTTATTTTATCCTCCGAATATATTTTATTTATTTTTAGTTTATTTATTTTTTAGCTAATTTAACGTCTCTGGAAACACTTCCAAACACACGCTCTTTTTGATAATACTCATAAAAAAAACACCCTTTATAAAGGTTACTACATCTCAAAAAATGAGAAGATATGTTTAGAATAAATATCTCCCCTGAGAAGAAAAAGAAAAAGAAAAAGAATAAGAAAAATAAGCATATATTATCTTATCAAATTATTATCTCACATCCTAACCTAAAAATATATTATAACCTAAATCAGAGGATGATAAATAAATTAATATTGGATGCAATCAATTTTACTTTTTCTTCTTAACATTAAGAGAACTCTTCTTAGCTTTCTCAGAAATTATTGTAGAAACGCCAGTGGGGTCTTCGATTACAAGAGTAGCTTTAGCTTTTCCTTCTTTAACATCTAATAATAAATCAACCATCTGTCTTAGTTTTTTCTTTTTTATTTTGCTCTCTTCATCTTCTTTCTGCATATTCAATATTTTAAGAAGATCATCAAATACTTTTTCCACATTAGCCACATATCCATTGCTTGCATTATTAGGCTCAACAGTAACTCTAAATTCAGGAAATTTTATAGTCGCTTCTGAACCACGAACAACTCTTATACTCATATCTTTAACATCTGAAACTTCTAATTCGTACTTAACAGGACCTCTGTTTTCTTCAGAATCTACATCACTCTTTCTGAATCCACATTCAGAACATGACATAGACATAATATATATCTCTCCAAAATGAGGGATGTTCTGTTTATCCTCAATAAGAGTCAGATTCTTAGTAAAACATACAGGACATATTTCTCCATCAATTTTGTTCATACAAAAGAGATGTTTAATTATATATTTAAACTTTTGGGAACAATTGGATAATAATTATTTTTAAAATATAATAAAAAGTGTACAATTCAAAGAATGATTAAGATATTTTGAGAGAAGATATAAATTAAATTATCTTATTAGATTGTAATCTCACATCCTAAACTAAAATAAGAATAAAGATAAAAAACTAATATTAAATATTGTAATCAATGACATAATTTAATTCATCATAATTTAAATTATTCTCTCTCTAGATTATAAGACTAACTTTGAAGAAATAAATCCATTTCAAAAACGTTGACCGAAAGCCTTTTAAATAGACTTTTGGTGTTTGGAATAATGCCCGCAAGATCATATTCTAATCAATTTTAACATTAGCTAAAGCTATAGATTAGATTAAGAAATTGTATTATGCCTTGGTGGTGTAGTGGCCTATCATACAAGGTTGTCGACCTTGTGACTCGGGTTCAAATCCCGGCCAGGGCGTTTCATAAAAAAGGGTAATCGGTTGGGCCGGTAGCTCAGCCTGGTAGAGCATCGGACTTTTAATCCGGTGGTCGCGGGTTCGAATCCCGTCCGGCCCATAAAAAACACATTTACACTTAAATAATAAAATGGGGAAACAAGATTTGGTTCACGAACATACACTAACTCCTAAACATACTAAACTAGGAGACAAACCTACAAAAGAACTTCTTAACAAGTATAATATTGCGCTAGAACAATTACCAAAAATAAGCATAAAAGATCCAGCAATAAAAGGTTTAGATGTTAGTGTTGGGGATGTAATTAAGATAGAAAGACAAAGTATAACTGCAGGAAGATCAGCATATTATCGTTTAGTAATCGAGAGTTAAAATGGACGCACAATTAAAAAAAGAAAGATCAAGAAGAGCAAGTATTCTTCTTAAAGCATATTTCAAAAAGAAATCTTTCTCAGCGTCAGATATTGAATCTTTCAATAATTTTATAGATCATGGAATGCAACATTTAATAGATGAACTTGAAGATGTAGAACCAACAATCATCCCAAGTGATATAGATGAACTGAAAATTAGATTCGACAATATAAGAGTAGATAAACCAAAGATTACAGAAGCTGATGGTTCAGAAAGAGCTATCTTCCCGAGAGAAGCAAGATTAAGAAACATAACTTACGCTGGAACTATTCATGTAGATGTAAGCACACACATCAATGGAGTACAAAGAGAATCTTTCACCACAGTACTAGGACAAGTTCCAGTGATGTTAAAGAGTAAAATTTGTCATCTTTATGGGAGAGGTGATGGAGAGTTAATAGAAGCAGGAGAAGATCCGACAGATCCGGGAGGATATTTCATAATTAATGGTACTGAAAGAGTACTTATAGTTGTAGAAGACTTAGCACCTAATAGATTCTTTATAGAAAAACCGAGTATTGGAACTTCAGAATATCTCGGTAAATTGTTTGCACAAAAAGGATCATTCAGAATACCTCATCAGATAACAAAACCTAAGTCTGGGATATATAACTTAACATTTACAAGAGTAAAAGATATTCCTTTAGTTGTGGTTATAAAAGCATTGGGATTACTAAAAGATGAGGAGATAATGCATTTTATCTCTTCTAAGAAAGATTATGATTCAGTTATGATTAATCTTTACAATTACACTGAGATAAAAAATGAAGAAGATGCACTTGATTATATAGCTAAAAAATTAAAATCTACAAAACCTAGAGAAATAAGAATTATGAGAATGCAGGAAACTTTAGATAAATATCTACTTCCTCATTTAGGAACCTCCTCAGAAGATAGATTATACAAAGCTTACAATCTCTGTAAGATGTGGTACAAATTCATAAGAGCTGAAGAAGGAGAAGCAGAACTTGAAGATAAAGATCATTACGCTAACAAAAGATTGAAACTCAGTGGAGAATTATTAGAAGAGTTATTTAGAACAAATCTAAGAAGCCTAATCAAAGATTTATTATATAATTTCCAGAGAATAGTAAAAAGAGGAAAATTCCCTACACTTAAAGTTATAATAAGAGATAAGTTATTGACTAACAATATCTACTCCTCTATGGCTACTGGAAATTGGGTTGGAGGGAGAAAAGGTATTAGCCAAAGATTACAGAGAACAAATCATCTTGATGCAATATCTCATATTCAAAGAGTGGTATCTCCACTATCAACAACACAACAGAACTTTGAGGCAAGAGCACTCCATCCTACAAATCTTGGAAGACTATGTCCTGTAGAAACTCCAGAAGGGACTAATATTGGACTTAGAAAAAATCTCTCATTGACCGCAGAAATATCACAAGGGATATCCGATGAAGAAAGAAATAAATTGACATCAAATTTAATAAATTTAGGACTAAGAACAGTAAGATAAATCAAAAATAAAACAAAATCAAAATGACAGAAGTATATATTGACTCAATGTTTATGGGGAAAGTAGAGGATGCTAAACTTTTTCTACAACAGGTTAAGACAGAAAGAAGAGTTAACAATCTTACCAAAGAACTTAACATTTATTACGATGAGAAGAATAATGAGATACAAATTGAAACAGAAAAAGGTAGATTAAGAAGACCGTTAATAATCGTAGAGAATGGAGAGTCAAAATTAAAGAAAGAACATCTCGATAAACTTGATAGAGGAGAACTTACATGGGATTCTTTGTTGCAACAAGGAATAGTTGAGTATCTTGATACAGTAGAAGAAGAAAATGCCTTCGTTGCATTTTATCAAGAAGAACTTACTCCTTCACACACTCATTTAGAACTTACTCCTGTTGCAATGTTAGGATTAGCGGGATCATTAGTTCCTTTTGCTAATCATTGTCAGGCAACAAGAACACACTATGGAGCAAAGAATGCTAGACAAGCTCTTGGATTTTATGCTACAAATTACCCAATAAGAATAGATACTGATGTTTCATTATTACATTATCCTCAAATACCTATTGTTAAGACAATAACTTATGATATCGCAAGAGAAGATGAACATCCTGCAGGAGCCAATGTTGTTGTTGCTGTTATGAGTTATGAAGGGTATAATATGGATGATGCAATAATACTTAACAAATCAAGTGTAGAAAGAGGTCTTACAAGATCTACTTTCTTTCGCCCTTATGTTTCAGAAGAACTGAGATATTCTAGAGGATTAATAGATGAGATAAGCATTCCAGATAAAGATGTCAAAGGATACAAAACAGAACATGATTATAGATTCTTAAACGAAGATGGGATATGTTATCCCGAAGCACAAATAAAAGAAGAGGATGTATTGGTTGGAAAAACAAGCCCACCAAGATTTTTAAGTGGGATGGATGAGTATACATTAGCAACAAGTTCTAGAAGAGAATCATCAACATCAGTAAGACATGGAGAACAAGGAATAGTTGATTTTGTGATGATTACAGAGAATGGAGAAGGTAACAAATATGTTCAAATCAGAGTAAGAGAACCAAGAATCCCAGAAGTAGGAGATAAATTTTCTTCGCGTCATGGACAGAAAGGGATAATTGGAATGTTATATCCTTCCTCAGATATGCCTTTCAGTGCTTCAGGAATTGTTCCCGATTTAATATTTTCCCCACATTCCATCCCAAGCAGAATGACAATTTCTCACTTAATAGAATTAGTCGCTGGTAAGACTGGATGTTTATCAGGAAGATATGTTGATGCTACAGTATTTGATGGAGAACCAGAAGAAGAGCTTAGAAAAGAATTGCTCAGTGTAGGTTTCAGAGAGAATGGTACTGAGACATTGTACAATGGACTCACAGGAGAAAAATTCAAAGTTAAAATATTTATTGGAAATCAATATTATTTAAAACTGAGACATATGGTTGCAGGAAGAATACAGAGTAGAGCACGTGGACCAATCGCCCTTCTTACAAGACAACCAACCGAAGGTAAAGCTAAAGAGGGAGGGTTAAGATTAGGAGAAATGGAGAAAGATACTCTGGTTGCACACGGGGCGTCATTACTATTAAAAGAAAGATTTAATTCAGACAAAACAATAGTTCCAGTATGTGAAAAATCTGGATTATTAGGATATTATGATGCAAGAAAAAATAGATTAATCTCCCCAGTTTATGGAGAAGAATCTGAAATCTCTTACGTAGAAATGAGTTATGCTTTCAAATTATTATTAGATGAGTTGAAAGCTATGATGATTTACCCTGAAATAAAATTAGAGGATTTATACTAAAATGGAAAGACAAGTATATAAAAAAGTAAAGGAGATCAAGTTTAAACTTATGTCCCCTTCGCTTATCAAGAAAATAGCAGTGGCAAAGATAGTCACCCCAGAACTTTACGATAAAGAAGGATATCCTGTAGATGGTGGATTAATGGATATTCGTATGGGTGTCATTGATCCTGGATTGGTCTGTAAAACTGATGGGTTAAGATTAAAGGAAAGTCTAGGACATTCAGGATATATGGAACTTGCACGACCCGTAATCCATATCAATTTTGTTACAACTATTTATAATTTACTCAGGTCAACTTGTTGTGAATGTGGAAGAGCACTTGCATCTACAAAAGATATCAATTCGCATAAAAAAAATTTAGAATCTGCAGATAAGGATAGAGGATTGAAAGAGAAAAAAGAGATTATTAAAAAATTCTTTTTAAAGACCAAAAGCTCAAAAAAATGTCCTCATTGTAGCTCTAAACAAATAGGAGTTGATTTAGATAAACCAACAAGATTTATGGAGAAAGAAAAAAGATTATCTCCAATAGAAATTAGGAGCAGATTAGAAAAAATTCCTAATGAAGATTTATACTTATTTGAGATTGATGGGGAATCCGCTCGTCCTGAATGGATGGTGCTCACAGTATTACTTGTTCCTACAGTTAACATGAGACCATCGATAACGTTACAATCAGGAGAAAGAAGTGAAGATGATCTTACTCATAAGTTAAGCGATATAGTAAGAATAAACCAGAGATTATTCGAAAATATTAATGCAGGAGCACCAGAAATAATCATTGAGGATTTATGGGATTTATTACAGTATCACATAACAACATTCTTCAGAAATGATGTTGCACAAGTACCTCCTGCTAGACACAGAAGTGGAGAACCACTCAAGACATTATCAGATAGGATAAAAAGTAAACAAGGAAGAATTAGACAGAATCTTGCTGGAAAGAGAACCAATTTTTCCGCACGTACTGTCATTTCTCCTGACTGTCTTCTTGAGATAAATGAAGTGGGAGTTCCTCAAAGTGTAGCGATGAAACTCACTGTTCCAGAGAAAGCGACTCCATGGAATATAGAATATTTAAAATCATTAGTGAATAAAGGAGCTTCTGAATATCCAGGGGCTAATTATGTTGAAAGACCTGATGGAAGACAGAAAACAATAACTGATGAGACAAAAGAAGAATTATTGCAAGAACTTGAACCGGGATATATCGTAGAACGTCATCTTAGGGATGGGGATATTGCATTATTCAATAGACAACCTTCCCTTCATAAAATGTCAATGATGTGTCACAAAGTGAGAGTTCTCCCCGGGAATACATTTAGACTTAATACTGCCGTATGTCGTCCTTATAATGCAGACTTTGATGGTGATGAGATGAATCTCCATATTCCTCAGACACAAGAAGCAAGAGCAGAAGCAGAAATATTAATGGAAGTACAAACACAATTAATCTCTCCTGCTCATGGATTTAGTGTTATGGGTTGCGTTCAGGATGCAGTTACAGGAAACTATTTATTAACACAAGATAATACAAAAATGTCAAGAGGAGAAGCGATAGAATTACTTTATTCAATAGGAGTAGATAATTTATCTTCAATAAAATCTAAAGAAATTACAGGTAAAGAGATATTCTCCGCGCTTCTTCCTAAAGATTTCAATTTCAGAGATGAAAGTTGCAAAATCGAAAATGGGAAATTAATAAATGGGATTATTGATAGCAAACAATTATCTGAAGGAAAAGGATTCTTATTAAGAAACTTGCACAAGCAATATGGTGCGGACGAGATGGGAAAGATATTAACTAACATCTTCAAGTTAGGGGTAAAATATCTTCTTAAGATAGGATTTAGTACAGGACTTGAGGATACAGACATCCCAGATAAGGTAAGATCTGAAATTGATTCCGAGCTGAAAAAAGCTTATGACGAAGTGGATCGATTGATTGTTCTGTATAAAAATAATGAACTTGAACTTCTTCCGGGAAGAACTCAAAGACAAACTCTGGAAGTTAAAATACTTGGAGTATTGAACAATGCAAGAAACAATACTGGTGAGATAATAGCTAAATATGCTAATAAAGATAATGCACTTCTCATAATGGCAATCTCTGGTGCACGTGGGAAAATATTAAATCTTGCACAGATGGTAGGATCTATCGGACAACAGGCACTCCGTGGAGGAAGAATCCCAGATGGATATAAGAAAAGAACATTATCTTGTTTCAAGCAAGGAGATCTTGGAGTTGAATCTGGAGGATTCATCAAGAGCAGTTACAAAAAAGGATTTAATCCGGCAGATTTTTTCTTTCACTCAATGACGGGAAGAGATGCACTTATAGATACCGCACTTCGTACCCCTACTTCAGGATATCTTTATAGGAGATTAAGTAATGCAATGCAAGATCTTAAAGTAAGTCATGATAGTACTATAAGAGACTCTTCCCATTCAATAATACAGTTTGAGTACGGTGAAGATGGGATAGATGTTTCAAAGAGTGAAGGTGGCTCAATTAATATTAAAAAACTTATAAGCGATACAATAAATACTTGAAATTAAATAAGGTAAGAATAACTAAATAATGTATAAACAATAAGGTAATTGAAATGAATGAACTTATCAAAGAATATAAAGGAAAGATTTCAGAGAGACTTCTTAATGAGCTGGAAGAGAACTTACCAAGTAATGCAAAAAAAGGAGATGTTACTAAAATATTAGAAGAACTTTATAATGAAATTAAGAATGCACAAATTTCTCCAGGAGAAAGTGTAGGATTAATTGCTGCAGAATCTTTGGGAGAGCAAGGTACACAAATCACCCTTAACACTAAACACTTCCAAGGAGTCGCGGAATTAAATATTACTATAGGTCTTCCTAGAATTATTGAGATATGTGACGCAAGAAAAACTCTCAAGACTCCTTTAACTGATATATATCTTAAAGGAAAAAATTGGAATCAAACAAATGTAGCGAATTTTGCTGCAAAGATAAAAGAAACAATGTTAGAAGAATTGACAGATAGTTTTGAAGTAGATATCGCATACGCAACAGTAAAAGCCGAACTTAACAAAGAGTCTCTAGATCAAAGAGATACTAAAGCAGGAGATATCGCAAAGAAATTACAAAAAAGTCTTAAAAATGTTTCAGTTAAAAATGAAGGAGATACAATATTAATAAAACTTCTAAAAGAAGGTAATGATCTAAACAAACTTTATGCACTCAAAGAACAAGCTAAAAAAATTTATGTTTCTGGAGTAAAAGGTATTTTGCAAGTGCTTCCTATAAAAAAAGGAGATGAGTATTTAATAATGGCTGCGGGAACCAATCTCAAGATGCTTCTCACAATGGATGAGATAGATGAAACAAGAACAAAAAGTAATGATCTTTTTGAGGTTGGAAATGTACTTGGTATAGAAGCTGCAAGACAATTAATTATCGAAGAAATAATGAAAGTTATAGATGATCAAGGATTAAATATTGACGCAAGACACATCATGTTAATTGCAGATATAATGACTGTAAGTGGAAAAATTAATGGAATAACAAGATATGGTATTGTTGGAGAAAAATCATCTGTGCTTGCTAGGGCATCTTTCGAGACTCCAATCCCTCACTTAGTTGCTGCGAGCGAAAGGGGAGAGGTAGATAATTTGACTAGCATTGTGGAGAACGTTATGATAAATCAACCAGTTCCATCAGGTACAGGAATGGTAAAACTTATAACTAAATAATAATACATAAATATAATAAAAATATAAGGATATAATTAAAAAAATGATATCAAAAGAAGAAATTGAAAAATTAGTAAAGACAGAGAAGATATGTATGGGTACTGAAAACACTCTTAAAAATCTGAGAAGTTCTAATCTTAATAAGATTCTCGTAAGTAAAAATTGTCCAAGAAATGTTGTGGAAGATATTGAAAGTTTATCTGAAGGAACAGAGATATTATTTCTAGAAAAGAATAATGAAGAGCTTGGAATTATTTGTAAAAAACCATTCCATATTTCAGTGATTGGAATTCTTAAGCGATAATCAAGGCACTTGATAATGACAATTAAATTAGATAAGAAAAATATTCTCCTCATAAGTTCTTTCGAATCGCTCACTAATGCAAGAGTTAAAGATATATATGAAGAAGAAGATAATAGAGAAAATATCGGTAATGGGAGGAAGAGATTAGTTTTCGTTGTAGAAAAAGGAGATGTAGGAAAAGCAGTGGGTAAAGGAGGGAATAATATCAAGATACTTTCTAATAAATTTAAAAAAGATATAAAGATAATAGAGTATAGTAAAGACAAATTAGAATTCATTACTAACTTAATCTATCCAGTAAAACCTAAGAATATATTTGAAGAAGTTGCCGGAATCGTTGTTATAGAGGTTCAAAACCCCAAATCGAAAGGTTTATTAATAGGAAGAAATGCTTCTAACTTGCGTTCTCTCGAGAAAACTGTAATGAGACACTTCCCGATAGACGAGATAAAAGTACGTTGAATTATATTAACAACAAAATAGAGTTATAGGAACAAAAAGGAATAATAAAAAATAAATAAAAATAATAATTTTAATAAAAATATTTAAAAAATAATAATAATAATATAAAAAATGGGAAAGAAAGCACGTGGATTAAATGCTGGAAAGAAACTTCAGAAGAGAAGGAAATCTTTTAGAAAACAAGATAAGAGATGGTTTGTCAGAGCATATGGTCTTAAGAAAAAATCAGATCCTCTTGATGGAGCATCCCAAGCAAAAGCTATCGTTCTTAAGAAAGTTGAGTTGGAAGCTAAACAACCAAACTCAGCTATGCGTAAATGTGTTAGAGTGCAATTAATTAAGAATGGAAAACATGTTACTGCTTTCGCTCCGGGAGATGGAGCAATAAAATTAATAGATGAACACGATGAAGTTATAATTGAATGTATTGGAGGAACAAAAGGTCGTGCAAAAGGAGATATCCCAACAGTTAAGTGGCAGGTTATCAAGACAAACGACCAAGCAATAGTTGCTCTTAGGAGAGGAAAAATAGAAAAAGCAAGAAGATAATTTTAAAACAAAAAGATAATCCAAAAAATGAGCGAAATAAAATTATTCAACAGATGGAGTTTTTCCGCAATCAAAGTAGAAGAACCAGGGCTCCAAAGATACATTTCACTAGATCCAGTTGTTGTTCCTAAGACTGGAGCACGTTATGTAGGGAACAGATTCCATAAATCCTCTGTGAATATTGTTGAACGTCTCGTCAATAAATTAATGGTTACAGGACATCGTTCAAAGAAACATATTATCTGTTCAGGGCATCATACAGGAAAAGGAGCTACCGCAATGAAGATTGTTGAGGAAGCTTTTGATATTGTTGAACAAAAAACAAAACAAAATCCTATTTCTGTGTTTATAAAAGCGCTTGAGAACTCAGCACCACGCGAAGAGATTATTGCTATCGAATACGGAGGAGCTCGTTATCCTAAAGCAGTTGAAGTTGCCCCCCAACGTAGAGTGGACTTAACATTACGTTATATGACACAAGGAGCATTCCACAAAAGTTTCGGGAAGAAGATTCCTATGAGCAAAGCTTTGGCTGGAGAAATTATCAACGCTTTTGAAAACAATCTACAAGGTTCTACTGCATTATCCAAAAAGAACGAACTGGAAAGACAATCAGATTCTAGTAGATAGGTAAAACAGTTCAAAAAATGAATAAGGTATGTTTTAGGTACACATCTAAAGGATAGTAATTAAGAAAAGAATAAACATAAATTATTTCATAGAATTATAATCTCACATTCTAAACTAAAACTCTAATAATATAAGATGATAAAAACAAACATTAACCCTTATCCCACACACTCTTTATCAACTTAGCATCTTCTTCAATGTTAGGAGATTCGCATATAACAACACCTTTAACTTTGAAATCTTTCCATGACTTAATCAGATTTTTATAGTTCATATCTGAGTTATCTAATGTTAGATGATGTTTTTCTCCTTTCCTCCCGTATTCAATTCCTGACAAATGTATGTGCATATTATTTAATCCTTCTTTCCCTAGAGCTTTTTCTACTTGCTCAAAAACAAATTTAAATTCTTCACTAGAATTATATTTCCCATTACTTCTCGCATGTAAATGAGAGAAATCAATACATGGCATCACTTTGTCAAATTTTTGAGATAACTCTAACAATTCATTAAGATCTCCAAACTGTGTTGGTTTACCTGTTGTTTCAGGGCGTATCCAAATATCTAAATTATTATCTTTGACTTCTTTCATAATATTTTTGAATTCCTTTTCCACGGTTTCAAAAACTTTTCTTGGTTCTTGCTTCATATAGAAAGCAGCGTGAAATACCATACTCCATGCACCGCATTGATACGCTCTCTTTGCGGCGTTAAGAATTCTCTTTTTACTAGCTTCTATCTTTTCTTTTTCATTAGAATTAAGATTAATATAGTATTGTCCATGACAAGTTAGTTTTATATCATTCTTCTTCGCAACTTCTTTTACTAATATAGCTTTTTCTTCTTTGATATTAACAGAATGAACAAATTCCAACTCCATCGCATCCAATTTATGAACTTTCCTCAAATCTTCAATTCCAGAAATAGTATCTCCTTTATTATTATGTGTGGAAATAGGAATTCCTGCAGTACCAATTCTCAATCTATCAGCCATAATAAGTAAATTAAACAAGAACTATAAAAAAGTATCAATTTCAGAAGAGATTTTTTCCCATTCATTCAATAGTTTGAGATCTTCTTCATCTACAGTTTTATATGATTCGATTAATCTTTTCTTTAGATTTGACATCATATTTTAAGTTCAACATTCCAAAAATATAAACTTTTCTATAAAATAAGAATAAAGCTCACACTATAATGCGTAAAACCCCTACCAATGCCGAAGCACTAGCAGGGGAAAAAGAGGTGATAGATGAATGTGATTTTTTGTGCTTTTTCTTGTACCCTTGAGCAAAGCGAAAGGTACGTCTTTTGATCAAACTTTTTGTAAAAGTTTGGAGGTGATAGATGAATGTGATTTTTTGTACTTTTTCTTGTACCCTTGAGCAAAGCGAAAGGTACGTCTTTTGATCAAACTTTTGTAAAAGTTTGGAGGTGATAGATGAACACAATATAAACTGAAAGAGTTATCTCACAACAACTCTTAACCCCCAATATCCTCTAAAACTATAATAATATCCTTCTATTTAAACTTTATGGTCTTTTAATAAGAAGTATATATTTTGACCATTACAGCCAGTTTAAAGGCAAAATTTGAGAAGTTATTGTGCTAAATTAATTACTCAGTATAGATATTTGTATATTGGGGTGAAAAGGAGAGAGGATATTAGTTTATTATTATAAAGTAGTAAATTTAAGGCTTTGCGTGGATATTAGCTGGATTTATCCAGCTTAGAGAAATACGATAGTCTTCTTCTATTGTGTAAAATTATTCTAGCAGTTACTTGATTTAATCTAGCCATTGCTCTTCGTTTGGTTACTTCTCCAAATACTCTTTTGAAGCTTGAATGGAAACTTTCAGTATGACTTCGTATG
>Ga0210057_1006487_pt1 | contig 14518 bp, 2 predicted proteins | sample CryGeyCG2114_010_2_FD_183968 | JGI IMG/M metagenome (GOLD analysis project Ga0210057, IMG submission 183968) | Groundwater microbial communities from aquifer - Crystal Geyser CG10_big_fil_rev_8/21/14_0.10 (SPAdes) (version 2) | ecosystem: Environmental > Aquatic > Deep subsurface > Groundwater ... | reverse complement strand
TGCGCTCCATTGTAAATTGCTTGTTAATGTGTATGGTAATTTTAATAATATGTATCCTGGTGTTAATTCTGCAAAAGTTGTTATTATTGCGCCTATTGATGATAATGATTTTCTTTCTTTGTCTGTTATTAAATTGTTTAATTTGTCGTTTTCAAAATTGTATCCTTTACCTTCTGCGTATAATGGTCCTGCCAGTAACATTTCTGTTACGTCTTTATTATTGTCTTCATCTCTATCTTCTGGCGCTTCATTTAGTGAATATGTTGGTTTTGTGAACATTACATTAGTTCCGTATTTAGTTATGTCTAACCAGTTTGGTATTCCGTCATTGTCATGATCGTTATCTCTGCTTCCGAAAGGTATTCTCACTACTTCTGCTCTTTCGCCTAATTTTTTTATTAATACTGCATCTTCAATATTGTCGCCGTCAATGTCTACTCGTCCGTCTTTATCTTCGTCACGGTATAATACTGTTTCTGTGTTGTAAGTGATTAATTTTTGTTTGCACTGACTTGTTGGGTTTGGTATGCATTGGCCTGCTTGTTCTATTAATGGATTAATTACTGTTCCATCTTCACAAACGCTTACTTGATTGCAATTTGTTGGTATTATTTCTGTTGGTTGTTCTGTTGTTGGTTCTTCCTCTTTTGATTCTTCGTCCGATTCTTTTTCTGATTTTTCTTCTAATTCCTTTTCTGATTCTTCTTCAGATTCAGGTTGTTGTTCTTGTTGTAATGGTTGGAATATTGGTTGTTCTTGGTTTAGTGGAATTAAGTCTGCGCTTATTGCGCAACCATTATTGTCAAAGTTAGGTATTGCTTTGTAACCTGTTGGGGGCGTTGGAATATTTGATAGTTCTGGACAAGTTCCTATTGGTGTTCTTAATTCTCCGCTTGTTGGATTTTGACAATCTACTTTTTCTAAACAACCATTTTGGTCGTAAACGTTTTTTGCCAGTGTTCCATCAGGACATTTGTTGCTTATGCTTTTTGCAGGACATTGCGCGCTTATGCATATGGTGGTTATTTCTGGGTTTGGAGCGCAAACATTAGGTCTTGATATTTTTTCGCCTGTTGTTTTGTCTGTTTCTGATTTTTGAGCTTTGCAAATTTTTGTATTGTATGTTTTTCCGTTGGGACATGTTTGTTGCGTTCCGCAGGGAGTGTTTAATACGCATTCTTTTGTTTGCGTGCATTCTCCTGCATAATCTGTTTCTGCATTGTTTTGTTTTGCAATGCATGAGTTCTTGTATGTTTTTCCATCTTTACCGCACACAAAATCTTCTTCTGTAGAGCATTCTCCTGGATTGCATAATTTTTCGTTTTTTGCGCATTCGCTCCACGCGGACATGTCTAAAGCATTGCTTAATGGATTTTTGTAATTGGTTTTTTCTAAATTTTTACAATTTGCTAATGAAGAGCTTTCTTCAGTGTAGAATACTGTTTGATAAAATGCGTCTTGGTTTAATATTGTTTCTATTAATTGTTGCGCACCTGTGATCGGAATTGTTTCTGTTTGTTTTAATTTGTTTTCTTGCTTAATTAATTGTTGTATTGCTTTTCCTTCTTCATTGAATTTCACCCATGTTTTTTCTTTAACATTTATTCTTGTGTATGGTATTTTTTCTGGTTCTTCTTTGTTGTCTTCATAATAATAATCGTCTATTACTTCTGTGCCATCTATTAAATTAGCAGATCTTACTATTCTGCCGTCATGTTTTGGATCTGTTATTTGGTATTTTAATACTGGTTCTGGAGGGGTTAAACTTTCTGATTTGCTTAAATCTGCTAAGTTTCCTGCTGTGCACGATACTGGTTTTGGATTTTGGCTGTCTAGTAACGCTTGTTGTTCTCTTTCTGCTCTGGTGCTTTCTTCTTCTTGTTGCTTTCGGTATTCTAATAATGCTTGAGCTATTAATTCTTCTTTTGTTGGTTCTGTTTGTGGAGGTAAATAACAATGTTCCATCAATGCTAAATAATATATTTCGTGCGCGTATTTTGTTTCGTCTAAGAAATTGAATTTGTTGTCCGGTTCTAGTTTTAAGTAACCGTTAGTTAATGGTGTTTGTTTGAATACCTCTCCTTTTTTAGTTGCGAACCTTATTGTGAATGATGTTGTTGGATTTTCTTTGCTTTCTTTTTCTTCAGAATTAGATTCATAATCTTCTTGATCATTCCGAGAATCTTCATTATATTTTTCTTCTGGTTCTATTTCTAAACTCGATTTTTCCGGTTCTATTATTCCTAAACTTAATAATTCTTGTTTAACTTCTGGTTTTACGTAAACGTACTGGCTTAATGATCCTTTGTTAGCTGTTAAATCTTTTACTCCTTGAACATAACTTCCATCATTTAATTTTGCAGTGCATACAAATTTATCTCCTGTATATGATACTATTGTTTCTGATCTTTTTTTTGCTTTGCCAAATTCATCATAAACTGTGTTGTCATCGTCATCTTTTACATCTTCAACGCTTAAAGTTAAATAATAAGTTCCGTCACTTTTTAATAATTTTGTTGTTTCATATCCTTTGTATGTTTCATAAATGTACAAATCTTTTGTGCCGTCTGAATGTATTATTTCTTTAGGTCTGAAACTTTCTCCGTGTTTTTCGTAAACGCAAACATCATTTCCACAGTTTTGTTTTAACTCGTTTTGTTCTCCTGCTTCAAATGTTGCACTACTTCCATCGGAATCTTCGTATTTTACTGGTAAAACTTTGTCACCTACATTTTCGTAAGTTGTTGTTCGTTTTATTTTTACGCCGTCTTTTGTTACGTATCTTTCTTCTATAAATCCGTTTGTTGTTTTTGTTCTTATTATTTCTTCTCCATTTTTATCTATTATTTTGAAAGTGAAATATTTGTCTCCGTCTTCGCGATAATAACTTGTTGTTCCATCACTGCTTATTGTTTTGTATGTTTTTTCTCCATTTTCATAAATAACATCTGTTAATTCTCCTGTTGCGCTCCAAATTTTTTGTAATGGTCGAGTTTCTATTTTTTCATCATCAGTACAATCTGGTTTGTCTGATGGGCATACTTTTATTTTGTTGCCTAACAATTGTTCTCTTCCATCTTCAAAACGCATCATTAATGTTCCATCATTTTGAATTTCAGGATAATATTTTGTGCCGTCTTCTGTTGTTGCCATTATTGTTTGGTCAGTTTCAGAATTGTAAATTAAAACATCTTTTGAGTTTGAAGGATTAGTTCTTTCATAAACTCCATCACCTAAATAAGCGTACTTGTAAACACCGTAAGTTTGTGTTGCTTCGTTATATTCTCCTTGTGATTCAGTTTTTATACATGCTAGTTTTGCTTGTGCGAATGGATTTGTAGACTCTTTCACATATTTTGGTTCGCAAATTTCCCAGTGTGGTGGTGGGAAATCATCTTTTTTTTCGTATCTTATAGTTCCGTCTGCTTGTTCTGTTCTTGTGTATTGTGATTCTTCAGGAATTGTGTAAGTGCAAGTGTAATCATTATTATTTTTTTGACAATCTATGCTTAATGGTCTTTTATCGTCATTGTAAAAGTAAGCGTTTAATATTTCGTTGTCTTTGTCTAATTCTATTGTGATTAATCTTGGTTTTCCCAGTACTTCTTGTGTTTTGTATGCGTAATTGAATTTTCTGTTGAACTTGTCTAATTCATTCATTGTTCTCCATTGAGGAGTTCCATCTTTTTCGTAAGATTGTTGTATTTTGTAACCGCCTCCTAAATTATTGGTTACTTTTCTTGTTCCATCAAGCAAGTATTCATAATATTCTATGTAATTTTGATTTATATCTTCATAACTTGTTAATTGTGTTTCGTCATCACTTAATATTTTGTAAGTCATTATTATTCCATCTGATGCTTCTCTTATTTGTCCGTCAACTAATTTTTCTCTTATCGTTTTTTCTCCAGTTGGACTTATTATTTCTTTTATGAAAGATTCTCCAATTATTTCTCCTAATTCATTTTTTGAATAAATTGTTGTTACTATTCTTTTGCTTCCGTCATCGTAAAAATAAGTTAGTGTTCCATCAGTGTTTGTTTCAGGATTAGTAGTTTTTGATGTTAATGTTGCAAATCCAGTTATTGATATTGTTGGACGTATGAATGATCCTGTTAATAAATTAATATTTGTTTTTTTGTTTTGTGGTCTTCCGTCACTTCCAAGAGTTATTCCTAATGGACTTGTTTGTGGAATTGTTGGCGTGCTTGTTGTTGGTGCATTACTAACTATTGGTGTTAAATCTACTTCTTCTGCTTCTATATCATCGCTTGCTTCGTAAATTTGACAATTTACTGATTGTAATTCTCCTTGTTGATCGCTTGGTGCAATTTCTCCTGGTACGCACTTGCAACTTTCATAATCCCACTTGCTTCCCTTACCTGACTTAATGCATTTTAAATCCATTTCATCAACTGCGCTTATCACGCTCAAACCTGGAATGTCAACACTGCTTGTTTGGCAAAGTTCTGAATATTGTGGTGTTTTAGGATTTGGTTTTCTAGGACATTGTTCTTCAGGGGGAGGCGTTATTATTGGTTCGCCTTCTAATTCTTCTGGATCTTTTTTAATAAGTTCTTGATGTGATTGATCATTAGGATGCCCACTTATTGTTTTACTTGTTGACTCGGGACAAGTTCCGCAAGAAACTGTGCAACGATCTAAAAATATTTCTTTTTCTCCCTCGATACATTGTTCATAAGTTTTTCTTGGACTGAATAACTTACCTGAATTATCAAATACTGGTTTTATTGTAAGGTCGTTTTCAAGTTCCGCGCAACATTTTTGTTCTCGTCGTTCTATTATTGGTCTACATTCCGCTCCTCGTTTTAGCACTGGAACATCTGCAATTAAACTTCCAGATCTTCCTGTTGGCATTCCTAATAAGAATTGATTTTTTGGATCATAACCGCATTTCCAGCAAGAATCAGTATAATCAATTCTTTCAGTTGATGAACCTCTAGCAGATGGTTGTGTAAGACTTAGTGGTGGTGCTCTTTCATTTGTCCAAGTTCTTATATTGTCTTCGTTAAAATCTTGATAATGAACTCCTCCATTGAATTCTTCGCATTTGCTGTATTGACACTTTTGAGTGCAAGATTCACTTCCTGTTCGTGTTCCTACTTTATTAAATAAATTTCTTGTTTTTGCTTCCCCAAAATCGCATTTTTCTTCATTTTCTTTTTGATTGTTCAAGTCACAAACTGGAGGCGGAGGTATTGTAGCGCAATCAACTGGTTGAGGAACTAAATGAGTTAATGATTCTGTTGGTAGAGTAGGATTTAATTTCCATGCAGGAGTAATTAATAATTGTAATTCTCCACTTGTTGGAGGTCCACAAGTCCAACATGCTTCTGTTATTGATTGCTTAGCATTTGATGTTCCTAATTCTAAAGCAAAATCATCTAAATTTGATGATGGTAATTTGTTTTTTAAATCAATTAAACTTATTTCTTGTAATTCGTTTGCTTGTAAATTTAGCAAACTAGGTTTTGATTTATCAGGTAAAAAGATAGGTTCTTTATCATAATCTTGGTACAAAATCCCTTTTTGTCCCTTAACATTCACAGAATAACAAACATATCTTGAACAACCTTTACAATAATCATTTCCTGAATCACCTAATGAGGGATTAATATTTACTATTTTATTAAGGTCTTTTTCTCCAGGATCGCAATCTTCTCCAGAATCTAAAAGTGATAAAGGCGCCAATGGATCGCCATCGCCACATTTTGCTTCTTCTATCGGACAATCATAACTTTGAATTGTTAATCCATTACACTTATAACAAATCTCAGCAGGATTAATATCTTTTTCATCTCTTGTATATTGTGGATGTGGTGCTCCTGATAGCGGGTCAGTTCTATCTGCGTAAGAAAATTGAGCGCCATTTGTGAATAATGTTGTTGTAGTTCCTTGTTTTTCACAAAAATCGTTAGGTACGCAATGACAATTGTTGCAATTATTTGATGCGGACCCTCCTGAACATAAATTATTATCGAATTTGATTGTTCCGTCTTCAGTGTCGCACAATTCTCCTTCATCTAATCTGTTGTTTCCGCAATTTTCTTTTACTTCTAAACATTGACAATCTTTTTGTTCTGTTAAACTAAACCTAAACCCGCATACGAAGTTTGAATTTTTTGGAGCGTCAGGATATTTTGTTTTGCAGACAGTGTTTACATCTCCTCCGTCGCATTCTTCCCAATCTTGATTAACATTATCATCTCCGCATTTTGCTTGTTCAGGCCAACATAGACAACGTTCATCATCTTTTTTTTCTGATATATCCCAACCGCACACCGGAGTGTCTCCACCGCAATTATTTAATGGTGACTTTTGCCCAGGTTTAAGACTTCCACGATATAAATCACATCCTTCTCCAGGATCTATTTTGTTGTTTGAACATTTTGAAACGCAATCGCAATTATTTGTACAATATTGATTGCTATCGCAACTTAATTTTCCTTCATCACTCCCTGGATCGCAAATCTCGCTAAGTCCATCATCATTTGGTTTTTGTATTGTTCCATCTCCGCAAGAAGTTTTTTCAACAGAAAAACAATCGCAACGTTCATCGCCTTGTTTGTCTAACTCCCAACCGCATCTTTTTTCACTTTCAACACAAAATGCACCTTCAATGACTTTATCATTTTCTTTATCGCAATCTTCTCCTCCTGCTTGATCAAAATAATTATCTCCACACGTTGAAGGTTGACACGCGCAAGAGTCATCACCAGTTTTTCCTTGATAAACTCCGCAAACTAATCCTTGACCGCAATTATTTTCTAACACTTTTTTTGTTTGAGGATTATACTCGCACTTTTCTTCAGGGTTATTTATTGTTGTATCTCCGCATTTTGTTTGGCTAAAACATTTGCAAGCGTCAGAATTTGTTTTGCGGAGTAATGAACCGCACACTTTATTTGTTGACCCGCACGGGTCGTTAAAACTTCCTTGTTGATTCAAGTTTAAATCGCATTGTTCTCCTAAATTTTTTTGAAGTATTCCATCACCGCATCCGGTAGTTATGATTTCATAATTGCAAGTGCACGGTTCACTTAATCCCAGACCACTTATAATTCCTCCAATTCCTGAAGTTGCGGGGGGAGGATTACAACTTGTTGCTCTTTTTTCGCTAAGTAGCGGACAATTACCTAGTATTGGTTCGGTTAAAACTTTATTAGTAAAATCACATTGTTCTCCAATATTTGGTTGTACTATTCCATCATTACAACTAGGAACTGTGACTGTTGTAGAATAACACAAATCATCTCCGTCATAAATTTCAACCTTTGATTGTCCGTTTGTTGGTGTGAATGTTGTGTATGAACGGTAATGTACTGCATCACCACTTGGTTGTGTTATAATATTCCGTTTTTGAATTGGAGTGTCATCAACAACTATATTTATGTTGTCTATTACAAAACCTGCACTGTGTGAGAAAATTAAATATTCGTTTTCTTTACTTGTAGGATTAACTGATTCGCCACGTGGTCCAAATGCTAAAGTTGGAAATTTATCACTTAATGATTCTTGACAAGACTTTTGTTCAGCCTCACACTGACAATTTCTTGGATCTCTATCATTATATTTTCCTGTTAAAAAACCACAAATTGGTTTTGAAGGATCTCCTCCAAATTGCGGTTGTCCGCAACTATTATATGATAGTTCTCCTCCCGTTCCACCGGTTGCAGTGTTTTTTTCACACATTTCTCCAGGAAGATTGAGAATAGAATCACCACAAAATGCGGACGGTGGTGTGTCTAGACATTGTTTTGTTTCGACTTTTACAGCTGGATTTATGTCTATTCTTTGTATCGTACTTCCTGGAATTCCAATAAAAACGCTGTCTATTGATTGACAATCATAACATACATCATCAAAAGGTCCATCACTACTTCCATATGTATAAACTACAAAGTCTGAATTTTGCGGAGGAGATTGCTCTCCAGGAGATAGTTTATCATAAAATGGCTTTTCTTGTTCATCGATAGTTAATTTTGCTCCATTACTTCTTTCAATGCAACTATTTTTTGGTTTGCAAACACAATCATTATTACAATATTGGTCATTAGTACATATTCCCTTATCTTGTAATGAGAATTGATTGACTAAATTAAAACCATTATCACAATTTTCTCCAGATTCCTCAATTCCATTTCCGCATTGTGCTGTTGTAACTGTTAAACACTGACAATCAGTACATGCCCAATCATCTCCTTCGGGAGGAGTTCCCTTAAAAGTCCAACAATCTTGTTTTGTTTCACATTGTTCGTTAACTAAAGTTATTGGATTTGGTTGAAAATCTGTATAAGGTGCATACCATCTATCATTATTAGGATTTTGAATCGTTCCATCACCACAATAAAAGTTGGATGTTTGATAACAACCACATAAGCCACTCACCCCTAAATTACAAGCCCATTTTTCATTACGATCAAGTGGATTTGATTGTGTTTCTTGACAATTCCATTGTTGATAAGGTGCCGATGGATCACAAACTTCATTTGGGCTTACAATCCCATCATTACAAATGGGGCCTTCAGTTTGACATTTACATCTTTCACTCCCCGATATTCCTGTAATTTCCCAACCACATTTTTGACCTGTAGGACAAACACTTGTTGGACCTACAATTATTCCTCCCCAGGTCGAACTTGCTTGAGGCCCTATAATATTTCCATCGTCATCTTTATCACATTGCTCACCTATGCCTGTAGTTACAACTGCATCACCACACGTTGCTGTGAAACACATACATTTTTGTTCACCTGAAGGCACTGTTCCTGTTTGTTTATCCCATCCACACACCATATTCGAAGGACAATTATTTGTTGTTGATCCCATCAAATCACTGCCTTCACACTGTTCAGTAGTTCCTAAAGAATTTGTTGGATTTCCTTGGTTATTACCAATTAATCCATCACCACAAATAAACGGGGTACAAGTACATCCAGAACCCCAAGAGTTCTGTTGACATTGACCTGATAGACCTGAATTGGTTACACAATTATTATTATAATTTTTATGCACACACGGATCTCCAGCAATATTACCACAATCATATGTGGGAGTTACTGATCCTCCGCCCGGAGGTGTTACTCCTACAGATAAACATTGGCATTCATAACAAAATCCATCTAATGCTCCTGTTCCTGAATAACTGCATGCTTGAGTATTAGTTTTTCCTTGACAAGGCGTTCCTGGACAAGATACTTCTCCTCCGGTCATTACTTGTTGTCCTGTGATTTCTGGTACTGAATTAGTGTTTTTTACAAATGGGCTTATTATCCATTCTAGCCACCAAGGTAGAGCTGTAACTAATGGTATTGTTAGAAGTAATACTAGTACGACAAGCATTAATGCTTTCTTCTTCACACGTTGTAACCCCTCTATTTTTCGCGATAAAAAAAGGATAAAACGAGTAAATTTTTTGTTAGATTAAGCTTGGGTTTCCCCTTATAACTCACAAACATTAATCCACCCCGTTTTATAATTAATTTAGACGTTTTTCTTTATAAAGTTTTCTGTGATTTAGCTTTGATTTAACCTAGCAGTGCCAGTAATTGGTGTGCTGGAATCGCAGGATATTTTTCATGCTTTTGAGAGTAATGTTTAGTTACCAACACTCCTTTATTAAAATTATAAAGTCCTTTGTAATCTTGCTTCGAGATTTTTTCTTGATATTTTATTTCTAAAGGAAAGATTTCATTTTTTAGTTTCAGCACACAGTCTACTTCCTTTTTACCCTGCCAATAATAAACATGCGGAAAGAGATTTTCATAAGTCAATCTTGAAATTCCTGAAATTACTGTTGCTTCGATTAGTTTAGGAGTAATTTCGTTTTCTTTAAAAAAAAACTTTTTATTTAGCAAGTGATAAATAAACGGATCAAGAATATAAATTTTTTTATTCTTATTATAATCTGGAATTTTTTTGTTCAATTCCAAAAAATATAGAACTATTATTGCAAACATATTTTCTAAATCTTCAACATATACTGATACTGTTTTGTGGCTTTTAATCTCCGCTTCTTTTGACAATGAATCCCAGCTCAGGGGACTTGACTGTTTTAACAGAATTGTTCTTAATAATTGCATTAATATTTTTTCACTTTTCCCCCATTTAACAATATCTCCTATCAACCATTTTAAATATAACTCGTATATGTAGTCAGGTATTTTTTTGGCTGTAAAAAACTCGTTAACAACCAATGGAAAACCTCCAGTTATCAAAAATTGATTGAACAAAATTTTTAGCTCCGAATCATATTGTTCTGTTGTTTTTACTCTTAAATTTATTTCTTTTATTGTTAGATTGTCTATTTTTTTTATTTTACTGCCAAGATCAGATCTTATTAAATTAATGTATTCTGAAAAACTCATGGGTAAAAGTATGAAGTCTTCTCCTTCTTTTCCAGTTCTTCCAGGTAATCTTTCCACCGAATATTTGATGTCTAATGTATTCGAACCTGTCATTAATAGACAACAGTCTCTTAACTCTCCAGAGTCCGTCAAGCTTTTTATTGATCTTTGCCAGTTTTTTACCTGTGAGATTTCATCCAGAAAAATATATTTTTTGCCTATATTTTGTACTTTGCAAAGCTCAAGATATTCTCTTAGGATGAATGAGAGCTCTCTGAAATTAATAACTTCATCACAATTCCAAAAAAAAACTGCTTTTTCATTAACTTTTTCGAGCAAATCTTTAATTAGTAATTTTACTAAAGTTGTTTTACCAACTTGTCTCGGACCTCTTAAAGAGAAAATATTATTTGGCTTCAAATGTATTTTTTCAAATAATTTCGGTCGCCACTGATATTTCTTTTCTTCAAAGTCTCTAATGTGCTTATCTTCTTTCAAATATTCTTTTCCTCTCCACCAAGGATTCAATATTGTTAAATTCATATCACACACATAGAAAACCTTATTTATAAATGTTTCGGTATTGTAATCCCTGGATATTTATAAATGAACTGGTATTGTAATATTCATTATTCAACCAGAATCAATTCCATATTAATAACTAAATTTTATAAGGTTCTTTTTTGTTAAAAAGAGCTTTAAGTTTAATGATTTAATAATTCTAAAACATCTTTAGTTGTTTGCATATTCGTTTCCAAATGGGAACTAATATTTAGATTATTCGTTTCCAAATGAAAACTTATATTTATCTATTGTTGTAGAGTGCGCTCGCAACATTATGTTCATATTTGATTTTTGGTGGCTAAAGTCACAAATTGATAAGATGTAAAAATGATTCGTTAAAGCGCAGCTATTGAGTGCTTTCAAAGAAGTCTACAATAATCATCAATTTACAGCAGAGCTGTCAAAAGTTTTAAATTAGCGAATAAATATTCATGCACGAGAAGTACGAACAGAAAATGTTTTCTCATTTAAAAAAACACTAATTCATTTCAAAACCTTTTTTTATTCTTCTTTTATTTCTATTTCTAACGCTCTGCCTTCTTCATCTACAATTGTTAGTTTATCTTTTATTTTTACTACGTTTTCTTTTTGTTCAGGCATTTTTCCTGGTTCAATAATTGGTGGTCCTGTTGTTTCTTCAATTTTTTTTGTTTCGCAAGAAATTAATAATATCAGTATTAAAATTAGGAATAGTGCTTTGTTAATTTTAATATTTGCAAACTTAATATTTGGCGTGTTCGTTTTCATGTTAATTCCTCTCGGTTCGTGTAAGGTGTTATTTTTATTTCATAAATTCCTGATTCTACTTTTTGTGCTTTCATAACTTTTGGATATTTGGATGCGTCGCTTAATATGTTCACTAATATTTCGTCTTTTGTTGATGAACTTTTTATTTTTATTGTTACTGTTTTTCCTTTTGCTGGTTTTGAAGTGTAAATTATTGGATTTTGTGTTGTTGGTATTGTTGGATATTCCGATTTAGTTGTTGTTGGAACTGTTGGAGTTACTGGTTGCACTGGGGTTTTTGGGGTTATTGTTGAGGTTACAGGTGCAGTGGTTGGTACAATTGGTGAAGGCGTTTGTATTTTTTCAACTGGCGCAGGAATTATTGGTTGTTGAACTGGCACGCTAGGAGTTGGTAATGTTGGTGCGGGTAATTGTGCTTTAGGAATTGTTGGTTGAGTTGTTGGGATACTTGGTGTTATTTGTTGAGGTGATGATTGTGTTATTGTTGGTTGTGTTCCTATTATTTCAAATATTTCTTCTTGAGATATTCTTCTGGAACTTATTTCTGTTGCGCTTGGATCTACTGTTATTATTGCTCTGTAATCTAGTACTCGCACGTGACATTGTACTGGTTGTGTTAGTGCTAAACGGAATTCTTTTGAGTAAATGTTTTTGATTCCTTTAGTTATTAAGTCCATGTTTTCTTGTCCTTCACAAGTTACGTATACTGGTAATTGTTGTTCGCTTAATCTTTCTAATTCGTCAGGTCTTTCTCCGTAAGTTGTTGGGTTTAAATAATTTAGTTTGAATTTTTTATTTGCAGGTATAGTGTACGTGTTAGGGCAGTGTTTAACTGGAACTCCTAATTCTCTAGCTTTGTATTCTCTTTCTGGTGCTACGTATACTGGTTGTTTTGGTGCAGGTTGTTTTACTGGTGTTGTTGTTGATAATGAAACGTATTTGCAATTTTGTATTATTTGTCCTTCTGCCGGTGGATTCATGCATTTATTATTACAGCATACATCGCCTGTTACAGCATTAGGACAGGGATTGTTAGTATCGCATGCTGGAAGACAATCTTGCGAGCAAGTGTCAAATGTTTCTTTATAACTATCTGGATTGTCTGGAAGTCCTTGTTCGCAAATGTGATTTCTGCAAGTGTCTGGTTGGCAATCATTGCACGTGCCTACGCTTTCTTCTGTATCACAAAAATTATTATTATTGCACGGAGGTGCAGTAGTGTCAAACCAGTTTAAGCTTGTTATTTCTTTGCAAATTTGATTAGTATTTTTATCAATTACTTGAACGCTTGATGGTTTGTTTTTTAATTCTATATCAGCTTCTAAATTAGCATCAGGAATTACTTCTACACCGTCTATTTTGAATACTAAATTTTTATTAGTGTATCCTATACTGTTCAGATTATCTCCTGCAGGAGGATTTAATAATTCCATTCTGTTTTGAGGTCCTTTAGGCAATGTTCCTTGTCTTTCAGTAAAATCTATTTGTGTATTAACAAAATTTTCTGCACAATTTTTTACTGTTACTGATTTTGGAGGAAAGCAGGAAACATCTCCTGTTGTTGTTAATTGAACTGTTGAAGTTCTTCCTCCAAGGTTTAAATTGTTGAATGATATCATTGAAAATGATCCATAATTTTTTCCGTCACCACTTAAAGGACTTCCGCCATTAATTTTTAAAAACAAATTTGTAGGAGTAAATTTTTCGTGATCTTCTTTACGGTAAGACAATGTTATGGTTGTTGATTGATCTACTGGATCAGTGTGATACATTAAATCAGGAGTGTCGCCTGAAGGGTCAGGATAAAATAATAAATTAGCATTATCTCCGGTGAATACTTGTGCGCAAATATTTGCACAATCAAGTGGACAACTTCCTGCGTTTTCATTGTGTAAATTATCACATGTTAAATCACCACAACGACGCGTGGTGCAATCTTCTCGACAAGCAAAATTTGGTTCATTACTGTTATATTCTGTTGGTGATTTTTGTGTTAAAGTATCTTTTTCTCCGTTATCACAGTATTCTCCTAAATTTGTTTGTATGATTCCATCCCCGCAACGACCTGTGGGAGTTGTTGGTGCGCAAGCATTAAAATTAAGAGTGCAATCAGGATTGCAAGTAACTAAATCTTGTCCATTATTACATGTTGGTTTTGTAATTCCAAAATCTGTGCTATCACAAAATTCATTCCATTCTTTTTTGCTATTTTCGCAATACGTTCCTACGTTTACTTCTTTTTGAATGCATAAATTGTTTCCTTCCATTATTTTTATTGTTGATTTTCCTGCAGTGTTTGGATTGAGATTAACATTTGTTGCGTCGTATCGTTTTCTGGAATTTATTACTGGATTTGTTAAAGTTAATTCTTGATTATCAATTAATATTTTTAAATTATTAAAATCGTAAAATTGCGAAGGATTATTTGGATCTGAAACAGAGTAAGAAAATGATATTGTGTTATCAAATTGTTTTTGAGGATTATCTATGTATCCTTGAGGAGTTGAAAATAATATTGAATATTCATTAGGATCATTGAAATAATCTGCGCAAGTTTTTGTTACTTGTATACATTCACCATTAATACAACCATTAGGACAATCTGTGTATTTTACCCCTACTTGATCTGATGAATCGCTTCCATAACTAACTCCAAACAGGTTAAATCCTGTAGGAAATGGTTTGCAGGCTAATTCTTTGACTTGTTGATTGTTATTCCAACAAGTTTTTACGTTGTCAACTTCATGAACTAACCCACTATTAAACTTCACAGAAAGTTTATCATTTTGTATGTCACAAGTATTTCTGCAACCGTCAATATTATGGCATGTTTGGTCTGA
>Ga0210057_1006486_pt1 | contig 14522 bp, 22 predicted proteins | sample CryGeyCG2114_010_2_FD_183968 | JGI IMG/M metagenome (GOLD analysis project Ga0210057, IMG submission 183968) | Groundwater microbial communities from aquifer - Crystal Geyser CG10_big_fil_rev_8/21/14_0.10 (SPAdes) (version 2) | ecosystem: Environmental > Aquatic > Deep subsurface > Groundwater ... | reverse complement strand
ATGTCTCTCTTATCGCCCTCCTTTACGATCCATTTGATTTTCTTTTGGTTTAGCTTTTTCATAAAACTCTGTTGTTTAACAGAGCTTATGTGTGTTATCGAGGTAACCTTATTTCTGGATAACACACACAAAGCCCTAAATAGTAATATTTTTAAAGCCATGTTTAATCAAAATATCATGTCCAGCCAGAGTTTAGAAAGTTCTTTCAAAGAGCAAGTAGATACGAGGTTGAGAAATGCAGGATATTTTCAGAGATTTATAAGGGTTGCAGATAAAGTAGCCCTAGCAGTATCAGAACATCACGAAGGTTTAAATTTTGAAGGTATTCTTAAACATACACATCCTGTAAGATACCATCTTTCTTTAATTTTGCAATGCATACTATTAACTCCTTCTCTACTAACCACTCAAGAGAGAAATGTTTACGAGAAAGCAGTACATGATTTAGAACAAATGGGCTTTATTTGTCAAGGTAATGGTTCGGAAACATATATTTCAAGACAACCTACAAGAAGACATGCAGCATAAACAAAACTTTTTATATCTTTACTTCTTACCAAAATCATGTTAGTAGGAATAATAGGAAAGCCAAATGTAGGAAAATCAACATTTTTCAAAGCATGCACTCTTGCTAATGTAGAAATAGCTCCTTATCCTTTTACAACTATAAAACCAAATCAAGGAATAGGGTATGTAAAAGTTGAATGTCCTGAAATAAAATTAGGCAAGAAATGTAAACCAAATCATGGATTCTGTATTAATGGCATTCGTTTTGTTCCAGTAAAATTGATTGATGTAGCTGGTTTAGTTCCAGAAGCTTATCTAGGAAAAGGAAGAGGCAACGAGTTTTTAGATGACTTGAGAGAAGCTGATTTATTTATTCATATTTTAGATGCCTCAGGAAAAACAAATGAATATGGAGAAATAACAGAAGGCTATGATATAAGCAAAGATATTTTATTTTTAGAAAAAGAAATAGATTTCTGGATTTTAGGTATATTAAAAAGAAACTGGAAATCATTAGAAAGAAAGGCCATATCAACTTCCCTAACATCAGAAATAACCGATCAGTTAACAGGATTGAAAATAAAAGAAGAAGATGTAAAAGAAATTATTTCCAAATTAAATTTAAGCGAAAAAGGAAATTGGACTGATAATGATTTATTGAACTTTTCTAAGGAAATAAGAAGAAAAAGCAAACCTATGATTATCGCAGCAAATAAGTCTGACTTGCTAGAAAGTAAGGAGAATATTCTCAAGTTAAAAGAAAAATTTCCTGATTTATTAATAATTCCTTGTTCTTCTGACTATGAAGTTGCGTTAAGAGAAGCAAGCAAATTTGGATTAATAGATTATGTTCCTGGAGATAAAGATTTCAAGTTAAAAGATGAAAGTAAATTAAAAGAACAACAAAAAAAAGCCTTAGATAAGATAAAAAAATTTTTATCAGAGCAGAAAACAACAGGAATCCAAGACTGCTTGAATAAAGCTGTTTTTGACTTTCTCAAGTTTATAGTAGTCTATCCAGTTGAAAATGAGCATCATTTTTCAGATAGCAAGGAAAATATTTTACCAGATGCTTTTTTATTGCCTGAGAATAGTACAGCTTTAGATTTGGCATTTGCAGTACATACAGACATAGGTAACAAGTTTATAGGGGCAATTGACTGCAAGACAGGAAAAAAGTTAGGAAAAGAAAGCAAGTTGAAGAACGGAGATATTGTAAAGATTTTGGCTAGATAACTAGACTTCCTCCCCTTCTAACTCATAGTCCCAAAAAATTAATTCGTCTACTCTAATCAATTGTATGCCTAATCCATCTTCTTTTGCTCTTGCCCCTTCTTCGTAAGCATCTCTTGTGAACGAAAATGCTACAACATAACCTTTGTTTTTTCTTTTTCTTCTTAGAGCAGTTTCAAAATTATCAACAGCATTTCTTCCAACTCTCTCTTGTTGTTTAATTTGTAGAGGAATTTCCCCTAAATAATAACCATCAATACCCATATCAGCAACCTTTTGAGGGTTTTTCTGAGAGTTAGTCATCTCGCATATGTAATCTTGAAACTCAAGGGGGCTAAGTCCCTTTAAATCTTTAGTAGTTAATGGAAGTCCTATTACTTCTACTTCAGTAATGCCTTCCAAACCCATCATCCTCTCCCTCATTATACCACAAGCCTGAGAGGAAATATCAATTCCTACCCATCGCCTTCCTAATTTGTGTGCTACAACAATTGTTGTTCCACAACCACACATAGGGTCAAGAACAATATCACCTGAATTAGAACTTGCCTTGATTAGAACTTCAAGTAAAGCCTCTGGTTTTTGTGTTGGATACCCAAGCCTTTCCTTTGCCATAGGATTCATTGCCGGTATAATTAAAACATCATCTGGATTTTTGTAAATATCTGTTGTCTTTATTCTAGCACCTTTAGGATTTTGTGCCCTTTTAAGAGATTTTTCCGTTCTTTTAATATGTATAGCTTCGGGATTAAATGTCCATGTCCCTCCTTTTGAATAGAATAAGATTTTATCGTGTTTTCTTGAGAATCTTATTTTACTTGCGCCACCCGTCTGATAACGCCATATCAATTCATTCTAAAAATTATTCCTGCCAAAGATATTATCCATCTCCACATTTAAATAATGTCCAAATTTCGGGTCACAATGCAGGTAAATAGAACCAGTATCTCTTAAGACTCTACTGCATTGCTCCAATCTTTTTGACATCCAAGAAATATAATGCTTTACATCCCCTTTCCTCATTTCTTCAAACATCTCAAGTGTTTGTTTATCATACCATAATCTGGCATAGTAAGGATCAAAAGAGAATGGCGGGTCAAGATAAATCAAATCTATTCCTTGCTCCTTACTCCCATCAGGAAAATGTCTTTTTAAAACACTATAACAATCTCCACGATAAATAGCACCAGTTCTTATTTCTTTAGCTTCACTTCCTTCACTCATCTAATTTTAGAAATATGGAAGTTTAAATATATTTATTTAATAGAAAATAATCTTTAGATTAACCTCTTCTACTTGTCAGAAATGCCTGATTTCTGAGCACTGTCAAAATCTTTTGATTTTGAAGTCTCATGTTCAAGAATAAACTCATTAGCTTTTTCCAGCATTTCCTTGTTATTTTTAATAGCTAGTTTCTTCAATGCCTTATCAAAATCCAGCCAGATAAAAGCTTCATGCTCAAAGCTTACTTTCACTTTCCCTGCCTCTTCTTTATTTGTTTTAGCAAGCAAAAAAATAGCTTCTTTCTTTATTATCTTGCCAGCTAATTTAAAAAACCATTCCTGCTTGCACTCAAATCCGGGAATTATCTCTATTTCTTTTATGCCTGTCTCTTCCTCCAGCTCTCTTATTGCAGTCTCTTTTATCTGTTCACTAGACTCAATCAAACCTTTAGGAAATCCCCAATAATGAGGATACTTCAAAAGAAGAAATTTAATTTCCTTGTTTTTGTCACAAAATTCTTGTTTATTTTCTTGAATTTTGGGAGATAGAAAATTATTATTTTCTATATAGTAAACAACAAAACCAGCTGATTTCTGATATTCCATTTTAAACAGAAAAAGAAAGAATTTAAATATCTTTTCTTACAAGTTTTATTTATTGCTGCTACCATCTGCCTGCCTTTCTACATAACCGCACTTACCACACATAAAAAGATAAATATTTGACTCATCACTATATGGGGCTCCCAAATCTATAACTTCTGCCTGAGCATAACCGCATTTTTTGCATACATGAGGAAATTTTACTAAATTATCCTTCCCCTCCCTAACTCCTTCCCCTCGTTCCTCTATCTTTCTGCTTTTTTCAGTAAAAGCAATCTCTAAATCAGTTTCCTTAGTGAAACCACAAGTACATTTTCCTGTTTTTTTGCCATCTTCATTTTTGATATGAAGAAGTTTTCCACAATTTGGACAAAATTTTGTTTTTTCCATGTTATAGCAAGAATTTCATGGTTTTTAAATCAATAAAAGACTAAAAAGAAAGGTTTAAAAGTATATAAACTCTGGATAATTTAGCGTCCCGTGGTAAAATGCTGAAAAACTGTTTCTATACAAAGATTTAAAACTAAATTTATTTTTAAAGCAAAATGATAATTAATATAAAAGTAAAGCCAAATTCATCAAAGCAGGAAATAGAAAGTTTTGGCAATAACAGATACTTAGTTTATTTGAAAGAGCCAGCAGAAAATAACAGAGCTAACATAGAACTTATAAACTTACTGGCAAAATATTTTGGAATTCCTTATACACATATAAAAATTAAGTTTGGTTTAAATAATAAAGAAAAAATTTTAGAGATAATATGACAAGACTATTTTTCCTATCAGGACATACAGAAGATAGAATTTTGTTTCCTAAAGGATTTGTGATATCTCAAGACAGACACGGGAATATGAGAAACAGACTTGATGGAGACATTATAGAAAGTACAAATGCCTATGTTTTGAGGCATATTGATGAGTTAGAAAAAGAAGGTATATTAAAATTAGATATAAGAGGAGATGAAGAAGTTGAAAGAGCAGTAGAATATTTTTTAGGCAATGATGATGTGGATGTACCTATGGGAAGGCATTATTGGGATGTATTATACCATTATGTTTTAAGAGGGGTGGAAAAAAGAGAAAATGAGATATGAATCAGCTTTAGATATAGAAGAGAAAGTGAAAGAGATAATTGAAAAATTGAATTTTAATCATATACAAATAGGAAATATTGCCTGCATAAGAAGTTTTGGTAGCAAGAGTAGAGCAATTGCAAGATGCCATGCTCTGGGTAAGATAATGCAGAAAGCTTTAGGAAGAAAAGCTTTCTATACTTTAGAATTTATTTCAGAAAAATTTGACAAGATGAATGAAGAAGATAAAATTAAAACAGTAATCCATGAACTAATGCATATCCCTTTATGTTTTGGGGGTGGCTTTAAACATCATAATTATGTAACCGAAAGAAATATAAACATACTTTATAAGAAATTTCTATCAACATGAAAGCAAAATTAAAGTTTAAAGGCGAAGAAATAGAAATTCCTGATGTAGAGAAAGTTTCTGGCTTCAGGAAGTTTACTGGTTTAATGTTTAATAAAAAAGGAAATGCTTTATTATTTGATTTTGAATCTTTAGATAACCCTAGCATTCATTCTTTATTTTGCCCTGATTTTCTTGCTATCTGGTTAAATCAAGGAAAAATAGTGGATTATAAATTAGTAACTTCAGGAAAATTAAAAATAAAACCAGAAAAAGAATTTACCCAACTATTGGAAATACCACTTAATAATAAGTATTCTTCCGTCGTAAAAATCTTCCTCGAAACTTCAGAAATTCAGAAATAAAAGAATTTCTAATAGCTGTCGAGAATTCAAAGAATTCTCGAAGAGGGAAAGATTTAAATACTACGTCGTCGTAGATTTTAAAAGACTAAAAAGGGAGGTAAAAATGGGAAAAGTCATAATAAAAAACGCTTTGAAAAGAAAGAAAGGCTTCTTATATTACGTCGACGGAAAAGGAAATGTCTGTGAAGCAAAGATGGCTAGAGGCGGAAAAAGAAAAAAAAAGAAGTAAACTCTTTTAATCTTTTTAGTTTTTGTTTTATTTTTTTATCTTAAATTCTTTTTGTTAAGTTAGTTTTATAAATTATCTTATTCTACTTTTTTTATGAAAGCAATAATTTTAGCAGCAGGTTATGCAACAAGGCTCTATCCATTAACTTTAGACAAGCCAAAAGCATTATTGCCGGTAAAAGACAAGCCAATTATTAACTACATAATTGATAAAATCTCCCAAATTGAAGATATAGACGAGATTTTTATTATTACAAATGACAAATTTTACATGAATTTTGTATGGTGGCTAAATCAATATGAAAGCAAATTTAATCAAAAGATAGAGATTATAAATGACGGAACTACTAGCAATGAAACAAGATTAGGGGGAATAGGAGATTTAAATTTTGTAATAGAAAAAGAAAATATTAAAGATGAAATTCTTGTTATCTCAGGAGATAATTTGTTTGATTTTAATCTGCAGGATATGATTGATTCTTTCAATCAAGTTAAGAAAACAACAGCTGGGATATATGATATAAAAGATGTAGAAGAAGTTAAGAAAATGAGTGTTGTTGAGATTAAAGATGGAAAAATAACTTTTTTCGAAGAAAAACCTTCTGAACCTAAATCAACTATTTCTTCTATAGGAATTTATATATTTTCAAAATCAGATATAGAAAAAATTAGAGAATATATGAAAACTGACAAATCAAAAGATGGTCCCGGCTATTTAATTAAATATTTTTCTGAAGAAGGAGATGTTTATGCTTTCATCTTAGAAGGAAGATGTTTTGATATAGGAAGCAAAGAAACTTATGAGAAAGTAAATAAGGAGTGGTAAAAATGGATTACAAAGAGAAATATAAGAAGATTGTAAACTCATTACTAAAGAAGAGTTTTCCTGAATTGAAGATGGAAAAAATAAAAATTATCGAATATCCTAATTGGTTAATTTTTTGGGCAAACGGATTTGTTTATAAATTACCTTTTTCTTGGGGAATCTTTATAAGCAAAACAGAAAGACAACTCAATAGAAAAGCTCTGATTGGATTGTTAGCTCATGAATTATGTCATGTAGAACAAGATAAAAAGATTATTAAAAATTTCTTATTTGGTTTTTTTCAATCTCTTTTTGTAGATTTAAGTTGGGCTTTTGATACAAAAACTTCAAGGATTGTAGAAAGGAAAACAGATTTACTAGCAATAAAAAAAGGTTATGGAAGAGAGTTATTAGAACTTGTACTATTTCAGGGGAAAAAGAGTTCAAAGAGGAAATCAGCTAAAACTCATAGTAGAGGATATTTATCTCCTCAACAGATTAAATCTTACATGAAAAAGCTAAAATGATACTAGGAATAGAATCTACTGCTAAAAGGAAAAACTATATTCTCTAACATAGAAATATTTATATACTATAATATCTTATATTATATTATGATGAAAAACAGATTTATTAGGACAATAAGAAAAAGCGGAACTAGTTTTGCTATAAATATCCCTCCTGAAATAATGAAGTTACTGGAACTTAAAGAAGGGGATATTGTAAATGTAGAGATCGAGAAAATTAATGAATAAATATTAATAAACAGAAAATGGCTCAAGATTTGTTAGAATATCTTAAAGAAAATAATCAAGATGACTTGAAATTTGTAGATGACTTTTGGGGCATTATTCCAACAAAAAAGGACAAAGAAACATTAAAGAATTTTTTAGAAGTTGTTAATCTCCACAATTCAGGGCTAAATATCTCAAAAATATCAAAATCTGTAGGGATCTCTGAAAGTACAATTAGTAAGTGGATTTACAAAATGCATCTACCAATAATAATACGAATAATTAAACATTCTATGAATCTTGCAGATTCAAAAAAGGGAAAATTACTATCTCTTAATTCAACAAGAGGAGGTTTACTTACTGGTCCGTGGATATATGTCCCAGAAAAAATACATAATTATGATGAAATTAAGAAGGTAATTAATCAATTAACTCCATCACCTGAAGTTTATAAGAAACTGAAAGAATTTGATATAAATAAGATATTTTTCAGAGATAATAGAGATTTGTTTTTTGCTTATTTATTGGGAATCATGATAGGAGATGCAGGAAAACATGGTTTTCAAAGACAACATAGATTTATGAGAAGAATATCATTAAAACTTTCTAAAAAACATGAAACTAATGAAAGATTAGGGGAATTTGTAGGATTATGTATGAATGGTTTGGGTCTCAGATATTCTCAAGTTAAAGATGTTCCCCCTAGCAGAAAGAATAAATTTTATTTTTATTCGTGGAATTCTCAATCATCCTTATTGATTAGTTGGATGATGGAATCTTGTTTTGGATTAAGTGTTAGGGATAGAACTTCCTACGATCCTATTAAAGCTGAATGGATTCTAAATTCCCCTAAAAATTTTAGAATATGGTTTCTGCAAGGTGTTGCAGATTCTGATGGATATATAGACATAAATACATTTCAAGCAGGGATAGTTAGTAAACCAAATATCAAGTTTATACAAAAAGTTTTGGATTCTTTAAATATAAAGTCAAAGATAAGTTATTTACATAAAGGAAGTTTATATTCTATTAGATTTAATCTGAAAGATGCGTATAAATTGCCTATATTTAATCCTTATGTTAAACTATTCAGATATAATTTAATGGAGAAATTAGTTAATTCTAAGAAATTTAATTCCCATTGGCCAAAATGGCTTGGAGAAGAGATAGATAATTATATAAAAGAAGGGTTGTCTTCAACTAAGATTATGTACACCATTTTAAATAAATATAATCTTGTGGTTCGTGCAGGAGGTATTGGAAAAAGAATTAGAAAATATAAAATGTCTGAAGAAAAAAAAGCAATCCTAGGTATCGAAAGTACTGCACAAAAAATCTTAAAGTAGATTTTGGCAGAGATACATTTGGTATCGGTATAGTTAGCGAAGGAAAGATTCTTTCAAATGTAAAATCTTCTTATACAACTGAAAAAGGAGGAATAATTCCAGTTGAAGCAGCCAAACACCACGAAAAAATAAAGGAGCAAGTTTACCAGGAGGCATTACAGAAAGCTGGAATCCAGGAAGAAGAAATTACAGCAATAGCATTTTCACAAGGCCCAGGATTATCCCCCTGCTTGCTTGTGGGATTAAAGTTTGCAAAGCAATTAGCTGAAAAACTGCAACTCCCCTTAGTCCCTGTAAATCACTGCCTAGCTCACTTGGAAATTGGAGCAAATACAGGATGTAAAAATCCTGTTCTTTTATATGTCTCAGGAGCTAACACCCAAATTATTTCTTATTCCTCAGGAAAATACAGGATTTTTGGAGAAACCCTTGATATAGGCATAGGAAACTTCATTGATACATTTGGAAGATATGCAAATTTAGGATTTCCTGGAGGACCTAAAATAGCAGAATTAGCAGAGAAAGAAAGGCAGAAAAAAGAAAATGCAAAATACATAGAACTTCCTTACTCAATTAAAGGAATGGATGTCGCATTTTCAGGCTTATTGACTAATTTAAAACAAAAGCTTGAAAGTAAAAAGTACAAACTAGAAGATTTAGCTTTCTCTTTACAAGAAACCGCATTTGCAATGTTAATTGAAGCAAGCGAGAGAGCATTAGCTCATTTAAACAAAAACGAGCTATTATTAGGTGGAGGAGTTGCCTGCAACACCAGGCTTCAAAATATGTGCAAAATTATGTGCGAAGAAAGAAAAGCAAAATTTTTCTGTCCTCCAAATGAACTTTTACAAGACAACGGTGCTATGATTGCATTCCAAGGAGAACTGCAAATTAAAGAAGCGATTCCAATTGAAAAGATAGATGGAGTTGATATTAAACCACGTCAGCGGACAGATGAAGTTGAAATAAAGTATAAATAAGGCCACTTATCCCTGTCACAAGAAACAAATCCTTGTTTTTCTAATTTCAATAAATAATGATTAACAACTCTCTTACTTTTATTTAAATAGTCTGCAAATTCTTTGGCACAGATTTTTTTGTTTATTCTTTTTAATTTATTTACATAAAACTCCTTATAACTATTTCTAGATATCTGGTTTCTTTTAAAACCGCCTATCAAACTTTTCCATTTGATGGCTTTTTTAGAGTGATAAAGTTTAAATCCAAATCTTTCCAGTTTATCAAAATCTTCCCAACCAGATATAACCAACCCCCATAAATCTTCATTTTTCTCAACTCTACACCCGACACCCAACTTTGCTAAAAGAATTTTCCATTGTAATAGGTATTCTTTTGTTTTCATTCTTATTTGTATTTGCCGTTTAAATCCATACCAATTAATTGAACCTTCACAATCAACCAATGCGCTAAATGCAGACATAACCAACAAAGGTTCTGAATTAAAAAGCGTTTCTTCAACATACAAATTTTTATGCCCACCAGTATAATCATCGAGAAAAGTTAATAATTTTTTAGTGGGAAATCTGTAATCTCCATAAATCCAACAATTTAGTTTACTTTCATAAACTATTTTGTTTTTTTGTGCCCTTATTTTTATTTTGTATCTCTTATTTTTGTAATGAACCTCCAAATCATAATGCTTTTTATAAGGCAAACTCATAACTGCTTTCACTTTCTTATTATCAAAAGGACTTTTTTCTATATGGAAGTTTAATTCTTTTTTATCGTATAAAATCTTTACATCTTCCTTTCTCGTTTCATTTTCTAATTTTACTTTTAAAAGTATCCTTTTAGAGATTTTAACTCCTAATTTTTTAACAATTTCTTCAATTTTATTTAGAAAAGGAAAGTCTTTATTTTGTAAAGTTAAAGTAAAATTTTTCGAATTCCAATAGCTTTCTACTTTTAATGCTTCTATTAGATATATTGTCTCTGAATTTAATTGTATCGAAGGGGAATGAGCTATCATAGTAACATTAGTCAAATATACTATATAAATCTTTATTTTCTTTTTGAAATGACAAAAATTATAAACAAAAATAATGTTTAATTCAGGAATAAAAATAAAAGTAGATGAAGCAGATATAAAACCAAGGCAAAGAACAGATCAGGTAGAAGTCAGCTGGAAATAAAGTATATTTTCTTTTAAACAAATCTTTAAAAACCTCTTCCATCTTCCTTGAAAAATGAAAGTTCTTGTTACAGGTGGTGCAGGATTTTTAGGAAGCCATTTATGTAGATTTCTTCTGAGAAATAATGGAGATGAAGTAGTGTGCATGGATAATTTTTTTACAGGAAAAAGAGAAAACATCAAAGATATGGAAGATAATGAAAATTTTGAAGTAATTCCTCATGATATTACAGAGCCAATAAAAATACCAGGAAGCTTTGACAGGATATATAATTTAGCATGTCCCGCATCTCCTGTTCATTATCAATTTGATCCAATAGAAACAATAAAAGCAAATACTCTGGGAGTAATAAATGTCTTAGAGTTCGCGAAATTAAACGGGGCAAGAGTATTGCAAGCATCTACCTCAGAAACTTATGGGGACCCAATAGAACATCCGCAAAAAGAAAGTTATAGAGGCAATGTAAATACTCTAGGACCAAGAGCATGTTATGACGAAGGAAAAAGAGTTGCAGAAACATTATTCTCAGATTATAATAGAAAGTTCAGACTTCCAATAAGAATAGCCAGGATATTTAACACTTACGGCCCAAACATGGATGAAGATGATGGAAGAGTAGTAAGCAATTTTATAATGCAGGCATTAAAGAATGAGCCAATAACAGTTTATGGAACAGGACAACAAACAAGAAGTTTCTGTTATGTAGACGACTTAATAGCTGGCTTGTATAAATTAATGGAATCCTCTTGTTCTCAACCAGTAAATCTCGGCAACCCAAAAGAATTTACTATTTTAGAACTAGCTAAAGAAGTTATAAGATTAACTAATTCCCGCTCTGAACTTGTCTATAGAGAATTACCCGAAGATGACCCAAGAAAAAGGCAACCAGATATTACAAGAGCCAAAACAATTTTAGGATGGGAGCCAAAAGTTTCTTTAGAAGAAGGATTAGTTAAAACAGTAGAATATTTCAGGACTCTAATAGGAAAATATAAGAAAGCTTTATAAACCATCCTTACAAGAATAAATTATCTAATGACCTTGGAGGGCGAGAACTTTCATTTGAGCCAAGGAAGAATAATTAACAAATGAAAGTGCGAGGGAAGATAAAATGTCTTCTATATATGAAACAGTAGAAAAAGCAAGAAAAACCGGAAAAATTGAAAAAGGAATAAACGAAGTTACAAAGGCAATAGAAAGAGGAACTGCAAAATTAGTTGTAATAGCAAAAGATACAAATCCAACAGAAATAATCCAACATATTCCTGTTTTATGCAAAGAGAAAGGCATACCTTGTGAGGAAGTTGATAGCAAGGAAAAATTAGGAATTGCAGCAGGAATAAAAGTTCCTTGTTCTTCTATAGCTGTAATCCAAGAAGGAGAAGCAGAGATAGGAAAAAAAGCTAAGAAAGCTAAAGAGTAGGGAAAATGGGAAGCGATAAAAAGCAAAAAGTTAAGGAAGTAAAGTCAGAAGCAATGAAAGGGGTTGAAAAATTTACAGGAAAAGCTGTCCCTGCAATTGTAGAAGAAATAGTGGGAAGAACCGGTTTCAGAGGAGAAATCACCCAAATAAGATGCAAAATTACAGAAGGAAATGAAGGGGGCAAATCAATTAGAAGAAATGTTAAAGGTCCAATACAATTAGGAGATTTGTTAATGTTAAGAGAAACTGATATAGAAGCTAGAAGAATAAGAAGTAAAGTAACAAAAGGAGCTTTTACTTAAAATGAAAAGACGGATTATTTTAGAAAATGTAAATAATAGAAGAGTAGAAAATCCAAGAACAAATAAGTTTGGATGGTTAGATAAGGAATTTTTTGAATATACTCAATCATTAAGATACTCTCAACCCTCACTATCCCGAGATTTTTTGGGAGTAGCAGTCGTAGGCCCAGTTATAAGAGGTTTAAGGCAAGCTTATACAAGAGCAAAAGATTTTGTAAATTATATTATAGGAAGATAAACATGCCAAAATGTTCAAATTGTGGAAAAGATTATGAAAGCTTTCTAGGATTACAATTAGTTGATTCTGTAACAGGCAATATAAAGTATTTTTGTTCTTCAAAATGCAGAAAAAATGCATTGATGAAAAGAAAAAAGAGAAAATGGAATATCCCAAAACTAGAGAAGAAATAAATATATACTATAAAATATACTTCTTAAAATATATTTATTGACATATATAATATAAAATATATATTAGCATTCTAATCAAGCATTTATCGTCGATAAATTGAGGAAAAGGTTTTTAAACAAACCCAACTTTTAGTATAAGTAAGATAGGAAAAATACTGATTTTTTCCAGCTTAAAAAATCAAAAATTTGTAAGATTTAGACAGAAAACTCAAAAATCCAGAAAATAAAATTTTCTGGCTCATTAAATTTTAATAAATTTAAGATGGCAGAAGAAAAGAAAAAATATACAGCAGAAGAGATTAAAGTACTTGAAGGTTTAGAAGGAGTAAGGTTAAGGTTTGATGTAGTTGAGCTTTCAAAAAGAATAAAGAAGCAGGGGGATATAATAATATTAGCACAAGAATTAAAGATAAAACCAAGGATACTCCAGTCTGCAATTGACGAAGGAAGAATATTAAGTATCTTCCCTAATTTACAAAAGAGCAAAACAGGCATTTTAGCTAGATTAAGAACTAATAGAGAATTAAACCTATTTGCCCAAAAACATGATATTTTTAGTACCCCTGCAAGAAAATTGATTAAATTAGTTAAGGAATGGAATCAAGAAATTCAAATAAATCCCCCAATATTAGTTACACAACATGAACATAATTTATTTATAGGAAGTTTGCTGGGCGACGCCAGCATCAGACAAAGAGAGAAAAATTCCTGTTTTAGAGTAGCTCATTCAATTAAACAAAGAAAATATATAAATTATAAATTAAATATTATTAATAATTTTAGAATATCTGAATTTAGTGAAAGAAGTAGAGTAATTAACGGAAGAAAAGTTGATATGATTTATTTATCTACAGATACACATCCAGTTTTTAATTATTATAGGAATTTGTTCTATAAAAATAATAAAAAAACAATATCAAAAGAGATTATAGAACAATTAAATCCTATGAGTTTAGCTTTTTGGATTTGTGATGATGGCAGTTATGATAAAACACAAGGATATATTGTTTTATGTACTAATGCTTATACTTTAGAGGAACATAATTTAATGAAAGAATTTTTCAAGGAAAAATTTGGTTTAGATCCAACAATAGGATTTCGGGATAAAAAATATTATTATTTAAGATTTAAACAAATGGATTCTAAAAAATTAATTAAAATTATTGAACCCTTTATACCTAAATGCATGAAATATAAAATAGGAGAAGAAAATGAGTGAGAAGAAGGAATATGGTGCAGATACCATTAAAGTTTTAGAAGGACTTGAGGGGGTCCGCCTGAGACCTTCCATGTACATAGGAAATACTAGTAAAGAGGGGTTGCATCATCTTGTTTATGAAGTAGTAGATAATTCTGTAGATGAATGTCTCGCAGGAGTATGCACTCTAATAAAAATAATAATAAACAAAGATGGAAGCGTGGAGGTAGAAGACAATGGAAGAGGAATCCCAGTAGATATTCATCCCGTATATAAAAGATCAGCCCTAGAATTAGTAATAACAAAGTTGCATGCCGGAGGCAAGTTTGACAAAAAAGCATATATGATTTCCGGTGGTTTGCATGGAGTAGGGATAAGTGTAGTAGCAGCTTTAAGCAAGAAGATGAGTGCAGAAGTAAAAAGAGACGGAAAAATCTACAGGCAGGAATATGCAATAGGCAAGCCAACAACACAAGTAAAAGTAATAGGAGAATGCAAAAAAGAAGAAACAGGAACAAAAATAATATTTTTTCCAGATGAAAAAATTTTCTCTACAATAGAGTTTGATTT
>Ga0210057_1006482_pt1 | contig 14533 bp, 15 predicted proteins | sample CryGeyCG2114_010_2_FD_183968 | JGI IMG/M metagenome (GOLD analysis project Ga0210057, IMG submission 183968) | Groundwater microbial communities from aquifer - Crystal Geyser CG10_big_fil_rev_8/21/14_0.10 (SPAdes) (version 2) | ecosystem: Environmental > Aquatic > Deep subsurface > Groundwater ... | reverse complement strand
GTGCAACTGTTGTTTTTTCATAGGTTGAATGTTAATGATTAAAAACACTCAACCTTACCAAAAAATCAGATTTTGGTCATTGTTCACTTTTAACTTTTAAATGTTCACTTTTAACTTTTTGCTAACAGCAATACTGGCAACTGCTTTTTCCATATCCACAGAGAGAAGTTTTGATACGCCGTTTTCTCCCATGGTTACGCCATAGAGAATGCTTGACTGCTCCATAGTGGCGCGGTTATGGGTAATAGCAATAAATTGGGTAACTTGGGAGAGTTTTGCCAAGATGTGCGCAAAACGTTCGCTGTTTGCTTCGTCTAAGGCTGCATCAACCTCGTCCAGCACCACGAACGGGGAGGGGTTTGCACGAATAATAGCGCAGATAAGCGCAATGGATACGAGCGCGCGTTCGCCACCAGAGAGCATGCTGATTGAGTTAACCTTTTTGCCGGGAGGTGATGCCTTTATGTCGATGCCGGTTTTACTATTTGCGGCTAGCTGTTCTTGTTCTTTTTTCGTCAGTCCAGCAACAATGTCTTCGTTAAGAGTTTCTAGTTCGCTTTGTGTGTAGCGCACGAGCTGTGCGGAGCCGCCCGAAAACAGTGTTTTAAAATATTCACTAAATCCTTTTTCGATTTGTTCGAATGCGCGATTGAACTGGTGTGCGATAGTTGTATCAAGTTCTGCGAGCGCTTGTTTTGTTTTGGCTAATGCGCTTTCTGTGTCGCGCAGCTGATCTGCGAGAAAGTCGTGCCGTTTTTTCGCTTCCGCGTATTCGCTTTCCACGTGCTCGTCTATTCCCCCAATCATTTCCAAATCCTGTTTTAGGTGTGCAATTTTTTCCCAGCTAACGTGCGATCCTTCTGCAGGTGTGTGCGGGTGATAATTTTTAATAGCCTCATGCAGTGCGCCCGCTACTTCTCGTGCGAGCTGTTCTTCTGTATCCTGTTTGTGCGTCTCAACTTTTGCGAGCTCAACATCAATCTGATTTTTTTCTGAGACTACCTGATTTAAGTGTCGTTGGACTTCTTGGTACTTGCGCTGTGTTTCAAATACATTGGTGGTTGCTTTTGATTCAGCGTTCCTCAGCTTGTCTACAAGATTTTGTTTTTCTTTGACCATGCTGTCTGCTTGTTCAAGTTCTTTTTTGAGGCTGGTGATTTTTTCGCGCACTCGTGTAATTTTTTCAGCCGTAGGCCTGGTAGCTGGTTGCTTTTCATTGAGTATGGCCGTGAGCTCTGAGTGGAGTTTTTTTACTTTGGGCTTAAGGCTATGAAACGCTTCTAGGGTTTCTGCTTTTGCGAGTTCAGAAAGTAGGTTGATTTGCGATCGCGCTGCTTCTGCAAGTTTTTCTCCGTCAATTTTACTGGGGTGCGTTTTTTCTATTTCAAGAAGAACGGCAAGCTCTCTGGTGAGCCCTGCGAGTAGTCCAGCGAGTTCGTTTTTTTGGGTTACTGATTCATAGTAGCCAGATTGCACTTTGTTGTAGTCTCCCAGGTGCGCTGCTTTTTGTTCTTTTTCCAGTTTTTGTAGAATATTTTGGAGCTCTGAAAGTTTTTTAGTGAGCGATAGCTGGTTTTTGGCGATATCCTTTTTTTTGTCTAAAAGCGCGCGCAGTTTTTTTGTAGTTTCGCACCATAGGGATCCAAAATACTCAAGCTGAAGTTTTGCTAGTTCTTTGGTTAGTCCTGCTCGTTTTTCTCGTTTTTCTATTTGTTGTTCCAACATGTTGAGCCTTGGTGAGAGTTCTCGAATCAGGCTTTTGACTTGGCTTAGGTTTTCTTCGGTGGTTTTTATTTTTGCTTTCGCGCTCTCACGTTTGATTTGGAACTGCTTAACTCCCGTTGCTTCGTCAAAAAAGTTTTTGCGTTCAAATGGGCTTGCCGAAAGAATGGCATCAGTCATGCCTTGGCCGATAACGCTGTATGATTTGCCGCCAAAATTTGCCTGCGCGAGCAGGAGTTGAATATCAGAGAGTCGAACTTTTGCGTTATTAATATGGTACTCGCTTTCTCCACTGCGATACACGCGCCGCTTGATGACGATTTTTTCGTACTCTATGTCAGCTTTTTTGTCTTCGTTGTTTAAGTAGAGCGCCACTTCGGCAAACCCGAGGCGCGCCAAAGAAGCGGATCCGGAAAAAATGACATCCTCAGCCCGTTTACCGCGCAACAGTTTTATACTTTGTTCGCCCAAAACCCATCGGACTGCGTCCGCGGTATTGGATTTGCCGCTGCCGTTTGGGCCCACGATTGCGGCAATGCCTGGCGATCCGCCGCGTTGCCCACGAACAGGGAACTCCATGACTGTTTTTTGTGCGAACGATTTAAAGCCTTGTAGCTCAAGTTTTTCTAAATACATGCCTTTTTGTTTTACAAAATTTTATTTACCAACCTTTTGCCGCAAGCGCTGCGGCCGCTGCCGCGGTTTCGGCTTCTTGTTTTGATGTGCCAATTCCTTGGGCGATTTCGCTGTCTCCAAGTTTAACTGCAATGGTAAAGTTTTTATTATGGTCCGGACCGTCTTCGTCTACCACATGGTATGTTGGCGTAAGGGAGAATTTTTCCTGTGCTGCTTCTTGAAACGCTGTTTTTGCGTCTCTATAGAGTTTGTGTTCCAGGATGTTGGGAAGCTTTGAGATAATTATTTTTTTAACAAACGCTGCTGCCACTTCGTAGCCTTGGTCCAGATACAGTGCGCCAATGAGCGCTTCCATGGCGTTTGCAAGAATATAGCCTCGCGCCTTTGAGTTATTGTCGCGGCTTTCTCCTTTGGAGAGATAGAGATATTCCTCTAATCCTGTTTCGCGGGCAACTGATGCGAGTGTTGTTGAATTTACCAAAGAAGCGCGCCAGTTGGTGAGTTCGCCTTCGGGGTTTGGGTAGTGCTGGTAGAGGTGTTGGGTTACTGCCAATTCCAATACTGCGTCTCCGAGGAATTCGAGACGTTCGTTGTGGTCGAGTTCAAACGACGGGTTTTCGTTCAAGTATGATCTATGAACCAAAGCCTGTTGCAAGAGTTTAGAATTTTTAAAGGTGATTCCTATGGCATTTTCGAGCGAAGAAACATCCTGCATAGAGTGCGTTATTACTCATTATCTTTTTTAACGGGAGGTTGCGTATCGTTTGCAACTTTGGGATGATTTTGAGACACCATGTCTTTATAGATGGAGCCCAAGACCCCATTGACAAATTTTCCGGAGGCACTGCCTCCAAATGATTTTGCCAACTCAATAGATTCATTAATAGCCACTTTTGGGGGGATAGTAGGATCAAGCGTAAGTTCGTAGATGCCAATGCGGAGTACATTGCGGTCTACGATCGTGATTTGATCCAGTGGCCACTCTGGGGCATACCCTACGATGGTTTGATCAATATCAGATCTATTTGTTTCTACGCCAGAGATAAGATTGCGCGCGAAATCCTGATCCGCAAGGCCAGGCGCAAGATTGATTAAATTTTTTTCCGTTAATCGCGGAAGATCAGTTTCTTTTTTACCATGAAAATCCCATTCATATAAGCTTTGCATGGCAATGGTTCTGGCTAAATGTCTATTAGACATATATCCTATTTGCTTGTTTGCGCCGTGGCTTTGGCCTTCTTTTTGTACTCACCACAGCTTTTGCATACCCGGTGGGGCAGTGTTGCTGCGCCACAAGCCGCGCACGTCGAAAGCTTGGCTTCTTTGAGCGCATGGTGCGAAGCTCGGCGTTTGCCCTGGGAGCTCGTTCTTCGTTTGGGAGGTACTGACATAGTATGGCTAGTATAGTGAATTATTTTTATTTTTGCAAGTATCCACAGGCAGCGCACATCTTGTACACGAGTTGTTTCATTTTACATGCCTACGATATGTGATATAGTAGGAATCGTCTTCTTATGAACCACGAGCAACTCTGGCAAGCCACACTCGGAGAGCTCGAGCTCTCCGTTCCGAAAGTTCACTTTACGACATGGTTTCGTAATACCTTTGTCATTGAATGGAATGAGGACGCAGTCGTGATTGCAGTGCCAAATAATTTTACCAAGGCGTGGCTTGAAAATAAGTACCATAAATCCATTCTGCGTATCCTCCAGAATATTACCGAGAATCAGATTACTCGCGTAGGATACAAAGTTGAGACAAATAGCAAAAAATTTAGTCCGTCGCCCGAGGAATCTGCCGCTGCAGCCGCGAGCTTGATCGCACAAGATCAACCTGAGCACGTAGCAGTCGCCGCAAGTGCATACAGCGCTGTTGCTGGCAGCCACCCGATGAATCCGCGGTACACGTTTGCGAATTACGTAGTTGGCAAGGGCAATGAGCTTGCGTGCGCGGCTTCAGTGCGCGTTGCAAAGGAGCCGGGCACCAAGTATAATCCTTTGTTTTTGTATGGGGGCGTGGGGTTAGGCAAAACACATCTCATGCTCGCGGTCGGCAACGAACTTTTGCGCACTGCTCCTGGGCTTAAAATTTTGTACATTACCGGCGAGCAGTTTACGAATGATTATGTTTCTTCGCTCCAGAGCGGTATGGTTGAGGTGTTTAAGCAGAAGTACCGCACCCCCGACTTGCTGCTAGTGGACGATATTCAGTTTATTGGCGGCAAAGAACAGACGCAAGAGCAGTTTTTCCATGTTTTTAATGCATTGCGTGATTCGCATAAGCAGATTGTGCTCACTTCAGACAGGCCTCCCAAAGCTATTCCTGCGTTGGAAGAGCGGCTTATTTCGCGGTTTGAGTGGGGTATGATTGCGGACATCTCGAGCCCTGATCTTGAGACCAGGACCGCTATTTTACTTTCTAAAAGCAAAGAGCGCGGTATTGCGTTATCCGACGAATCGTTGCGATTTTTAGCAACCCATATCCAAAGCAATGTGCGTGAGCTAGAGGGTGCGCTTAATAAGCTTTTGGCGCACTGTGAGTTGCATGGTATTGAGCCAACACTGGACGTAACGCGCGAGGTGATCTCTTCTATTACGCAGAGCGCGCGCCGTGGCGGCGTGAGTTCACGAGAGCTTCTTAAGACAGTTTCTGAGTATTTTGATATTTCTTTAGATGATTTAACTGGCCAATCTCGCCGCAAAGAACTTGTGGTTCCGCGGCAAATTACTATGTATTTGATGCGTGAAGAGCTGGATGCCTCGTATCCGACCATTGGGCATGAGCTTGGCGGGCGCGACCATACTACTGCCATGCACGCCTACGCGAAGATCAAACGGGACTTTGATAGCGACGAGCGTATTCGTCAAGACATTGGCTCAATTCGCCAACGGTTGTATAATGGATAGTATAAAACTATCCCTCTATGACACAAGATAATCCATCAATTGAAGATCTCCTCAAAAATCAAACTGCTCCCGCACCAAGCGCATCGCATACAGCAGGGGCTGATGAAGGCGCGCAAGAGCAGCTTTCTGAAAAAATTGTCCACATAGAGCATACAGGATTAGAAAAGGAGGTTGAGCAAAAAGCTTCTCAGCTTGGTTTGGGGTATGTTGATTTTAGTCAGGCACCCATAGACCGCGAGGCTTTGCCGCTTCTTTCTCGTGAAGAAATGAAGGCGCTTTCCAGCGCAGTATTTTTAAGCCGCGATGGAGAGCTGCGCCTTGCCACAACCAACCCGACCGATGCGGTTGTTAAAAAAATGGAAGAGCTTGCAAACAGCGCGCGCGCGCACGCGGCCTTGTATTTGATTTCTGAAGCAAGCCTTGCTAAAGCGTTTGAAACATATGACCGCATTCCTAAAAAAGCAAAAATTCAAAATGCAGTGTCTATTACGGCTGATGATTTAAAAAAATACGAAGCTGATGTGTTGGACATTTCATCGTTGCCTGCAAAGCTGAGCACCATACCACTTACTGATGTAATGACTATTATCCTTGCTGCCGCGATTTCTGCGAATGCTTCTGACATTCATATTGAAGCAGAAGAAAAAGGTATTAAGCTTCGGTTTCGTTTAGATGGGATACTCCATGAGATGGCAACACTAACACGAGAGATGTGGGGCCATATGATTTCCCGCATCAAACTGATCGCCAAGCTAAAAATTAATATTGCAGATACGCCGCAGGATGGCCGTATTAGTATTGAGCTTCCCGATGACAAGCTGGATATCCGCGTTTCTACTATTCCAACTGCCTATGGAGAGAGTGTCGTAATGCGTTTACTGCGTGCGAGCAGCGTTGGCTTGCAGTTTGAGGATATGGGCTTGGCTGGTAAATCATTTAACGATTTAAAGCGCGAGGTGGAGCGGCCCAATGGTATGATTTTGACCACGGGACCAACCGGAAGCGGCAAAACCACTACATTGTATGCCATTCTCAACAAGCTTAATGACGAAGAAACGAAAATCATCACCCTGGAAGACCCGATTGAGTATAAGCTTCAAGGAATCAACCAGAGTCAGATTGATGCATCTCATGAGTATGGTTTTGCCAAGGGCTTGCGCTCCATCCTTCGCCAGGATCCTGACGTGGTAATGATTGGAGAAATTAGAGACCTGGAAACCGCTGATACTGCTATTAATGCCGCGCTCACCGGGCATTTGGTGCTTTCCACTCTGCACACGAACGATGCAGCTGGCGCTATTCCACGGTTTTTAGCGATCGGTGTAAAGCCATTTTTACTGGCGCCTGCAATCAATGCCATTATCGGCCAGCGTTTGGTGCGGAAAATTTGTGAGCAGTGTAAAGAAAAAATTGAGCTTGATAGCGCAACATTGGGGCGCGTGCTTGAGGTTGCAAAGTCAATACCTACTAACGCCGGTGCATCCATTGATCCAGCTGATGTTGTTTTTTATCATGGCAAAGGCTGCGATGTGTGTCACCACAGCGGGTACAAAGGGAGAATTGGTATTTTTGAAATTTTTACTATCACCCCGGATATCGAAAAAATGATTCTCGAGGGCAAAGTTTCGGAAAATGATATTAAACTTGCCGCGCAAAAAGCAGGCATGCTTACTATGGTTCAGGATGGCATGCTTAAAGCAGCAGATGGCATTACGACCGTGGAAGAAGTATTCCGCGTCACTGAATAGGATAAAAAAAGGAGTCCAGTGTTGCAATAGCACCGAACTCCTGTTTGCTGCGTTTCAGAGGGCTCCCTGTTTGCATAGAGTTTATGTTGATGCGGCCGCGACGAGCTCTTCTAGTGTCCAGAGCCGTTCTGCGTCCAAGAGCAGTGTGTCGATGATGAGAGGGTGCGCTTTTACTGTGCGGCTATCAATGAACTCGAAGCCCGGGTACCAATTACCCTTGTTGTCCTTGCTGAACATGGACTTGTCTTCGATGAACACATATTCTTCCTGGTTTCCATGTAAATCTTTGTACCGATATTGCGGCATATCTCACCTTTTTCGGGTTTGAGATGTTTTTTGCCTATTCAAAGGAACAGCGAAATTAACATTACTATGGACTACTAGTAGCGAAATGTCAATCAAAACTCCCTCTGTTAGCCAAGTTTTGCGAGTTTTGCGTGCGCGTCCGCAAGTTTCTGTTTTTCTTGATCAACCACTGTTTTTGGCGCGTTCTGGGTAAACTGCTTGTTGGCAAGCTTTGCTTCCATACTTTTGATGTATTGTTCAAGATTTTCTCGTGCTTGAGTCATCCGCACTTCTTGCTCTTGTAGATATTTTGTGCCGATTTTGAGATAGATATCAAACGAATGTGTGTGCGCTCGAATATATTCTTCATGCCCAGCAGGTTTTGAAGGAAGTACCTGGATGCGTATTTTAGTGAGCCATTCAACAATAAGCTCTTGTTCCTGGAACAAGTCTTTGTGTTGGGCGGTGGTTATGGCCGCATCAAGTTTTTCTGCGTAGGGGAGGTTGTGGTGAGTGCGTAAATCACGCAAGCTGGTAATGAGTTCTTGGAGCGCGCTAAAATCCGCCTCAATTGTTGGCTTGCGTAGCTTAGGCTGAGCCTTGGGCCACGTTGAACCCGCGAGGAATTCATCGTTCGCATCAATCAAGTTTTCTTTTTTCAGCAGTTGATAAATTTCTTCGGTCACAAAGGGAGTAAAAGGATGCAGAAGCTTGATTGCATCGAGCAGGATTTGCGGAGCAATAGTGTGGTCTTGCTGTTTGGATATTTCCACGTACCAGTCCGCTAGTTCGTGCCAGATAAAGTTATAAATTTTTTCTCCGGCAATGCCGAATTCAAATTTCTCGTAGTGGTCGCTTACGTCGTGGATAAGATGTTGGAGGCGTGATTGTATCCATTGGTCGGCAAGTGTTGGTGCGCTAGCCTTTTGCGTACCGTCTTGATGCATAATGATGAATCGCGAGATGTTCCAGATTTTGTTTACAAAGTTTCGGTAGCCTGCAACTTTTTCTTCGTAAAGCCTTGTATCGTTTCCAGCAGTAGTTGCAATAACCAACGAGAGGCGAGTGGCATCAGCGCCATACTCTTTAATCATGTCCAATGGATCAATTCCATTGCCTAAGGACTTTGACATCTTTTGTCCTTTTTTGTCCCGCACCAATCCGTGGAGGTAGACTGTTTTAAATGGCGCTTCTCCGAGCGCGTAGGTTGTCATTAAAATCATGCGTGCAACCCAAAAGAACAGGATGTCGTACCCAGTTTCCATTACACTGGTTGGGTGGAATGTGGCGAGGTCAGTACCTTTCTTTTTATTGCGGGCAATCCATGAATCCAGCGTATCGTCTGATTTAGGTTCGTCAAGTAGTGTCGAAAAGGTCCACAATGCGGATGAGAACCATGTATCTAAAGTGTCGGGGTCCTGCTCGTAGTTTTTTCCAGGCGAATCAATTTGCACTTTGAAGTCTGTGCGATCATTTTTGCTATACCAGACCGGAATGCGGTGCCCAAACCATATTTGCCTAGAGATACACCAATCATGCAAGTTATCCATCCAGTTAAAGTAGGTTTTGTTGAACCTGTTTGGAATGATTGTGATGTCCCCGGATGTTACGCTGTCCACGGCAATTTCTTTTAAGGACCGTTTTTTTCCTTTCCAGATTCTGGCTGGCGTATCAACGCTCACGAACCACTGTTCGGAAACGAGTGGCTCAACGGGGGTATCGCAGCGATAGCAAACGGAAAGATTGTGGGCAATGTCTTTTTGATCAGTAATCAATCCTTGTTTTTTTAATTCTGTGGCAATGATAGCTCTGGCATCGGTGGTGTACTGATCGGAGAAGTTGGCAAACCCATCATTAATTTTACCGTGCTCATTTATAACGGAAATAGTTTTTAAATTATGTGTGCGTGCCAGTTCTGCGTCAGCCAAGGAGTGCGCCGGGGTAACACCCAGAGCGCCGGTGCCAAAGTTCGGATCAATGGATGTATCGGCAATGATTTTTAATGCCAAAGGCGTGCCCAAAAAATTAGCAGCCAACGTTTGGCCAACATATTTTTTGTAACGCGTATCATTAGGATGAACCGCAACCGCTGTGTCACCCAATTTTGTTTCTGGGCGGGTAGTGGCAATGGGAATAGGAAAGTTTTTGTCGTACGTAAACGTATAGAGTGGGGCGTACTGTTCTTTGTGTTCCACTTCGTCATCAGCCAGCGTGCTCTGGCATCGTGTGCACCAGTTTACAATCCTGTGGCCACGGTAAATAAGCCCATCATTGTGCATTTTGATGAACATCTCAGAAACAGCCCGCGAGAGCCCATCATCAAGCGTGTAGCGTTCGTGCGACCAGTCGCAGGATGCACCAATTTTTCGAACCTGATTTTTAATAGTGCTTTGCGATTCCTCGACAAAGCTTTTTACTTCTTTTAAAAATGTTTCTCGGCCAATCTGTTGTTTGGTTTTTTTCTTTTTTTCCAACAGAATTTTTTCTACCTTATTCTCGGTTGCAATTGAGGCATGGTCAGTGCCCGGCACCCACAACGTCGGCCGTCCATTCATGCGTGCGTGGCGCGCCATAATATCCTCAATGGCAAGCATTACTGCATGTCCAAGATGCAAGGTGCCAGTTGCATTGGGCGGTGGCATGGAAATGCTAAATGGTTTGCCTTTGGCTTCTAAATCTGGTTTGAACAAGCCAGAATATTCCCACTTTTTATAGAGGGCGTCCTCAATCTTTTGCGGCTCATACGCCTTTGGCACGTCTTTGGATTTGGCTTGCGATTTACGGAGTTTATCGGTAGACTTCATATATCAAAAGCGTACTATACTTTACCCCAAAAAACAATGCCAAATATTGAAATTGTTACTCAAAAAATCAGCCTTGAGCGACTCAAAGAGCTTGCGCAGGAAGTGTTTGGGGATATGGTAAAAGTGGTGGTTGATGTTGAGCGCGCAATCATGGCCGCGGGCGGGGAGATGCACGCGGATTGCGAGCAGATATTGTTGGAAAATGGTTCAACACAGGAAGATCTCTGGGGCGCGAATATCTACCCAGACAGTACTGGTGAGGATTTTATTGAGTACCAATCTTTAATAAACATTCGTCCCAGAGTAGGCAACAGAGGTATGGAAATAGAAGATGAGGCCATTCGCTCCAAAGTCAAAGCAGTGATTGAACAATTAGTGCAGTAACATGCCCATCCATTCCAATACAGCACAAGGCCGCTGGCAAGAGTTAAGCTTTGCCGAACAAATGGGAAATATCGGCAGCGAAGTGTCGCGCGCAGCGAGCGCTGATAAGCGCGGTGATGTTGAGCGCAGGAACAAATCAATTGAGCGAGCTTTAGAGCTTGTTGATTTAACATTGCAGAACCAGGCAAGCCTGTTGCGCAGGCGAGAACTCGCATTGTTCCGAGGCACAATAGAGGCTGCGCGTGAAGGTTCGGCTGATGCAGGCCTGGCTGCGGCCGTGCACTACTGTTTGCCTTTTGGAGTATTGGCAAGAAAACACGTATGACGTTTACTAAAAAATTCTTCCAATTCACTAAAAAATCAATTGCAGAAGCAGGCGGCAAGGGAGCTTCCTTAGGGGAGCTGGGGAAGCCGTGCGTGGTAGGCGCCAAAATCGCGACTGAAGTATTCAAAGACGAGGATCGGGTGGAGGTGGATGCGGAGCGTGGGGCGGTGCGGAAGATTTGACAGTTACACGAGCTCCCAGTGCGCGTTGGCGCTTAATGATTCTGGAGAGTCAAACTGTTTTTTTATGATGCGTCGGTATGCGGCGCTTGCTATCATGGCGCCATTGTCTTGGGAGTAGGCAAGTGGCGAGATGAGTACCGTAACGCCCTTCGGCAGATTGTTCGCGATGGTTTCGCGAAGCAATGTGTTTGCGGCAACACCTCCAGAAAGGATGAAGGTCTTTGGTTTGACGAGTTCAACTGCGCGCAACGATTTGACTGCTAAAATTTCCACGATGGCGCTTTGGATGGAAGCTGCGAGGTCATTAATTGGCAATGGTTTTTTGCTCTTTTTTAAACTTTCTACCAAAAGTCGAATCGCGTTTTTCATTCCCGAGAAGCTGAACTCCAGGGAATCGCCTTCCATCATAGGTCGTGGAATATAAAAACTTTGCGGATCTCCAAGTTCTGCATGCTTGGAAATAGTAGGCCCGCCCGGGTAATCGAGGCCCAGCATCTTCGCTGCTTTATCAAACGCTTCGCCGGCCGCATCATCCCGAGTTTTTCCGATGAGCTTATACTCACCATGTTTGGGCATTAAAATGAGTTCCGTGTGCCCGCCAGATACTACTAGAGCGACCACTGGAAACTTTAAGGCATCAATTTTTCCATCAAGCAGTACAGAATAGATATGGCCTTCCATGTGATTGGTGCCCACGAGGGGCACGTTCCACGCCACGGAGAGGGTTTTGGCGGTTTCTACGCCTATATGGAGGCTTGTGGCAAGCCCAGGGCCTGCGGTTACTGCTATGGCATCAACAGCTGAAGGTCGCATTGTGCCGAGCGCTTCGTGTATAGCGGGGATAATATTTTTAAGATGGCTGCGTGCGGCTAGTTCTGGCACCACGCCGCCGTACTTGTTGTGCAGTTTTGCCTGGGAGATGATTACATTTTTTTGTACGTAAAATCTGCCGCTTTTGGCTTCCACTAAAGCGATTCCCGTATCATCACACGAGGTTTCAATACCAAGTATCATCATAACCGATTAAGGCAAATTAAATACGTTTCAAAGCTGCGGTCGCGCGAAGCTTGTGGCTTATAGGTCTGCACTTGGCTGAATGATTTTCGCGCTCGATGCGCCAGATTTTTTGTTTCTCCGCTTTGGAATAATTTAGCAACTACAGTGCCGCCGGGTTTAAGAAATTGTTCTCCTAATAGAAGCGCTTGTTCTACTAGTTCTTCCGAGAGAGCTTGATCCCGATCCTTAATTCCGCTTGTGCTGGGCGCGGCATCTGAAAGTAGTGCGTCAAACGGCGCATACTCGGCTAGTATTGAGCCAATATCATCGGCGAGAATATCGTGCACTATGGTGGTGACGTTTTTTGCGCGGAAGTGTACCGGAGAGAGGTCAACGCCTATGACGCGTCCAGATGGTCCCACCAGTTCACTCGCCACCTGCAGCCAACTACCAGGGGCTGCGCCAATATCAAGAACCCTGTCCCCAGGTCGTGGCAGATTAAATTTTTCCGCAATTGCCTTAAGTTTGTATGCGCTTCGGGCAAGGTATCCTTCGGCATGCGCCTTTTTAGCAAAGGCATCGTTGGGTATGAATGGTTTTGGCATATGGTACTACTATAGCATATGCAAAAGCCCCCACCGATTAGGCAGAGGCTTTTGCGAATACTCGTGATTACATGGCTGCGTCGTCGCTGCCCTCATCATTGTCCATGGCTGCGTCGTCGCTGCCCTCATCTTGGAAAATAATCATGTGATTATATCCTTTGCGCGCCTTTTTGCTAAGTTACAATTTAGCTTAAAAATGCGTGCCTAATGATAAAGAAATTTCCCTTAATTCCAGGATTGTGATCAGGTAATCCCGAGTAAGGTTTTTTCAGTATATCAGGCAATTGTTTTGCGTCAATAAGTAGTAATCCACAATTGTGGAAAAACCAGGCGCACGGAAAATGTGTGATTTTATGGTGCCCATCGAGGAATTGAATTGGAACGGAATTCTCCGAAATATCCGAGAGATTAAAGACCTTTTAACAGTCGTCCTCCCGGAGGCAGGCATAATTCCGGACTTTTCGACGATTTATGCCTAAACACATGGAACTCCCTTTTAGACCCAATAATTTTAGCAGAAAAATCGTGATCATTCCAGACTGCATCGGCTCCCAATTAAACGCCCCGATTGTTGCCACGTGTTTGCCCTTGTGGCGAGCTTTGTACCGAGAATCAACGTTTGACCCGTTCTGCGCCATGACCGAGCCGTAAGGCCAAATTTGAACCCTTGGAACGATTTGCTTAATAAATCAAAAGTTAAGCGACTATAAAAAATCCAACAGCCGATCGTAGTTAATGAAATCGAGCAATTCATAGCCGTACTGAATCGTAAGTCCGAAGTTGTCGGTTACAAGCAGGAGGCCGAGAAGTATGAGGAATATTCCGCCAATAATGGAGACCCATTTCAGATATTTGGAAATGGAATCGATGTATCTTGTGGCTCGAGAAAATAGAAGTGCGATAATAAGAAACGGAATGGCGAGTCCGAGAGAAAAAACAGCGAGGAGAAATCCGCCTTGTACCGCAGTTGCAGATGTTCCGGCCAAGAGGAGAACAGAGCCCAGAATCGGTCCCACGCAGGGAGTCCAGCCCAGCGCAAATGTGCCGCCGATAAAAAGAGAGGATGATGGCCGGCCGAGCGTCAGCCATTTAGGAATCGGTATTCGTTTGTCGCTTTGAAAAAATGGGAGTTTAAAAAATCCCAGCATAAAAAGTCCAAAGAGTATTACCAAGATACCGCCGATGCGAGCCATCCAGATGCGGTATGGCGCAAGTGCCTGCCCGGCAATCCCGGCAAGGACGCCGAATGCGATAAACACTAAAGAAAAGCCGACAATAAATGCGAGGCCGTTAAAGAAAATTTTACGGCGGGCTCCCCTGGCGGTTTCCGGATTTTTAAGCGCATCCTGATCAACACCGCTGATGAAGCCGAGGTATGCCGGTACGAGTGGCAAGGTGCATGGCGCAAGGAATGTCAGGATCCCCGCAAAAAATGTCGATATGATAAATATAAATCCGATTTCCATATTATTTTTTATTTAGAATTGCAGAGAATTTTCCTGCGATAAAAACAGAAAGCGGAAGGAGTAATGTCATCTGGATGATCGGCATAAGCCCGACCTTCAGATATGGGATGAGAGGCATGGCGTCAGCATAAGCCCATCTGCCAAATAGTAATGCCCGCCATTCGATACCTACCGCTATAAAGAATCCAATGATTGCAAGAACAGCAATGTCTTTTTTATTTAATGAAGCAATCCAATTAAAGTCATTCTTTAACAAAGCGACAATAACATAGACAAACAAAGTAATGGCGACATCACCTACGGTGCCGAAAAGGCACGCAGAAAAGTGCTGAGAGAAAGATGTATACCCTTGGAATAAGGGTGCCTGTGCATTTTCCCAGATGACATGCAGAATAAATGCGGTGAGGGATAAATAAATGATTTGTTTTCCTGTTCTCATGATTGTTTAGAAGATTTCACAAACTCCTGAAGTGC
>Ga0210057_1006481_pt1 | contig 14533 bp, 20 predicted proteins | sample CryGeyCG2114_010_2_FD_183968 | JGI IMG/M metagenome (GOLD analysis project Ga0210057, IMG submission 183968) | Groundwater microbial communities from aquifer - Crystal Geyser CG10_big_fil_rev_8/21/14_0.10 (SPAdes) (version 2) | ecosystem: Environmental > Aquatic > Deep subsurface > Groundwater ... | reverse complement strand
AGTAGTCAGTTAGCTGGGCTTATAGACCCATATAATGGACAAGAAGATTTAAAAAAGAAAGTTATTTGCACAGTAGGCAGTCCAGAAGATAGGTTTAATGAAGATGCGCTTAGATTATTAAGAGCTATTAGATTTTCTACTGAGCTAGATTTTGAAATAGAGAAAGAAACAGAACGGGCCATTAAGAAACAAGCTGGACTTTTAGAAATGATTGCCAAAGAAAGAATTAGAGATGAATTTATAAAAATAATAATGAGCGAAAATGCGAAAAATGGAATTGAAAAACTAGAAGAGTTCGGATTATTGAAATATATAATTCCAGAATTAAGAGCTGGAATTGATATTACACAAGACCACCACCACATTTATACAGTTTGGGAGCATAATTTACGGTCTTTGGATTATACAGTAAAGAAAAAATATCCTTTTGAAATTCGTTTAGCTTCACTTTTTCACGATATTGGAAAGCCAATAACAAAAGCTGGCAAAAGTCCAAATTCTACTTTTTACAATCATGAAATTGTAGGAGCTAAAATAGTTGTAAAAATTTTAGATAGGTTGCATTTTCCAAAAGATATTTCAGAAAAAATAATACATTTAGTTCGTTATCATATGTTTTATTATAATGTTGGCGAAGTTTCAGAAGCTGGAGTACGCAGATTTTTGGCTCGTGTTGGACCTGAAAATGTAGATGACCTTATAAAAATAAGAGAAGCCGACAGAATTGGTTCAGGAGTTCCTAAGGCAGTGCCGTATAAGTTAAGGCATTTGTTGTTTATGATTGATAAGGTAAAACGCGACCCTATTTCGCCCAAAATGTTAAAAATTAATGGAAGCGACATTATGAGTATTTTAAAAATTACTCCAGGGCCAAAAATTGGAAAAATTTTATCAGCACTTCTTGAAGAGGTCTTAGATGACCCGAAAAAGAATGTAAAAAAATATTTAGAATCAAAAGCAAAAGAACTTAATAAAATTTCAGAAAAAGACCTTGAAAAATTATTTAAAAAAGCGAAAGAAAAGAAAGATGAGTTTGAAGGAGAAGCGATAAAAGAAATCAAGGGTAAATTTTTTATAAAATAAAACCCTCCGACCATAGTCGGAGGGTTTTTGCTAATGATAATTATTTTGAGTTTTGCTTCATTTCTTGAAGTAAATTGATAATAGCCATTGTGAATATTATTATAAATAAAATCATTAATAGATAGTGTATTCCATCTGCTATACTTTGGGGTTATTATAATCTCGGCAAATTCAGACATAAAACTTAAAATAAAAAAAACAATACCAAAATTAACCCATCGGAATTAATCTTTTAAAGCAGGATCAGTTAAAATCCTTCCAACACCTATATTTATAAAAATAAAAACTATTCCAATAAATATACCAACTGTATTTATAAATAATAAATAAGGGTCAATAACCATGGTATTTATATTATAAGCGTTTATTATTAAAAATAAAACCCGATTACTGATGATACGCTGGCAATCCTTTATACTTGGCACTTTCTGTTTTATACTATTGCAATGATTGGTTTATTTGATTCTGGCTTAGGCGGCCTGACAATTCTAAAAGAAATTACCAAAATATTACCTCAGTATTTTTATGTTTATTTAGGAGACAATGCTCGCGCGCCATATGGTGCACGCAGTCAGGATGTTATTTATAAATATACGGTTAGCGGAGTTACAGAATTATTTAACCAGGGCGCAGAGCTTGTGATTTTAGCTTGTAATACTTCTTCTAGTTCGGCTTTAAGGAAAATTCAACAAGAATTCTTACCTAAAAATTTTCCAAACAAACGAGTGCTTGGAATAATTATTCCAACAGCAGAAGAAGTGCCGAATTTAACAAAAACAAAAGAAGTGGGGATTCTAGCAACTGAAGCAACTATAAATTCAAAAGCTTATATAAATGAAATTCAAAAAATAAATTCATCAATAAAAATTTTTCAGCAAGCGTGTCCATTATTTGTTCCTATAATAGAAGCCGGGGATGTAGAGTGGGAAGGACTTGATTTAGCAATTAAAAAATATTTAAACGAACTTTTTATAATGAGTAAAAATATTGATACGATAATTTTAGGATGCACGCATTACGCGCTTATTGAAGAAAAAATTAAAAGTTATTTACCAGATAGCATAAAATTAGTTTCTCAGAGTAAAATTATTGCTGAAAAATTAAAAGATTATTTAAAACGACATCCTGAAATTGAAAATAAATTAGATAAAAGCGGAAAAAGGAAATTTTTAACAACAGAAAGTTCTGAAAGAATTAAAAACTTATCTCAGATGTTTTACGGTGAGTCGATAGAAATAAGTATTGTGGAGCTAGATTAAAATAACGGGTTGTAGTATACCGGTAGTACATGCGCTTCGGGTGCGTAAAGACCGGGTTCGATTCCCGGCAACCCGACAGAACAGAGTTCGACCTGCCCCGTATACAGCTTTGCTGTTATACTGGGGTTCTCGGCGCTTCGACAGGTTAGAATATGGTTCGTCGCATGGAGTATTAGAATATAGAGTTATAAAATAAAAATAAAAACTATGATTAAACAATTTTTAACACAAAATCCGAATATTAAAATCGCAGGTCCATATATTGCGATTTTTGCAGTTTTATTTGCAGTGCTTATGGTTTGGAGTATTATTTGGAAGGGTTTAGCTTTATGGAAAGCGGCGAAAAATGGCTCAATAAAGTGGTTTATAGTTCTTCTTGTAGTAAACACTATGGGTATTTTAGAAATTCTATATATCTATGTTTTTAGTAAAAGAAGTAATCGCGAATAAATATAAATTTAATCACTAATTTCACAAATTATAATTCGTGTTATTTGTGCCTAAATTGGTGCAAATTAGTAAATAAATGATAAATTACGAAGATTTTCAAAAATTAGATTTAAGGGTTGCAAAAGTTTTAGAAGTAGAACGTGTAAAAGGTTCTGAAAAATTGTTAAAATTAAAATTGGATGATGGAGAGGCAACCCTGCCTGCCGGTAGGCAGGTTGTCGCTGGTATAGGTAAAGTTTACGCGCCAGAAGATTTAATTGGTAAAGAAATAATTATTATTGTGAATTTAGAGCCGAGGTCTTTAATGGGCATTGAAAGTAATGGTATGGTTTTAGCAGGGCATGGCGAAAATGGAGAAGCGATTATTTTACAACCAGAAAGAGAAGTTCCTCCAGGTTCAAAAATTAGTTAAAAATTATGAATATTTATAAAATAATAGGTGCAATAGGGTTGATTTTAATTACTATGGGCGTATTAAATAAAAAATAATAAAAAAGCAGATATTTTATTTATAATTGGAGGATTGCCTTTAGAAATTTATAGTATTTATCTTGGAGACGCTATTTTTATAATTTTGGAAGGCATATTTATAATTGCGTCAATAATTAGATTAATTAATTTTAAAAAATCATAAAAATCAGCGATTTAGCAATTCTCTAAAATTTGCGATTTACTAAATGAACTTGTATTATTAACATAAATGGCAATCTCAAAAGACAAAAAAATAAAAGTCATAGATATTATTAGAAAGTCATCAGAATCTAGCGAGGTTAAATTGGAAAGAATAAAAGTAGAACCTAATACTGAAATAAAAAAGGAAATTGAACCAACCCCAATCTTAAAAGATGAAAAGAGTAAAGGAAAACAAACTCAAAAATTTTCTTTACCACAAAAACAAGAAGCACTTGAAAAACATATAATTGAAAGGCGCATAGATGATGACGATGAAGAAGAAGATTTTAAAAAAGAAAAATCTTTTAGGCCGTATTTAGTCGCTTTAGTTATTTTAATTGCCTTAGCATTGGCTGGATATTTAGCAGTTTCTGTTTTGCCTAGAGTTGATATAAAACTTATTGCTCAAAAAGCAAAGTGGCCAGCGAATACAAATTACACAAATCCTATAACTCTTAATTCTAAAATTGCCGATGTAGATATTTTAAATAGGCAAATTCCAGTAGCAATATTTTCACAAAAAAAGAACATTAATTTCCAATGGCTTGCTACCGCAAAAAAGAATATACAAAGAAACGCCACTGGTAAAATCATAATTTATAATAATTTTGGTTCTGATGCGCAAACTTTGGTAGTTGGAACAAGATTCCAAACTCCAGACGGAAAAATTTTTAAACTTACTGATAAAGTTATTATTCCTGGCAAAACTTCAAGCGCGCCAGCAAGTATAGAAGCAGATGTTATTGCAGAAAAGCCGGGTGAGGCATATAACATTAGCCCTGTTAAAAAATTTACCGTTCCTGGTTTTGCAGATTCACCAAAGTTTGAAAAATTTTATGGAGAATCAAAAAATTCTATGACTGGCGGTTTAATAGGTGAATCAGCATATCCTTCGGACGCTGACATAACTAAAGCAAAAATTGAAGCGGAAAAATCTATTAAAGATGTAATCAATACCTTCCTTTATTCTCAATTTTCACAAGATGACTTTAAAGTTATAGAAAGTAGCAGGCAGGTGAATATAATAAAAGAAGTTGTAAATAAGACAACTGACGAAAATGGAAATTTTTCAATTTATGTTGAAGCCGAAGGAACAGTACAGGCGTTTAAAGAAGCGCAGTTATTAAGTTTAATGTCCGCTTTAGCTGTGCAAGTAATCGATAAAGATTTTGTGCTAAAAGATTATCAAATTGATTATGGCGATATGACAACTGATGCGAAAACCAAAATCATTTCTTTGCCTATAACTTTTAGCGGAAATTTTTGGAAACCAATTGATGTATCAGATTTTAAAAATAAAATTACAGGAAAATCTGAAGACGATCTCAAGGCAGTTATATTTACGTCATCTATTATAGAAAAAGCCGACGTTTCATTTTGGCCATTTTGGGTAAAATCAGTTCCAAATAATTTAAATAGGGTGAAGGTGGAAGTTAATTAAGGACTAGAAACTATGAATATGTATAATTTCTAATAGTGAGTATATGATAACTTCAAAATATCCCCGAAAGATAGTAAATGATTTTTATCAAGTCATAGAGCAAGCAAATATGCTCTATAGTCAGTCGGAGATGTTATGGGATGATCTGCGCAAGAGAATTAACAGAACGCGCACAGTAGAGCCGAAGATTTTTGTTGAAAGGTATTACTGATATTAAAAACAATAATAAATACAAATAATTAACGAGCTGGCCATTATGGGTCAGCCGTTCTTTTTTTTTGAATGATTAAATTAATTAGTACGTTTTGTTTTTCGTATTTTATATTTCGCTTTCATTTCCCATCTTACATTTAACATTTTACTTAATATGGGGTTGACCCCGTCAGAAGCAGAGAGCGCATTTATATACTAAATTATGGGAAAGTGAAAGTATTTTATTGAATTATAGAAAAATAATAATTGTTTACTTCTAACGGGGTTGACTATAACTTATCATTTGTTATTATATTAATTACATGTCAGAACGAGATTCCAAGAAGCCAATGATAAGGGGAATGGTTATTGAGGCATTGCCTGCAACAACTTTTAAAATTCGGCTTGAAAATGGAGAAGAGATTCTGGCCTATCTTGCCGGTAAAATGCGGTTGCATTATATTAAGATAATGCCGGGCGATAGGGTATTACTAGAACTTAGTCCTGACGGTGGAAGGGGTAGAATTACCCGTCGACTATAGTTAATTAGAAATAGTTAGCTCCGATACAAATCGGAGTTCCGACAAAAAAGTTGGAACTAATTAGTCATTTTATTGACTAATTTTTAATTTTATACAATAATAAATTGGTTTAATAAAACATCAAGTATCAAGTGTAATGTATAAAAAACATAACACATAAAACATAACGCATGAAACTAAAATGAAAGTAAGAGCATCTGTTAAAAAAATTTGTAAAGATTGTAAAAGCGTTAGAAGAAAGGGACGTGTTTGTATTATTTGCCCAAAAAATCCAAAACATAAACAAAGACAAGGATAAATATAGAGAATTTAGTATTTAGATATTAGAATTTAGGATTTTCCTAACTACTAACTACTAACTACTAACTACTAAACAATGCGTATCGCAGGTACAACAATTCCAGATAATAAAAAAGCAATAATCGCCTTAAGGTATATTTTTGGTGTTGGGCCAACTTTAGCAGTAAAAATTTTAGAATTAACAAAAGTTGACGGAAATAAAAAGGCCAAAGATTTAACATCTGACGATATTAAGAAAATTCAGGATTTTATAGAGAAAAATTATAAAGTAGAAGGAGAATTAAGACAGGTAATAAAAACTAATGTTTCAAGATTAAAAGAAATAGGAAGTTATAGGGGATCAAGACATCAAAAAAAGTTGCCGACAAGAGGACAAAGGACTAAAACAAATACAAGAACTGTAAGGGGTAATGTAAGAAAAACAGCAGGAAGTGGTAAAAGAAAAGCAGGTCTTAAGTAAAAAAGCAAAGTGTAAATCGCGTATCGCAAATCGTAACGATTAGCGCTCAGCGATTAGCAATTAGCCGAAATTATGGGAAAAAAGAAAATTACAACTCAATCAGAGGAAGAGACATTAAAAGAAAGCGAAACTCTTGAAAAAAATATAAGCAAAGTTTCGGATAAAGTTAGTGCCTCTAAAAAGATAGACATAGGTAAGGTTTATATAAACGCTACTTATAATAATACTTTAATTACTGCGACTAATAAAAATGGAGATGTATTAGCATGGGTTTCTGCCGGAGGCCTTGGATTTTCTGGTCCTAAAAAAGCAACACCATTTGCTTCATCAAAAGCAGTTGCAGCATTAGCAGAAAAACTTAAAAAAGTAGGATTAAGAAATATTGATGTGATAGTAAAAGGAGTTGGCTCTGGCAGAGATTCTGCGATAAGATCATTATCTAACCAAGGTTTTAATATACTTTCGCTAAGAGATATGACAGGTATCCCGCATAATGGACCAAAACCTAAAAAAGCTAGAAGAATTTAAAAAACATGTTTAAATCTAAAGAAAAAAAGGAAAGAGCATTAGGAGTAAGGCTTGGTCTAAAAGCGGAGCGTTGTAATTCTCCTAAGTGCGCAATGGTAAGGCGTCCAAATCGCCCAGGAATTCATGGTGGTAAAAGAAAGAAACAGGTTTCTGAATTTGGGCAACAACTTGCTGAAAAACAAAAGATTGTAATTAGCTATGGATTAAAAGAAGCTCAAATGAGAGGGGTCTTTCAAAAAGCATTAAAGAAAAAAGAATCTGTCTCAGATACCATTATTAGTTTACTAGAGGGAAGATTAGATAATGTTGTTTATAGGTTAGGGTTTGCTCCATCTAGAATTTGCGCAAGACAATACGTAAGTCACGGACACTTGCTAGTTAATGGAAGAAAAGTAACAATCCCTTCTTATCAGGTTAAAGTTGGAAATATTATTAAAATAAGACCAGAGTCAGCTAATAAATTAATTTTTAAAAATGTGCCAGAGAATATTAAAACATTAGAAGCGCCAACATGGCTTTCAATTGATAAAGATAAAATAGAAGGAACTATAAGATCACTGCCTTATGGTGTCGAAATTCCTTTTGATATTAACTTAGTAGTCGATTTTTATTCAAAATAATTTAGTCCACAGACTACAGACGACAGACTACGGCAAATTTTAAATTAAAATAGCAGTAAACTGTAAGCAATAGTCGGTAGGCAAACAAAAATGGAATACACAAGACTTAACGAAACCGTAAAAATTAAAAAAATTTCTGAAACAGAAACAGAAGGAGTTTTTGAAATTGAAGGACTTTACACTGGCTTTGGGCTTACTGTTGGAAACGCCCTAAGAAGAGTTTTATTATCTTCTATCCCAGGAGCAGCTATAACTCAAATAAAAATTAAAAATGTAAAGCATGAATTTTCTACGATAGAGGGTGTTTTAGAAGATGTTGTTGAAATAGTTTTAAATCTTAAAAAAGCAAGGTTTAAATTTTTTACAGATGAACCACAGGTTTTAATTCTTGAGGCCAAGGGAGAAAAAGAAATAACAGCCAGTGATATTAAAGCAAATGCTCAAGTTGAAGTGGTTAATCCAGATCTTCATATTTGCACTTTAACCTCTAAAAAAGCTGAATTAACAATGGAATTAACTGTTGAAAAGGGATTGGGATATGTTCCTGTTGAAGCTAGGAAAGCTGAAAAACTTCCAGTAGGAGTTATTGCCATAGATGCTATTTTTACTCCAGTTTCTAAGGTTAACTTCACTATTGAAAATATGCGTGTAGGAGAAAAAACAGATTATAATCGTTTAAACTTTGTAATTGAAACTGATGGTACGATTTCACCTTCAGCTGTTTTGCATAAAGGAGCAAATATTTTAAGAGATCATTTTGATAAGATTTCAGTTGTTGAAGTAAAAGAAGGAGGAGTGAAATCTGTAGAGAAAAAAGAAGCTAAAAAGAAAAAGAAATAAGTTATAAAGTAAAAAGTTAATAAAGTTCATAAAGTTAAAACATTATAAACTTTATAACATTACAAACATTTAACTAATTTAATGCGTCATTTAAAAAAAGGAAGAAAATTTCATAGGAAAAAAGGACAAAGAAAAGCGTTTATAAAAACTCTTGCTAATAATATTATATTAAAAGAGAAAGTTTTAACTACCGAAGAAAGAGCGAAAGAAATAAAACCAGTAATTGAAAAGTTGGTAACGCTTGGTAAAAAGCAAAATGTAGCTTCTTTAAGATTATTAATTGCTAGATTGCCAAAGGCTTCAGCTGAAAAATTGTATTACACAATAGCCCCTCGTTACAAAAGTCGACGCGGTGGATATCTGCGAATTACGAAGGGTGAAAAAACAAGAAAAAGAGATGGATCAAGTGTAGCTATTATTGAATTCGTTTAAAAATATTTTCAGTCAATATACTTGACTGAATAAAGATAAAATTATAAACTAATCAAGTCGTCAAAAAAATTAATTATTAATTGATGTCAATGTGCTAATTCATACTAATCATACGGATGGATACTAAATACTTAAAAGTATTTATTAGTATCATTCGCATGCATTTGTATATTTGCATCACAATATATTTATGGCAGAAAAAGAAAAATTTGATCGAACTAAGCCACACGTAAATGTTGGAACTATGGGTCACGTAGACCACGGTAAAACCACATTAACAGCGGCAATAACCCACGTTCTTTTTATGAATGGGTTAACCAAAAAAGAAGAAGGAGTAGGTAGCATAGATAATGCTCCAGAAGAAAAAGCTAGAGGTATTACCATCGCGCTTCACCATTCTGAATACGAATCAGAAAAAAGGCATTATGCTCATATTGATTGTCCTGGTCACTCAGATTATATCAAAAACATGATTACTGGTGCAGCCCAGATGGACGGCGCAGTATTAGTTGTTTCAGCAACAGACGGACCAATGCCTCAGACAAGAGAGCACATTCTTTTAGCTTACCAAATTGGAGTTCCTAAAATAATCGTTTTCCTTAATAAAGTTGATATGGTAAGCGATCCTGAGCTTATTGATTTAGTTGAAGCTGAAGTTAGAGAATTATTAAAGAAATATAAATATGATGGAGATAATACTCCTATCATAAGGGGTTCAGCATTAAAAGCATTAGAATCTAAATCAGCAGATGATGAAGCAGTTAAGCCAATTTTGGAATTAGTTAAAGCTTTAGACGAATATATTCCTGAGCCACAACGTGAAGTTGATAAACCATTTTTAATGCCAGTAGAAGATATATTTTCTATTGAAGGTCGTGGAACAGTTGTTACTGGAAGAGTAGAAAGAGGAGTTCTAAAAGTAAACGAAGAAATTGAAATAATCGGTTTAAAACCAACCGTAAAAACAACAGTAACTGGAATTGAAATGTTTAATAAATTATTAGACGAAACCAGAGCTGGAGACAATGTTGGTATACTTTTAAGAGGACTTAAAAAAGAAGATGTTGAAAGAGGACAAGTTATCGCAAAACCTGGATCAGTTACTCCTCATGCTGAATTTGAGGCAGAAGTTTACATTCTTACAAAAGAAGAAGGTGGACGACACACACCATTTTTCAAAGGGTATAAGCCACAGTTCTATATGAGAACAACAGATGTTACTGGTGGGGTTACTTTTCCAGAAGAAATGGAAATGGTTATGCCTGGTGATACAGTTAACTTAGTTGTAAAATTAATAGCGCCAGTTGCCTTAGAAGAAAAGAATAGATTTGCTATCCGTGAAGGAGGTAAGACTGTCGGAGCTGGAGTTGTAACCAAAATCATCAAATAAAAAAAATAATATTTAGCTCTTTACAATGAAAAAGGCAAAAGAAGAAAGACAACTTAAATTAAGATTGCGAGTAAAGTCCTATGATCACAAGCTTATTGATAATTCAATAAAGCAAATTATTGAGACTGCTATTAGAAATGGCGCTGAAGTTATAGGGCCAATTCCACTACCAACTGAATTTAGACGTTATACTATAAACCGTTCTACTTTCGTTCATAAGAACCATAGAGAACAGTTCGAATTAAGGGTGCATAATCGCTTGATAGATATTTTAAATCCCAGTCAGAAAATTATTGAATCTTTAAGCAGTTTAAATTTGCCTTCTGGAGTAGATATTGAGATAAAGATGAAATAGTATCCGTTAGCTGACGGAATAAAAACCGCCCAGACCATAAGTCAGGGCGGTTTTTATTATACAAAATTTTGAAATAAAGTAATTTTATAGATATACTTAAAAGGATTTAATGGAAAAAGAAATTTCAGCAGGAATAATAATTTATAGAAAAACCAATAAAGGTCCTAAATTTTTATTGCTTTATCATGGGCATAATTATTGGAATTTTCCAAAAGGAAAATTAGAAACAGGGCAAAAATTCATAGAAGGGGGAATGGTGCAAGAAAGAGAAAAAAGTTTTCATGCCGCCATAAGAGAGGTCAGAGAAGAAACTGGGTTAGGAAGAAATGACCTTAAATTTTTTGGTTTGTTTAGGGCTAGTGAACAATTTACTTTTTGGAGACAGAATAAAAAGATTTTTAAAACAGTTATTTTTTATTTAGCTGAAACTCCAAAAAAAGATATAAAACTATCAAGTGAACATGAGGGCTTTGGATGGTTTTCTTATAAAGAAGCAGTTAAAACATTGGGGAATAGAAAGGGGAATCAAATAGTGTTAAAACAGGCATTTGATGCGCTACAAAAGCCCATTGGAGCAATAGTAGGAAAAGAACAGTATGTTAAATCAAATATAGAACAATCAAAGTGAAAACAACAAGTATGGAGAAAAAAATTTGCGTCAGATAGAAGTTTATCTCAAACAAAAGAAAACCAAAATTTCAGAAGCCCTAAAAGAATTTAAGTGATATTTGGATTAATTTTTTTTAATTCAATAACTGAGATAGAGTTAAATAAATGGTATTATATTACTTTTACATTAGCACCTTCTGGCGGCGGCAATAATGCAAAAATTTATATCAATGGTATTTTAGAAAACGAATCATCTATAGCGACACCATTAGGAACTATTGGAAATATTAGAATGTCTTATAGGATACAAGATGATATTGATTGGTTTGATGGTTATGTTGATGAGTTAAAAATTTATAGCCGTGTTTTGTCTGCAACTGAAATTAATACAATATATAATTCTACAAAATAGAAATTTATAAATCTCAAAACTTATTTTAGCCATATATAATTTTAAAATTAATAATTATTTCATATGACAAATCACGCTGTGGCAGTTTTAATAATATCACCAAAAGGGATTCCTTTAGTAAGGGATCCTAAAAAGCCAGCTCCAATTTTTTGGAAGCTTCCGGGCGGAAGAAGTATTAAAAATGAAACTCCAGAAAAAACAGCTATCAGAGAAATAAAAGAAGAGACTGGTTTAATGCTAAAATCTGAAGATATTTGGATAGCATATAGCGAGGAAAGAGACGACCATAATTTCTTTTTAATACAAGCAATAGCCATTTCTTTGGAAGGTCTTAAATCAACTGGTAATGATGGAGAAGAGGTAAAACTTTTTCTTCCTAATGATTTGAAAAACTTATCTGACTTTTTCCACCCACATAAAGAAGTTTTAGAAGAAATTAAATTCTTTTAATTTCTATAGATCGCCCAAATAAAACCGGCTCCTTGTGAGCCGGATTTATTTCTATTTAAATTTATTTAGTGTTTAGCTCTTAATTACTAATTCTTATTTACTTACTTCGCCATTGCAACAATCTTTTCAAAAACTTTTGGTTCATTCTTTGCAATATCTGCTAAGACTTTTCTATCTATTTCTACTTTTGCTATTTTAAGCCCAGCAATTAATTTACTATAAGTAATTCCATTAGTTCTAGCCCCAGCATTTATTCTAACTTGCCATAATGCTCTGTAATTTCTTTTATTTTCTTTTCTTCCTCTGAAGGCATGGCTCCAAGCGTGAAGTAATGCTTCTTTAGCGGCTCTTTCTTTTGATTTTCTACCCCACTTAAAACCTTTTGTATATTTCAATACTTTTTCGCGTTTCTTGTGTGCAATTTTACCTCGTTTTACTCTTGTCATGCCAATTTATTTTGCGAGTAGCTAATTTATTAGTTGCGAGTAATTAATAAATTGAGCACCCCGTTAGATAATGTTAAATTTAATTTAATTCTAATTACTTATTTTGTGTCTTTATATTTGTATTTGCCGTACCCATTATTTTTTATCTAATGGGGTAAAGGTTTTATAAATTCGGCTTCGCCCCATATAAAGCCCTTTAATTAGCTTGTTTTATTGTTTTTTCTAAATGTTTTAATCCAAACATACCGCTTTTTCTTCTCATTTGAACATTACTCTTTCTAGATCGGTTATGCCCTAGGCCCATTTTTCTTCTTAACACTTTACCAGTCGCAGAAATCTTTATCCTTTTTTTTATACTTGTTCTCATGTTTAGTAATTAGTAGGTAGTAGTTAGTAGTTAGGATGTTCCTAAATTCTATATTCTATATACTAAATTCTTTTTTACTTCTTTGCTATTTGCGCAATCATACCTCTTCCGCCAAATCTAGGGCTTATAAGTATTTTATGTTCAAATGTGATTAGTTTTAAAAATTCATTAAATTTATACATTGCCCAATCTCTATTTCTTTTTTCTCTTCCCCTTAGTGTTAACATAACCTCAATTTTATGTCCTTTATTTAAAAACTCCTCCATTACATTTATCTTTCTTACTAAATCGTGTTGAGCTTCTTTGGCGCTAATTTGTATTTGTTTTAATTCTCCAGATTTTTGTGAAACCTTTTGTTTTTTTAATTCTTTTTCTTTTTGATAACGGAATTTGTCAAAACTGATTATTTTAGCAACTGGTGGATTTGCCATCGCTGTGATTTCTACTAAATCCAGCCCTTTTTCTTTAGCTAAATTTAATGCTGTTTCTATCAGCATAACGCCTAAATTTTCTCCAACCTCATCAACAACTCTAAGTTCGGGCGCTGTTATTTGTTGGTTTATTCTGCAAGTAATTCTTTTTGGTTGTTGTTTATATGGTCTGTACAATTTTATTCGCGAATTTTCACAAATTTTATCACTAATATCACAAATAGATTCGTGAAATTTGTGGCTATATTTGTGTTAATTAGTAACTAGTGGAAGTGGAGGGGTCGAACCCTCGTCCAAAAGAATTTTCAAAAAATATCTACATGTTTAGTCACAAGGACTGTGCCTATTATACTGTAGGCAAGTTGCTTCTTAATTTAGCTCTGGATACTGAAGCATCTTTCCAGAACGATTCCAATGTATGACACCAGTTTACCCTTATTGGAAATTAGGAACCGATGGCTTACGCGTTTACCGAATGGTTATTAAGCGTATGCTAAAGCCATTTTATTGTTGGCAGTTCTTGTTTTTTGATTGGATTTACGAGTCAATCAGCTCGACATGCAATTTATTGAATAGTTCCCTTGTCGAAACAATTCACTCCCATTATGATCTAGCCTTGCGCATTTCTCTCTTGTCATCCTTTTTCCTAATAGCTTCTCGCTTATCAGATTTGTTTTTACTTTTTGCAAGGCCAATTTCTACCTTTATTTTATGCCCTTTAATATAAGCCCTTAAAGGCACTAAAGTCAAGCCCTTTTCATGCGTTTTTCCTATTAAAGTGCTAATCTCAAATTTATTTAAAAGAAGTTTACGGGTGCGTTTAGAATCATAATTTAGGGGGGTATTTTGGGGTTGATAAGATGGTATATCTGCGTTTAACAGCCATGCTTCGCCGTCTCTTATAACTATATGTGTTCCAGATAAATTTATACGTCCATTTGTGACAGATTTAACTTCATAGCCGAACAAAACAATACCCGCCTCATATATTTCAAGGATATTATAGTCAAAATATGCTTTTTTATTTTCTGCTAATGCCATTTATTAAGTATAAGCCCCGTAGGAAATTAAATATTTTTTGTTCTATATTATTCGGAGCCTTCTAATAATTATATCTTGATTTAACACATTTGACGACTTATTTTAAAAAATATTTATCACTCCATTATGTTTTGGAAATAAAGTAAAGTTTTTCATGATTTTTACATAATAAATACAAATTAGAGCATATTTTATTTAATATACAAAAACATA
>Ga0210057_1006479_pt1 | contig 14534 bp, 13 predicted proteins | sample CryGeyCG2114_010_2_FD_183968 | JGI IMG/M metagenome (GOLD analysis project Ga0210057, IMG submission 183968) | Groundwater microbial communities from aquifer - Crystal Geyser CG10_big_fil_rev_8/21/14_0.10 (SPAdes) (version 2) | ecosystem: Environmental > Aquatic > Deep subsurface > Groundwater ... | reverse complement strand
CTAAAATTAGCGAAAAAAAGTACAAAGTAGAATTTTCTCGGGCCCAAAGAGCCATCACTCCTGGCCAATCAGTAGTTTTTTACTCGCCCGCCCAAATTTCGAAGAAATTTGTGGCGGGTAAAGGAGAAGAGCTTTTGGGCGGCGGAATAATCTGCGAAAAAATTTAAGTTTTTTATTATTTTTGATAAATAAAAATAGTACCTTAAAAAGGAGGGTTAGATGAAAAAAGTTACTTTACAAATTAAGGGGATGCATTGCGATGCTTGTGCCAAAACCATTGAGAAAGCTCTTTTAAAAGAAAAAGGGATAATTTCAGTTAACGTTAGTTTTTCTTTAAGTAAAGCAGTGATTGAATACGATTCAGAAAAGGTCAATATAGGTAAAATTAGAAAGGCAATTAAGAAAGCAGGTTATGAAGCCTTAGAAAAGGGATTAGAGATGGAAGATGAAATAAAAACAGGTTGGCGGCTTTTCCTTCTTGGACTCTGTCTTACCATTCCGGTTTTTTTGATTGCCACTTTATTTTATCATCCGAAATGGAATCTTCTGCTTTTTGCCCTGGCCACTCCAGTTCAATTTGTTGTTGGTTGGCCTTTCTACCGCGGAGCCTATTTTGCTCTAAAGCAAAAAATGGCTGATTTGAGCGTCTTGGTTTCTTTAAGTACTTCAGCTGCTTATTTCTATTCGGTAGTTGCCACTTTCTTTATTATGGGGCCAGTTTTTTATGAGGCTTCGACCACTGTTTTGACTACCATCACTTTGGGCATGCTTTTAGAAAAGATTTCTCGAGGAAAAGCTGGGGAAGCAATTGAAAAATTAATGAAATTAGAGGCAAAAGTGGCCCGAGTTGAGAGAAATGGCAAAGAAATAGAAATTCCACCTCAGCAAATTGAAAAAGATGATATAGTTATGGTTAGGCCGGGAGAGAAAATCCCAGTGGATGGAATTATTATTGAGGGAAGATCAACTATCGATGAGTCAATGCTCACTGGAGAATCGATACCTGTTGATAAAAAAGTGGGAGATGAAGTTTTTGGAGCAACTATTAACAAAGAAGGAGTTTTTAGATTTAGGGCAACTAAAGTAGGAGAGGAAACAACCCTAGCCCAAATTATCAAGCTGGTTGAAGAAGCCCAGACTCAAAAAGCTCCCATTCAGAGGATTGCTGATAAAGTAGTGGCCTGGTTTGTGCCAATTGTAGTAGGAATTGCTCTGGTTTCCTTTACGATCTGGTATTTCTGGCAGGGAAGCACATTCTTATTTGCTTTAACCGCTTTGGTAGCAGTTTTGGTCATTGCCTGCCCTTGCGCTTTAGGAATTGCCACTCCTACTGCCATTATGGCCGGAACTGGCAAAGGGGCAGAAAAGGGAATTTTGATTAAAGGAGGACAATATTTAGAAAAAGTCAGAGAATTAAATGCTCTGGTTTTTGACAAAACTGGCACTTTGACCAAAGGAGAGCCAGAAGTGACTGATGTAAAAGGTGATGTTTTACAATTGGCTGCCAGTTTAGCTAAAAATACCACTCATCCTCTAGACCTAGCAATTGTTAATGAAGCCAAAAAAAGAAAAATAACTTTATTGAATGTTCAGGATTTCGAAGCGATTCCCGGAAAGGGGATTAGAGGAAAAATCGAAGGTAAAGAAATTTTATTGGGAAATCGCCGACTAATTGAGAGCAACCTAGGGAAAGAGTGGGAAGAAGAAGGAAAAACAGTGATGTTGGTCTCGGTTAATGGAGAAGTTAAAGGAGCAATCGCGGTTGCTGATACCTTAAAAGATTATTCAAAAGAGGCAATTGAAACTTTAAAGAAAATGGGTCTAGAAATTTGGATGATTACCGGAGATAATCAAAAAACTGCCCAGGCTATTGGAAGAGAGCTGGGAATTGAGAAAATTTTAGCTGAAGTTCTTCCTCAAGATAAAGAAAAAGAAATTAGAAAGCTCCAAGCCGAAGGAAAAGTAGTGGGAGCAGTGGGGGATGGAATTAACGACGCTCCGATGTTAGCTGCTTCGGACATTGGTATTGCTATGGGAGCTGGTACTGATGTGGCTAAAGAAACCGGAGGAATTATTTTGGTTAAAGATGATATTAGAGATGTGGTCAAAGCAATTGAGCTTTCCAGAAAAACTTTTTCCAAAATAAAGCAAAACCTCTTTCTCGCCTTTATCTACAATGTTTTAGCCATTCCCATTGCTGCCGGTCTTTTTTACTACCAGCTTGGGTTTTTGTTAAGACCTGAAATTGCTGCCCTAGCTATGATTCTATCTGATATATCAGTAGTAGGAAATTCGCTTTTGCTCAGAAGATTAAAATAAAAACTAAGGCTCATCATTGAGCCTTTTTTATTTAATAAAAATTTGTTAAACCCCGTTAGAAATTTTTGGGTTAATCTCTAAAGATTCAACCTTGATTCTAAATTTCTAACGGGGTAAAATGAAAAATTGAAATGGATGTCTTGTTTTATATTTTAGTTAGTACATTTTTGGTTAGCCTTATTGCTTTTGTTGGAATTCTTGTTTTATTTTTGAAAGAAGAACTTTTGAATAAGATTCTTTTAATTTTAGTCGCTTTTTCTGCCGGAGCTTTAATAGGTGGAGCATTTTTACATTTAATTCCAGAAGCAGTGGCCAAAGTGGAGGCTAATCAGATTTTTAATTTATTTTTATATTTGATTTTTGGTTTTTGTATCTTTTTTATCTTGGAGAATTTTATTAGGTGGCATCACCACCACGCTAAAGAGCATCCCGAAATCATGCCTTTTTCCTATTTAATTTTAGTTTCTGATGGAATTCACAATTTTATTGACGGAGAGTCTATCATTTTTCTTTTACCTTTCGCCGCCGGCAATTTTATTTACATTGCCAGTTCAGACTTACTTCCTGAAATTAAACATAAAGAAAGTCTTAAAAAATCATTGATTCATTTTTTCGTCTTTTTACTTGGCATAATTTTAATGTTATTAATAAAATTAGTGTAATAATGAAAAAAGTTTTTTGGATATTATTAATAATTATTTTTGGATTTGATATGGAATTTCCTAGCTTTGATTCTACTATAGATTAAATTGTGCTACAATCTACTAATAGTACCTTAATTACAGCACCCTAAAAATTTTATAAACAAAAGAAGGAGGAGAAAATGGATAAGGTCGAGAAAAAAAGAAAAGAGAGGTTTGAAGTCTTTCCCACAGAGTTGCCAGGGGTCCAATTGAGGATTGAGCCAGGAGTTGAGCTCGATATCTTGCGAAAAACAATTGAGGGTTTTTACCAGCTAGCCAAACAGTTTGCTGAGGTTAAATTCCAGATTGACGATTTGGATAGCCAACAGACCCCTCGGAGAGAGGAAATCATCGGTGTGGCTAAAGAGCATGAGGGGCTTCGCGGCCTCACCTCAGAAGAGGACAATTTTGTCCTAACCGTTACTCCCAGAGAGAAGATAATTTGGAATCGAGAACTGCTCAAAAAGTCAATGGGCATTGCCTACCCGGCGGTGACTAGAGAAGATTTGGCGGTTAATGTTGCGATTCCAGTTGGTTTTGTCACTGAAAAGGGAGTGACAATTTCTGAGGAAGTGATGGCAGACGCGATAGGAGAGGCTTTAGTCAATCTGGGAATTTCCAAGGAAGACTTGGCTAAGGTAATGCGTCAGGAAGTTAATTTAACTCTTGATGAGGAAAAAGTGACCGCAATGGTTAATCAGGGCCGAGTTAACCTAATAGAAGGAGCTAAGACTTCAGAAATTACTTGGACGGTGAGGGTGGATCGACTCAAAAAATGAAATGAGGTTTCCGAAAAAGCCTCAAAGTCTGGAGGGGACTAGAAATGGTCCCCTCATTTATTAAAAAAAAATTTGTGGTAAAATATTGTAAAGGTCAAAAACTAAATCAATGAATATCGAATCAGTTACGAATTTGCGAATAACCAAATAAATTGAACACAATAGAATTCGTAAATTCGTTTATTCGAAACAAATTCGTTATTCGCTAATTAAATATGATTGAAGTAATTAAAAATAGGTGAAATAAAATGGAAAAATCTCGTGAACTCACATTAAAAATTGAGGGGATGACCACTCCCTGCTGTGCTGAGGAGGTGAAGGAGGCTTTGTTAAAGGTTAAAGGGGTTAAGAAGGCTTTTACCTGTCCTAAGAGAGGGATAGCTGAAATTGAGATAGAGGCTGGCAAAGTGACTAATGAGCAGCTAATTAAAGTAGTCAAAGAGGCTGGTTTCAAGGCAAAAGTTAAGGAAGAAGGTGAAGAAGGAGAGCTTCAAGAACTGATGAAAAAATTCGAGACTGAATTTAAGAAATTAAGCCAGAAATACAACCTGTCTCAAAAAGAAATTGAGGAGCACTGGAATTTAGTCAAAAAAGAGGCAGCCGAAGTTTATCAAAGATGTTGTGATTGGTCCCTTGGCCATGGCATAGAAATTAAAGATGCTGAGGCCTATTGTTGGAGTGCCATACTAGTAGGCATTGGTAAGCTCTCTTGGGCTAAAGAGGTCTTTAAAGTTAAAGAAAAATCTAAAAAAATGACCGATGAGGAGATCAAGAATTTAGTTGCCAATCGCTATGGGAAATTTGCGGCAAAATATGCTGAGATGGGAAATCCCTGCCCAATTAGAAAGAAGCAAGTTAAAGGGCTTTATAGTGAAAAAGAAATTTCTTTTATTCCAAAAACTGCTCTTAATCTTGCTTTAGGTTGTGGCAATCCAGTTAGCTTTGCCAACCTTAAGTCCGGGGAGGTAGTAGTTGATTTTGGTTGTGGAGCTGGTATAGATTTATTTTTAGCCGCTCATAAAGTTGGCCCAAAAGGAAAAATAATTGGAGTAGATATAGCCCCTCAGATGATTGAGAAAGAAAGGCAGTCAGAAGCTGAAGCTGGTTTTCCAGCTGAAAGGATTGAAGAGCAGGTTGGGGATATTGAAAAACTCGAGCTTCCTAATAGTTTCGCTGATGTGGTTATATCCAACTGCGTGATCATTCTGACCCCAAACAAAGAGGCTGCCTATAGAGAAGCCTTTCGGATTTTGAAGCCAAGTGGAAGATTAGCTATTTCCGATATGGTCTTTTCAGAAAAGATAGCCCCTGAGATAAAAGAACGTTTTCAGTCAATCTGGGCTGGGGTGGTAGGAGGGGCCATTTTTGAGAAAGATTATTTTGGGATAGTTAAGAAAGCTGGTTTTAGGCAAATTAAGGTGGTGAAGCGTCATTTTCTTACCCAAGAAGAATTAATGGCAATGTCTACTTGCCCAGGAACTGAGTTTGTTCCCTCCCCTGATCCAAAAGACCTTGAAGCTGTGCAAGGTAAAGTGGTTAGTATTAAATTTACAGCAATCAAGCCTAAATAAGTGAAAAATTTTTTTTGGGCGCTATTCATAATTATTTTTTTAAGCTCAGTAATAAAAGCTGATTTTAGTTTGGCTCAACAAAAAGTAGAAATTAATTTTTTTTATAGTGCTATCTGTCCGTATTGTGAAAAAGAAAAAGAGTTTTTGAAGGAGTTAAAAGAAAAATATCCGGAGATTGAAATAAAAGAATATGAAGTAATTTCCAATCCCAAAAATAAAGAAATTTTAAAAGATTTTTATGAAAAATATCAAGTACCAGAAAAAGACAAGGGATGGGTCCCGATAACCTTTACTCCAGATAAATATTTTATTGGTTTTAATCAACAAATTGCTGAAGATATCGAGAGTTGTATAAAAGAATGTTTAATTGGAGAAAAACCAGCTCCTCAAAAAATTAAAATTCCAGTTTTTGGTGAAATAGATATTTCCAAAATGTCTTTGCCAGCCTTGACTGTCACTCTGGGGGCTCTTGATGGATTAAACCCTTGTGCTATGTGGATTTTATTATTTTTAATTGCTCTTTTAATCAATACTCGTTCCAGAAAAAGGATGTGGTTAGTAGGCGGAACTTTTATTTTAGCTTCAGGTATTGTTTATTATTTAATTTTAAGCGCCTGGCTTAATTTATTTTTAGCTATTTCTTATGTAAATCTAACCCGAATTTTAATTGGAGCTTTTGCTTTGGTGGTGGGAGTTTGGCAAATTAAGACTTTCATTGGATATCGAGGAGTTTGCCCGGTTACTGATGGAAGCACAAAATTTGGAGATAGAATCAGAAATGGATTGAGGGATCAGGCCGAAAAATTAGCTCTATCTCCGCTTACTTTTGGGATTTTAATAGGAGTGATTATTTTGGCCTTGGGAGTAAATTTAGTAGAATTTTTCTGCTCAGCTGGTTTGCCAGCTATTTATACAAGAGTTCTTACTTTGAGCCAAATTTCCACTCTGAGCTATTATCTTTATCTTTTACTTTACACTTTTGTTTTTATGCTGGATGATTTAATAATCTTTTCTTTAGCTGTAATTACTTTAAGCCGAATTGGCTTCACCGCCAAATACAATTACTGGGCCACTTTATTTGGAGGATTATTGATTTTCGCTTTAGGAATCTTATTAATCTTTAAACCAGAACTTTTAATGTTCGGCTAATTTCTATAGCATGACAAATGAAATAAGTCTTATTAAATTAAGAGAAGGCGAGGTTGCTGAAATTATTTCTGTTATTGGGGGTCGAATGGCTACTAAAAGATTGGCTGATTTAGGATTGATTCTGGGAACTAAAATAAAAGTTTTAAGAAAAGCTCCTCTTCGGGGACCAGTGGAAATTGAAGTAAGAGGTTCAAGATTAGTTTTGGGGAGGGGATTAGCTTCAAAAATTTTAGTTCACCCCGTTAAATAATTTTGCCTTCGGCAAAATTGCCGCAAAGCGGCATTTAACGGGGTAAAAATATGCCTGAAAAAAAGTTAAATACAGTTTTAGCCGGAATTGCCAACGTTGGAAAGTCGGTAATTTTTAATCATTTAACCGGCCTTCACCAGCATATTGGCAATTGGCCGGGCAAGACCATAGAAAAAGCTGAAGGAACTTTGCATTATAAAGGATATACTATTGATGTTTTGGATTTGCCAGGAATTTATTCTTTGGGAACCTACTCAATTGAAGAAGAAATTTCCAGAGAATATATTACTAAAGAAAAAGTAGATTTTATTATCAATATCGTAGATTCTACCAGATTAGAAACAAATCTACTCTTTACTTTACAACTTTTAGCTCTTCAAAAACCGGTGGTGTTAGCCTTAAATATGATGGACCTTTCCAGAAAGAAGGGGCTTAGTATTGATTGCCAAAGACTGCAAGAACTTTTAGGAATTCCAGTAGTGCCAATGATTGCCACTGAAGGAAAAGGGATTACCGAAGTTTTGGATGAAGGAATAGAATTGGTAAAAACCCAAAAACCTGTTCTTAAAGTTCAAAAAGAACTGACTGCTAAAGAGAGAGCTGATCTTTCTCATCAGATTTGCCGAGAAGTAATTAAGGTAACTAAACCAAAAAAGATATCTTGGTCAGAAAAGTTTGACAATCTAACTTGTCATAAAATTTGGGGTTATCCAGTAATGGCTGTAATTTTAAGTGCAATGGTTTTGACTATTTTCCGATTTGGAGGCTGGTTCTCTTCATTTTTAGAAGATATAACTTCTGGCTGGCAGGAGGGATGGAAAACGATTTTTGGAATATCTATTTGGGCTTCTTTAGGCTGGTCAGCAATTGAATCGGCTATTGCTTTAATCCAAATTGCCTTGCCCTACATTATTCCTTTCTATCTTCTTTTATTTTTATTAGAAGATTGGGGTTATTTGGCTCGAGTTGCCTTTTTATTAGATAATTTAATGCATAGAATTGGAGTTCATGGAAAGGCCTGTATTCCTTTGATGCTTGGTTTTGGTTGTAATGTCCCGGCCTGTCTTTCTTGTCGGATAATGGAAACCCAAAGAGAAAGATTTATTACTGGATTTTTAACTACTTTAGTTCCTTGTTCAGCAGTAACCGTAATTATTATGGGATTAGTTGGAAAATTTGTGGGAATAAGTTGGGCTTTTGGATTGTATCTTTTCGCTATTTTAATAATTTTTGGGTTAGGAAAATTGGCTTCAAAAACTTTGCCTGGCGAAGCTACCGAACTGATTATGGAAATGCCAGATTATAAACAACCTAATCTTAAAACAATAGTTTTGCAAACTTGGTTTAGATTAAAAGATTTTCTTTATATTGCCGGACCCTTAGTAATAATTTCTGGAGTAATCATTGAGGGGATTCATTTGGCAGGATGGCTTCCGGCTATTGCTAATTTTTTAAGCCCGATCACAGTAAAATGGCTGGGATTACCAACAATTACCGGAATTTTGCTTATATTTGGTATTTTGAGAAAAGAACTAATTTTAGTAATGCTAGCTACTTTGTTAGGAACAGCGAACTTTGCCCAAGTTTTAAATCCAGTCCAAATGATCACCTTAGCCTTAATCAGTATGCTTTATATTCCCTGTATTGCTACCCTTGCTGCCCTTTGGCGGGAATTTGGTTGGAAAAAAACCTTAGGAATTACTGGTTTTGAAATAGGATTTGCTATTCTAATAGGAGGAATAGCTTTTAGAATATTAGCCAGATTATTTTAAATTAGATATAATAAAAATTGAAAAGGTCGTTTTTGCTTTAATAATCATTTGTCGTTATTAACATGGATTTAAAAGGTAAAGCCCCGAAAAAATCCTTTCAGGATTTAACGGGGCAGGTAGCCATTATCACTGGGGCAAGAAGAGGAATGGGAAGGTCTCATGCTTTGACTTTGGCCAGAGCTGGAGCGAAGGTAGTTGTTGCCGATATTTCTTTGGAGGATTGTCAAAAAATAGTAGATGAGATTAAAAAAGCAAAAGGAGAAGCTTTGGCGGTAAAATGTGATGTGACAAAAAAAGAAGAGGTAGAGGAGATGGTTAAAAAAGTGATTGAGAAATTTGGGAAAGTGGATATTTTGATTAATAATGCTGGAATCTGCCAGTTTGTTCCTTTTTTAGAAATGACTGAAGAAGATTGGGATAGAACATTAGATATTAATTTGAAAGGATATTTTTTCTGTGCCCAGGCCGTGGCAAAAGAAATGGCAAAGCAAAAATCGGGAGTGATAATTAATATTGCTTCTGTCGCCATGGGTCAGCAGGGAGTGGGGATGCCAAATATTGCCCATTACTGTGCCTCAAAAGGTGGAATTGTGGGAATGACTGAAGCTTTGGCAGTGGAATTAGCTCCCTATAATATTAGAGTTAATGCCATTTCTCCAGGAATGATTGAGACGCCAATGATTGATCCAATGAAACAAGATCCCAAAATAATGGAGGCAATGTTAGCCAGGGTTCCCATGCATCGAGTGGGAAAGCCAGAAGAGGTGAGCAATTTAGTTTTATTTTTAGCTTCAGATGAAAGTTCTTATATGACTGGCTCAACTGTAGTAATTGATGGAGGTTGGCTAGCGGGATAAAAAAAGGAGACAAAAATTGTTGAAATTAAAGTCCCAGAAGAAGTGAATTTGATTTTGAGGTAATATAAAATATGTCTAAAAAGATAATTTTAACATCGATTATCATTATTTTAATACTCTTTGGTATTTATCAAGGCTTTATTAGAGAAGAGAAGCCAAAATTTGAATTGGTAGAAGTTAAAAGAGGAAATATTAGCCAAGAAGTTTTGGAAACCGGGACCGTGAAAAAAGGAGAAGAAATCAACCTTTCTTTTAAAACTTCCGGGAAAATTGAAAAAATCTGGGTTGGGGTTGGGGAAAATGTGAAAGAAAGAGATATTTTGGCAAAATTGGAAAATTCCCAATTGAAAATTCAATTGAAAGAGGCAAAGGCAAATTTGGAAATGGCTCAGGCAAAATTGAATAAACTATTAGCTGGAGCTAGCCAAGAGGAAATCCAAATTGCAAAAACTGCTGTCATCAATGCCCAAATTTCTCTTGAAGCAGCAAAACAAAATTTGGAAGACGTTAAGGCCCAGGGTGAGGAGAATTTAAAATCAGCCTATGAAGATGCCTTAAATGTTTTAAATGATTCTTATTTGAAAATTCAAAACAGTTTTTACACCGTTGATTTAATTCAAAGAACCTATTTCATAATAAATGACCAGGAAGGCATTAGAGTTAAGGAAAGGAAACAACAGATAGAAACAACTTTAGATAAAATCAAAATCATATTTAATACCGCCAAAACCACTCAGAGCCGAGAAGACATTGATAGTGCTCTTTTTGAGATGAAAAAGGGGTTAAATACCATTTTTGATGCCTTAAAGGCGATTAGGGAAACTTGTGATGAGATTACTTACAAAAATATAGTTTCATTAACTGACAAAACTTCTTTGGACAATCAAAGAGGATACATCAATACCGCTTTAACAAACATTGTCAACTCTCAACAAACTATTTTTTCTACCAAACTAACAAATACTGCTAATCTCAACACCTATCAGTCAAAAGTTGATTTGGCTCAAGGTCAATTAAAAGCAGCTGAGGATGAATTAGCTAAAGTTTTGGCTCCGGCGAGAAAAGAGAATATTGAGTTATATCAGGCTCAGATCAAGCAGGTTGAGGCTCAAATTCAGCTTTTAGAAAGCCAAATTGAAGATACAATTTTGAAAAGCCCAGTCTCTGGTCAAATAATCAAAATTAAAAAAAGAGAAGGAGAGACGGTTCAACCAATGTTACAAGATGTAGTAATTTCTCTTTTGCCTGATAGCCCATTTCAGATAAAAGCTGATATTTATGAGGAAGATGTGGTAAAAATGAAAGTTGGTAACCCGGTGGATATTTCTTTGGTTTCCTTTCCTGACCAAATCTTCAAAGAAAAAATAATTTCAATTGATCCGGCAGAAAAATTAAAAGAAGGAGTGGTTTATTATGAAATAACGATTGATTTTGAAGAAGTCCCTGAGGGAGTAAAACCTGGAATGACTGCCGATTTAGTGATTAAAGTCGACTTTAAAGAAAATGTCTTAATCATCCCTGAAAAAGCTGTCCAGAAAAAAGATAATAGGGTAATAGTTGAGGTTTTGAGAAATGAAGTTATTGAGGAACGAGACATAGAAATTGGTCTTCGGGGAAGCGATGACATGGTTGAGGTTATTTCTGGGTTGAATGAAGGCGAGAAAATAATTTTGAGATAAAAATTCCATTATTTTTAGCGATCGCCTATTATAATGGAAAAAACAATTAGGGGATAAACTCTATGGTAGAACCTTTAATTAAATTAGAAAATGTCTGGAAGATTTATCAATTAGGAAAAGTAGAACTTACGGTTTTAAAAGAGATGAACCTCGAAATAAATCGAGGCTCTTTTGTTTCAATTATTGGGCCATCTGGTTCTGGAAAATCTACCCTTTTAAACATCATTGGATGTTTGGATATCCCAACAAAAGGAAAAATTTTTTTGGATGGCCAGGATATTCAAAAACTTTCTGAAGATGAGTTGGCTAAAATTAGGGGAAAGAAAATTGGTTTTGTTTTTCAACAATTTAACCTTTTACCAAATTTGACAGCAATAGAGAATGTGGTTTTGCCAATGGTTTTTCAAAAAATCCCTGAAGAAAAAAGATTTGGGAGGGCAAAAAAACTTTTGGAAATGGTTGGCTTAGGAGAAAGAATTTTCCATAAACCGGCTGAGTTATCTGGTGGAGAACAACAAAGGGTGGCAATTGCCCGGGCCTTGGCTAATAATCCTGAAATGTTAATTACCGATGAACCAACCGGGAATTTGGATTCGAAATCGGGAGAAATGATAATGGAAATTTTGAAAGAACTTTATCAAAAAGGAGAAAGAACAATTATTGTCGTCACTCACGACCCTCAAATTGCCTCTTTCAGTAAAGAAGTTGTCCATATTAAAGATGGGCAAATAGTATCCGATCATGAAGCTATGAAAAAAGTTTTGTGGCTGAGAGAAAACTCACGTTCAATATGAAAGAATACTTTAAAATTGCAATTAAAAACTTGAAGGCAAGATCTTTGAGGAGCTGGTTGACAATTTTGGGAATTATCATTGGAGTTTTTTTAATCGTCTCCCTTTTATCTCTGAGCGAGGGTTTAAAAATGACAGTCATGCAACAATTGAGAATGATGGGAAAAGATGTATTGATAGTTTTTCCCGGAGAGTTGTCCGAAATTACGGCAACAATCTTGGGCGGAATGAAATTGTCTGAGGAAGATACAAAGGTGATAAAAAAAGTTGAGGGAGTGGAATTAGTCATTCCGATGGCTTGGAAGGGGGAGGCGATGAGATATGAGGGGAAAACTAAGATTGTTTTACTCTGTGGCTATCCAAGAAAAGAGGCTCAAGAATTGTTCGAAAGTGATTTGGGTTGGTCTTTGGCCGAGGGAGATTGGCCTTTGCCCGGAAAAAGAGAAATTATTGTTGGAAATTTGGTGCCAAAAGAATTTTTTCCGGGAATGAAACCAGGGACAAAAGCTTATATCAAAGGAAGAGAATTTTTAGTCACTGGAATTTTAAAATCTTTGGGTTCAAAACAAGATGATTCAATGGTCGGGCTTGATTTGGAAGTTTTTAGGGAAATTACTGGAGAGAGAAAAGGAGCTCAGTTTGCCTTTGTCAAAATAAAATCTGGTTTTGATCCAGAAAAGGTGGCTGAAAAAATAAAAAATGCCCTTGAGACCACTCAAAAGAGAAGACCGGGAAAAGAAACCTTGGCCTTTTCAGTTTTAACTAACGAGAAAGCTGGGTCGATTGCCGGAAGCATTTTGATTATAATTCAGATAATAGTTTTTGCCTTCGCTTCAATTGCCATTTTAGTTGGCGGAATTGGAATTATGAACACAATGTTTACTTCAGTTAGAGAAAGAACGAGGGAAATTGGGATTATGAAGGCAATCGGGGCGAAGAATTCAGAAATTTTGATAATTTTTTTGATCGAGGCTGGCATCATCGGTTTGATTGGAGGTCTTGGCGGAACAATTTTAGGGATTTCCTTTGCCAGAGCCATCGAAACTTATGGTCAAGTTCATCCATTATTTTATTTTCATGCCTCGATTACTCCCGGATTAATAATTTTTGGTTTTCTCTTTTCCTTTTTCGTTGGTTGCTTTTCAGGATTTCTACCAGCCAGAAGGGCAGCAAGATTAAAACCGGTTGAAGCTTTACGCTATTTTGAATAATGAGCTAAAATTTATATTATGGAAATCAAAGCGGATACAACTTTGGCCGAGATTTTGAAATTTCCTCAGGCTGAGAAAATTTTGGCAAAATTTAATTTGCCCTGCTTGAGCTGCCCTTTTGCTAAAATGGAAGTAGAGGAGCTGAAAATTGGCCAAGTCTGTCAGATGTACGGGATTGAAGCAGAGAAATTATTGGAAGAATTGAATAGGGGATTAAAAAAGTAGAGGGCTCGCCCCGTTAGAAGTCCTTAGCAAAAAATTTTTTAACTTAAAAAATTTTTTGCTACTCATTAGACAAATTATTTTGTTAAATATTGTGGTTTAGCTCTAAGAAGTCTGTACGGTATGGGTGGACTTCTAACGGGGCTTGACTTCAATTCTTGCTTAAATTAAGGTAAAATAAGATTGGGGATAACTTAAAACCTTAAAGGTCGAAAGGAAATATCATTTCTAATTTAATATATTTTTATGGCAAAAAAAGCAGAAGAAGAAGTAGAAAAAGTTACTGCTTATTGTGTAAAATGTAAAGCAAAGAGAGAAATGGAAAATCCTGAAGAGATAACCATGAAAGGAAAGGGCGGAGTAAAGAGAAGGGCGATGACCGGGACCTGTCCCAAATGCGGGACAAAAATGTTCCGGATTTTGGGAAAAGCCTAAAGATTTCAAATTTTAAATTGCAGATTGTAAATTTGACTCAAAACCGCGGACGGGGCGGTTTTGAGTTTTTTATGTTCGAAGAACTATCGTTCTTCTCTCACCGAGCCTTACGATAGCAAGGCGAGGTGGAAGAAGAGAACAGAGTTCTCTTCGCTCACCTCAGCTTAAAGCTTCAGCAGATGAAAAAACAAAATATAATTTCTTTAATTTTAGGTGGCTTATTTTGTTTGAATATTTTGGCCTGGATTGCCGTTTACGAGATATCGCAACCGCGGTTTTTAGAAGTAAATTTTTTTGATGTCGGCCAGGGAGACGCCATTTTTATTGAAACCCCCAAAAGGCATCAAATTTTAATTGATGGCGGCCCCTCCTCTGTTATTTTAGAAAAATTGGGAAAAGAAATGCCATTTTGGGATAGGTCAATCGATCTAATTATTCTGACTCATCCTGAAAGAGATCATTTAGCTGGCCTAATTGAAGTTTTAAAAAGATACAAAGTTGAAAATATTTTATGGACTGGAGTGATTCGAAATACTTCTGAATATCAAGAATGGATAAAATCTATTCAAAATGAAAAAGCCAAAATAAAAATAGCCAAAGCTAACCAAAAAATCATTTTATCGAAGTCGGACTGGGGCCCAAGCTCTGCTTGGGAGGGTGGCGGCCGGGTTGGAGTCCATAATTTTATTGATGTTTTATACCCTTTGGAAAATTTAGAAGGGCAGACATTCAAAGACAGTAATAATACTTCAATTGTGGCTAAATTAGTTTTTGGTGAAAATTCCTTTTTATTTACCGGCGATATTGATAAATCAG
>Ga0210057_1006478_pt1 | contig 14534 bp, 14 predicted proteins | sample CryGeyCG2114_010_2_FD_183968 | JGI IMG/M metagenome (GOLD analysis project Ga0210057, IMG submission 183968) | Groundwater microbial communities from aquifer - Crystal Geyser CG10_big_fil_rev_8/21/14_0.10 (SPAdes) (version 2) | ecosystem: Environmental > Aquatic > Deep subsurface > Groundwater ... | reverse complement strand
TTATGGCTTGGCGGATCTTTATGCCTCAAATGGAGATGTCGCCAAATTCAAGCCGGTGGCCGAAGCTATTTTGGCCAATTGGCCGGACGACAAACAGATGCGCGCCGCTCGCGCTTGGTCCCAAACTTCCACCTGCGCTCTACAGCCTCTTTGATCTCTATGAGGCGCACGGGGATATGGAAAAACGGCAGGAGATAAGCTCTCTCATCCTTCAGTATTGGCCTAATGACGAACAGGTGCGGATGTAGCGCGTACGTTCCAGGTCTTTCGTCATTGCGCCGAAAATTATCTGTGACGGAGACGATTAAAATATAGTAGGGGCGCGGATGGAAAGCTTATATCGTCAGTTTGTGGCGCGTAAAAACGAATTCGTTACCGGTTTTTAAAACATGGAGCGCATTCGCTTTTATTTGTGGTAATCAGGCGTCTTGTGATATATTCGTATCATGCAGCCGAAGCGATATCATCTTGCGGAGGACACGATAGACGAAAAAGACATTCACGCTCTCATCGAATGGCTCAAAGGCAACCCCCGCCTTACCAAGGGACCGCTCACTGTTGCTTTTGAGAAAAAGTGGAGCGAGTGGTGGGGCAAACCCTATTCCGTTTTTTGCAATTCCGGTTCTTCGGCGAATTTACTGATGTTTTATGCCCTATTACTCTCCGGCAAACTTAAGAATAAAAAAGTCATTGTTCCTTCCGCGGGTTGGCCCACCACGATTACTCCGGCAATTCAATTCGGATTTGAGCCGATTATGTGTGAGGCCGATAAGGAAACCTTCGCTATGGACGTGGATTGTCTTGAGGCGTTGATTGAAAAGCATGATCCGGGGGCGGTCATTTTCGTTCAAGTGCTTGGCGTCCCGTACCAGCATATTAATCGACTCCTTGAGCTTAAGAAAAAACACGCCTTTGTGCTTCTTGAAGATGCCTGTGCGGCGATGGGGGCGTCATACCACGGCCGCAAAGTCGGTTCTTTTGGTGATATGGCGAGTTTCTCGCTCTATTTTGGACATCAGCTCTCCACTATTGAAGGGGGAGTGGTTTTGACTGACGACGCGGAATTCAACGACCTTCTCGTGATGCTGCGAAGCCACGGCTGGGGGAAAGATTTACCTCCTGCCTCCCACGAAGCGCTACTTGAAAAGTATCACGTGGATAACACCTTTAATCCCTTCATTTTTTACGAACCGGGGTTTAATCTTCGCGCCACCGACCTTCAGGCCTTTCTCGGGCTGCGGCAGCTCGATAAGATGGACTGGCTTATCAGGAGGAGGAATGAAACCCACCGCTTATACAAAAAGCTTCTTGGAGAAAAATTTTACACACAAACGTTTGACGATGAGACAATTGCGTGCAGCATCCACTTTTGTTCTTTGGCAGAGAGTTTTGAGGAACGGAATGCTATTGCGTCTGCCCTCGAGAAAAACGGCATTGAAACGCGACTGTATACGGCAGGGAATCTCGGGCTTCACCCGTTTTGGAAGAATCGGTACGGCGAGACGCATTTCAAGTGGGCGGACGAGCTCTACAAGCGGGGATTTTTCTTACCCAATCATCCGTCGCTCACGAAGGAGGATGTTGAGTTTATTGCGGGAGTTGTACTCGGGGCGATTGATCGTTGATCCGCAACAACATGGAACACAGAACATTCAAGAGAGCGCTCATCACGGGAATCTCGGGGTCTGGAGGGAGTTACCTGGCGGATTATGTTGTTGAGCATCACCCCGAGACCGAAGTGCACGGCATATCGCGGTGGCACAGCACGGGCACGAACAGAAATCTTGAACACCTTGGAGGCAGGATAAAAGTTCATGAATGCGATCTGAACGATTTCAGTTCCACACTGCGGGTGCTGAAGGAAGTAAAGCCAGATGTCATTTTTCACCTTGCGGCATACGCGAATGTGCGTGCCGCGTTCATCACCCCGCTTTCGGTGATGGAAAACAATGTCATTGGCACCGCAAATCTCCTCGAGGCTATCCGCGCCGCGGAGATAGACCCAGTGCTCCAGATCTGTTCCACCTCGGAGGTGTATGGGGATGTGAAACCGGAAGAAGTACCTATTAAAGAAGCGTGTCCGATGCGGCCGATGAATCCCTACGCGGTTTCCAAGGTCGCGCAGGACCTCTTAGGATTTGTATATTTCCGGAGTTATGGCATGAAGGTTATTCGGACGCGGATGTTCGCGTACCTGAACCCTCGGCGGGAAGATCTTTTCGCTACCGCATGGGCGAAGCAAGTTGCACGTATTGAGGCAGGGCTTCAAAAAGAACTTCTCCATGGAAATCTGAAATCTACACGCACGCTTATAGATGTGCGCGACGCCATGGAATCCTACTGGATTGCGGCAGAGCGGTGTGAGTTTGGCGAGGTTTATAACATCGGGGGGCCGACAGTGATAACCACTGGCGAGTTTCTTGAAGTGTTGAAGAAGCTTGCGAAAGTTGAGATTCCAAGCAGGGAAGACCCCGCGCTGCTGCGGCCCGCGGACGTGACGCTCCAGATTCCCGACGTCACAAAATTTACCGAAGCAACAGGATGGAAACCAAAATATCGCTTTGAGGAAAGTGTGAAACACCTCCTGGAATTTTGGAGAGAAAGGATTGCAAAGGAAGGGAAGTAGTGTTTCTTATCATAGCGAGAGTGCGCTTCTATTGCATTTTTGCGGTGCTTTCATACAATAGCCTCACATGTCAAAAGTACTTGTCACCGGCGGCGCCGGATACATCGGTTCCATACTGGTACCCGAGCTTTTACGGAATGGCCACGAAGTGACCGTTATCGACAACTTCATGTATGGGCAGACCTCGCTCGCTGATTGCGTACTCAATGAAAATCTCTGTGTGGTGCGGGGTGATGCGCGGAAGCGCGAACTGATAGAGAAACATATCCAAGGCAAGGATTATATTTTCCCGCTCGCGTGCATCGTGGGAGCGCCCGCGTGCGACTACGATCCTGTTGCCGCCCGATCCACGAACCTTGATGCAGTGAAGATGATTCTCGAGCTCCGTAAGCAGGAGCAACGCATCATTTTTCCGAACACGAACAGCGGATATGGTGTTGGGAGCAAGGGTGTTTTCTGTGACGAAAATTCATTTCTGAACCCCATCTCTTTCTACGGCCGCTTGAAAGTTGAAGCGGAAAAGGCGGTGCTTGCCTCCGGGAGCGCTATCACGCTCCGACTCGCGACCGTGTTCGGTATGAGCCACCGGATGCGTTTGGATCTCCTCGTGAATGATTTTGTTCACCGTGCGATGCGCGATAAAAGCATTGTGCTTTTTGAGGCGCACTTCAAAAGGAACTTCGTCCATATTCGTGACGTTGCCCGCGCGTTTCTGCACTGTATGGAACACTTCGATGCGATGAAAAACCAGGCGTACAATGTCGGGTTAAGCGATGCGAATTTGAGTAAGGTGGAGCTCTGCGAGAAGATCAAAAAGCACGTGCCAGAATTTGTCTATGTGGAATCAAATATCGGCAAAGATCCTGACAAGCGAAATTACATCATTTCGAACGCAAAGATCGAAGCAACGGGTTTTAAAACGAAATATTCTCTTGATCAAGGAATTTCAGAATTAGTGAAGGGATATCAGATAGTGCGCCACCTGGACTACACGAATTTCGCTTAAATCACATTTAACATTTGACCGTTCACATTTGACCGCGGTCAGTTGTTAATTGTCAGGTGTTATGGCCTCTACGAATCCGCTTGTGAGTATTTGGATACCCGTGTACAACGGTGCCCATTTGATATCTAAGGCGCTGGAGAGTTGTATCCATCAGACCTATAAAAACATAGAAGTTATTGTTTTTGACGATGCGAGTACCGACAGCACGGGCAGGGTGGTCGCGGAGTATGTCGGAAGGGATACGAGGGTGAAGTATTTCAAAACCGAGAAAAATCTCGGACAGAATAAAAGTTATCCCAAAATACTTGAACGGTGTTCTGGAGAGCTATCCCTTTTTCTCTGCGCTGATGATTGGATTTCCCGAAATTACATAGAAGAGGCCGTTGAAATTTTCACCGATGATCCTGGAACGGGTGCCGTCACGAGCAGGGTCTGGAGCGTATCGGAAAAAGGTGGGAGGTACTCTTTCTCTAGAGAACCGGAAGTGAAGACGGGTAGATACGCGCGCCGCTGGTTTGGGAGGAACGCATACCGAAATTTTATCACCTCAATGCTCATTCTCGGCGTGGTGAGAACAAAAGATGCGCTTAGGGCCGCATATCGGATAAATGAGATTGTGAATAATCCGCCGCCGGAGTTAGATAACGAACTAAAAATGCTCATACAGCGTGAGTATGGAGGGGAGTTTATATTTTGTGCTGAGGTAATGGCGCACTACAGCCACCTTCACGTTCCTACAAGCGCTATTTTATTAAAAACGGAATTGCCAGAAGAACATTATGTAGAGAATAAGGGTTCAATGAAGATGCGTATCAAGTTTAAGCTTTGGCCTCACGAAAGGACCGCAAACGGAATTTTGAAGCTTCACCATTTCAGCAGGAAACTCTACGACGTGTCCTTTAAAAATGATTGGAAGGAGTATATTCCCGCAATGAGGATATTTTTTGGACAAGAAGCGTTCGCCACCATTGTGATTGAGGGAATAAAGAGACGTTTCGCCTCCTCGTTTTTCAACTGGCCCAATCTCACAAAGGGCCTGGACGAATTCTTTTCCGAATATTCATTGTACGAGGTTGCGTCATCTCTACTTCTTGCGTTGCCGCGGGTTTTCATAAGAATGGCGGGTTCGTTGCGGCGCAGGATTTTCAGGGCGCCACGACAGGATATATATAAACGCGAGTATTTTTTGAACAGAGAAGGGCATTTTTTGGTCAGTGAGAAATAACCCTAAACCAGTCCGCTTACACATTTCTTTACCCCTTACTCTGGTTCAGCGGACATCGGCATTTCCTACGAAAGACACCGCAATTAAGAGCGTAATAATTTACAAAAATTCCCGTTAACAAAAGAAAACCACAATCATTTTGTAGCGGAAACAAGGCCAAGCAGACCTGCTTAGGCCTTATCTTTTTCTCCGGAACGTTTTAATTTCTCGATTATTTTTGTTGTTGAGATGCCCTGGAATTCCGGAGGCGCCTCTCGTTTGAGAACCACGAGGCGCACGTGGTATTTTTCCGAAAGGTTCTTTCGGTAGGGGATATCAAAGGCGTCCCCGTTTACCACGTAAACATCCGGTTTTAATTTTTGGAATACGTCCTCGATGGCCTTGAGAAGGTGGGCGTTTGTTGAAGTCGTTTCATCAATAAGACAATAATCTACGGGCTTGAGCGCTTGCATCAATTTAATGCGAACGTGCTGATTTATAATAGGCCGCTCACTTCCTCCGAGGCGACGCATCACAGCATCTGATGCCAGCATGACCACCAATATATCCCCATATTTTTTGCAATTTTCAAAAAAAAGTACGTGTCCTCCGTGGATGATATCGAATTTCCCGGAGCAGAAAACAATTTTTTTGCCCTCGTGTTTTTTCCTGATGGTTGATAATTCCTTGAATGAAAGGTAGGCCATAGTGGTAGATTTACATCATTTGGCGGGTTGTGCAATTATTGACAGTTTGCCTACTTCTGTGATATATTTTGGAACAGTTTTTATTTCAAACTAAAAAGGAGCTGTTATGAATAAGAGATTCGATGTGCTTTTTGTAATCCCGGGAAATCTCGGGCAGGTGTACCAAAACTTGGCGACGGAGCACGCCATTGAACCGCCCGCTATGGCACGGTGGATCGCTTCGTATCTCATACGAAGAAACTGCGGCGTTGCGGCTATTGATGCGGTCGCCGACCACCTGGATGACAACGCTGTCGCCAAGCAGGTACAAGACCTCAACCCGTATCTTGTGGTGGTGCCCGTATACGGTTATCAGCCGTCTGCAAGCACGCAGAATATGCCCGCCGCGCGCTTGGTGTGCCAAGCGATCAAAACGTGGTGCCCCGAGGTTCCTATCTTGATGACCGGGACCCACCCCGCCGCGTTACCTCAGCGAACACTCCTCGAAGAGCCTACTGACTTCGTATGTGACGGCGAAGGGCCGATCACGGTTTACGAAGCACTGCAGACAATCAAGGCGAAAGATTCAATGGGTAAGGTGCGTGGGTTGTGGTATCGGGAAAATGATGTGGTCATCAAAACACCTCCGGCGCCGCTCATTCAAAATCTGGACGAGGAACCGCCGGGACTCGCGTGGCCACTCTTTGACCCTCGCAAGTACTACGCTCACGACTGGCATACAGGGTATGATGATTACCAAAATCGGACGCCGTATGCCAACATCATTACCGAGCTCGGCTGTCCGTTTCACTGCCAGTTCTGCTGTATTCAAGCGCCCTTCAAGACCGGCGAGGCCGCCGTTGGTTACAAACCATCGGTTAACAGTTATCGGTGTTGGAGTCCGGAAATAGTGGTGAAAGAGATTGAATGGCTCGTGAACCAGTACAATCTCATGCACATCAAATTTCCGGATGAGATGTTCATGTTGAAACCGAGCCATGTACTTGGGATTGCTGAAGGTATTGCGGAGCGTTTCGGCGATTCCTTGAACATCTGGGCGTACTCCCGGATAGACACAATGAAACCCCAGTTTCTGGAACGGATTCGTCGTGCCGGGTTCAAGTTCGTGGCATTCGGCATTGAGTCGGCTGAGAGCAAGGTACGGGATGGGCAGGACAAGGGTTTCTCCGACAATAAGATCGTGGAAACGGTAAGGCATACCGAAGAAGCCGGCATCAACGTCGTGGGGAACTACATTTTTGGTCTTCCCGGCGACACGCTGGTTTCCATGCAGAGGACCTTGGACTTTGCGATGTCCCTGAACACCGCCTACGCCAATTTCTATTGTGTGGTGGCATACCCTGGCTCCGCGCTCTACCTTGAAGCGAAACAACGTGGTATTCCTTTGCCTGACGACCACGGTGGTCCTGGATGGATCGGGTACTCACAACATGCGTATGAAACCATGCCGCTTCCCACGGAGACGCTCAGCGCGGCGGAGGTGTTGCGGTTTCGCGATGCTGCGTGGAGACGATATAACACCAATCCTGCGTTTATTGAGAAGATGGGGCGGGTGCTAGGGAAGGTGGCGGTGAGGAACATCAAACGCGTCACCGATCTCCCCCCACTCAAGCGGAAGATCCTCAGCGATTTGAAAAGGGGCGGTCTATAAAACCGCCCTTTTTATTTTTCGCATTTCTCGTTAGAATAAAAAGAATGAAATTTCCTAAACCTGGCAAGAAAAAATTGCTTTTAGAGAAATTTGGCAAGCGCGTTTCAAGCCAGCAATTTATTATGCCAGACGGCGCCTCCCTGGATTACATATTTTTCCAAGTTGCCAATCCGGTTATGGTATTTCCCGTGACAGAGGAAGGACACGTTGTAGCGCTCAAGCAGTTCAGATTCGGCGCGAACGCTGTTGTTATCGAAGTGCCGGGCGGCAATCCCTCGAAGAAAGGGGAAACCGACGAGGCGACGGCGGTGAAAGAATTAGCGGAAGAAACCGGATATGTGTGTAAAAAGCTAATAAAGTTAAATAACAATATTTGGTTTGAACCGGCAAACTACAGGTGCCATTACTCTTCTTTCCTGGCGCTCGGATGCAAAAGAGAAGAAAAACAGAAGCTTGACGACTCCGAACTCGTCGAAGTATTTGAGGTCCCACTTAAGGAATGGGTTGCCATGATAACGAACGGGGAAATCACCGATTTAAAAACTATTGCCACTACTTTTTTTGCACTACCACACCTTGGTTACAGTGTTTCTAAAATCGAGGGATAGGTGTCTTAATGGTGTGCTGGACCACGTGAGGAGTGACAATTTAGTGTAATATTATATATGTCCATATTCTGTTCCTAAGACTTTACGGGTTATCGAAGTGTTACAAAAGCTTGCAATTTTTTGTCTTTCTGGCACTATATTTGAGGCCATTTTTCAAAACAAATAGAAAGGGGAATCAATGAAAACCTTATCAAAGGAGGAACTCATCGCTTTTGAGGAAGGGATCGCTGAGGCCGCAGCAAGAGGTGAAGTCAAGGGACCGATCCACCTCTCTTACGGAAACGAAGATCAACTTCTCAAAATCTTTGAGGGTGTCAAGGAAGAGGACTGGGTCTTCTCCACTCACCGCAATCACTACCACGGTCTCCTTAAGGGGATACCGCCCGCCTGGCTAAAGGAAGAAATTTTTGCCGGGTTCAGCATGACGATTAGCAGTCCAAAACACCGTTTCTACGCATCCGCCATCGTGGGAGATATCGCCCCCATCGCAGTTGGCACCGCATTGGGGCTCAAGCTCAAGGGTGCTGCCGAACATGTTTGGTGTTTTGTGGGAGATATGTTCGCGGAAATGGGCGCGTTTGAAGAGTCGGTAAAGTATGCCGAACGGCACGACCTGCCGATCACCTTCGTGGTGGAGGATAACGGTGTAAGTGTGGTGACACCTACCCAGGAGACGTGGGGACTCAGGCCTCGCGTCAGTAAGGTGGTGCGCTACTCATACAAAAACGCCCGCTATCCGCACGCAGGTGTGCAGCGTAAATACGCGGGATTCTAAGGAGGTGCTATGAAATATCTTGAAGAGTTAAAAAGAGCTTCGCAATTTCTCGCGGAGAAACCTGATGTTGTTTATCTCGGACAGAACACGGTGTATCCGGGGAGTATGCAGTGTGCGACCTTTGTGGACGATATTCCTCGGGATAAGCGTATCGAACTCCCTGTTTTTGAGAACACTCAGATGGGAATTACAATCGGACTCGCCCTTGCTGGATATGTGCCGGTCTCTGTCTTCGGTAGACCCAATTTCCTTCTCTATGCGATGGGAATGCTGGTGAACGAGTTGGATAAACTGTCCGCGATGACTTGCGGCAGAGTTCAACCGAAGGTGATCATCAAGGTCATGAACGGCTCCGTCAGACCGCTCGATCCGGGCGTACAGCACCGCGGGGATTTTACGGATACTTTCCGATCAGCCCTAACGAACGTAGAAGTGATTCGTCTCGATGAACCGGAGCAGGTTTTCCCCGCGTACGTTCTTGCCTATGAGCGAACGGACGGCAAGTCAACCATTCTAGTTGAATGGGGTGATTATTACAAAGAGAAATAGTCGCCGTGAGTTGTGCCCGCGCAGAGTAACGTGCGGGCTTTTTTTATTTATCCTTCCCCATTACTCTCAAGAATATCAGCAACTCCCAATAGATCTTTCGCTTCATAATCCGCTTTCACCGCGTTTTCATATTGGTTACAAGTGATCCGGAAGGTAACACCGCCGCAGTTTTTCCCGAACTCGGTGTCCGAGTCCTTGTCGCCGACGAAAATACTTTCCTTGAGGTTTATCCTGAAATCTCGCCCTGCCTCTTCTGCTAAGCCGGTTTTTTGGTTTTCGGCACCCGCAGGCGCCGGTGAAGTCCGGGTGGTGGGGGCAGAGGTAAACCTTTTCTATGTGTATTCCTTTTCTTTCGAGCCTGGAGAGGAGTACGTCGTTGAACTGTTTGGCATCATGGATAGTGAAGAGTCCCCGTGCGACACCGGCCTGATTGGTAACCACGATAAATTTGAATCCCAACGATTGCATTTTTTTGAGACCCTCAGCCACGTTTGGCAAAATTTTTAGATCGCCGATACGGTAGACATGCATTCTGTCTCCCACGAGCACGCCATCGCGGTCCAAAAATACCCACCTTGTTTCGTTTTTCCCTGGCGCCATATTTTTTTATTGTAATTTTTTATGGTCAATTTGCAAAATTGGTGGTCATTGGTTGATAATGTGGGAACCATGGTAATCACGAGGACCCCGTTCCGGATATCGTTTTTTGGCGGCGGCACCATGGAGCGGTGGGAGGAGGCGATTTGGGAGTGGTAAGGACGGTTTGAATTGAAGGGAAGAGTGTATGCGGGTGAGAAAAATACACGATTTTTTAGGAAGCTATTTTTGTGCGTGGTCTCCAAAATAGGATAATAGACAAGGAAATTCTCCGGTGTTAAAATCGCCACAATGAAAAAAGTTGCTACCAAAAAAAATGTACTCGTAACGGGGGGTCTTGGTTCCATTGGCCATGTGCTCTGCGCGCGCCTCTTGAAGGACGGCTACGGCGTGGTTATTGTTGATGACCTTTCCGTTGGCAGGAAGGAGTTTTTGGAAGAGTTGCCAGGGGTGAAGTTCTATCAGTGTGATATAGCCGATTATCGGAATTTTGAAAAAGCGTTCAGCGAGAATGCCATCGATGCGGTAGTGCACCTCGCGGCTAAACACTACATCCCTTACTGCACCGCACACCCCAAAGAGGCCATGGAAACCAATATCTTTGGGACGCTTAATACATTGCTTCTCATGAGACAGTACAACGTTTTGCGCTTGGTATTCGCCTCCACATCTTCGGTATACAAACCCTCCGTACACCCCTACAAGGAGGACGACGAACTGGGTCCGGTCAATTTTTATGGCATCTCGAAATTATTGTGTGAGAACGCGATTCAATCGCTCTCATCCGAGTACGGCATTACGTACACAATTTTGAGGTTTTATAACGCGTATGGTCCCAACGATCTCGTGCACCACGTGATACCCGAGATCGTGAAGCAGGCGCGCTTCTCGGATGTCATCAAGGTTGGCAATCTGGACTCCAAGAGGGACTTCATACGGGTGGAGGATATCGTGGATGCCATAGCAAAATGTCTTGTGAATGAGGCGGCACATAACAATATCTACAACGTAGGAACGGGGAGGGCACTCTCGATAAGGGAGGTGATCCAGGCCGTTTCTAAAGCGGCCCACAAAGAGTTCATTATCGAGGAGGATGAAGCCAAGAAAAGGGCATCGGACCCGCCCATGCTCCTTGCCGATGCCTCAAAGATAGCCCTGGAACTCGGTTGGCAGGCAGATAGGGATTTTTCATTGGATATGGTGTTTGCCGACACGAAATTTTGGCCGTCCTCGGAATGAGAATCCTCTACATCGCTTCGGATACGAAAGCGTTGGGCGGTATTCAGCAATACAACAGGAAATTCCTTGACTCCCTGCGGGCACGCGGGGACGAAGTGGTATTAGTGGAACTCAAGGGAGGGGGATTCCTCGCTAAGGCCCGTTTCATCGTTAAGTGTTTTATCCAGGGCGTGAGGCACCGGCCCGACCTTACCGTATGTGCCCACGTGAACTATGCGCCCTTCGGGCTCTTCATGAAAAAGTGGTTCGGGCAGGATTATATCGTGTGTACCCACGGCATTGACGTGTGGGAGGTGCGGGGTGCGCTCCGGCGGAAGGCCCTACAGGAAGCAGACCTCATCACCACCGTTGCCGAATTCACGCGGGACAAAATAGTCCGTCAGCTCCCCGAGGTCAGGGACCGAATCTACCTCCTCTACAATTGTGTGGACGGCGCGCGGTTTGTGCCGAAAGTAAAATCGCCGGCGCTCATAAAACGATACGGTTTGGAAGGTAAAAAGGCGATATTCACCATCGCGCGGCTTTTAACGATTGAGGGCTACAAGGGATATGACCGCGTTATCAAGGCGATGCCTCAAATATTGCGAGCTGTGCCCAACGCGGTCTACCTCCTCTCCGGGGAGGGAGATGATATGCCGCGGGTTCAAAAGCTCGTTCATGAAATGGGTTTGGAGGATAAGGTTATCATGACCGGCTACGTGCCGGAGGAAGAGATGGTGGATCACTACAATCTTGCCGATGTGTTCATAATGCCGTCCAAGGCGGAGGGTGCCCCCGCGGTTTTCGTGGAGGCGCTCGCCTGCGGCATTCCGGTCATTGCCGGCAATAAGGACGGGTCGGCAACGCCGCTCATGGGGGGGGAACTGGGCCTGCTCATTGACCCGGAGAGCGTTGACGAGATCGTTGCGGCGATTATCAACATACTCACTGGCAAGGTAAGAAAGGAGCTCCTGGACCGCGATTTCCTGCGGCGTAAGGTTTTGGAAAAATTTGGCTTGGACCGTTTTCCGCAGAGGGTTGATGAAATGTTTAACAGAATTGAAGTTGAGGAAAAAAAATAAACGGAACTACAGGCGTGCTATAATCTTTCTACCTATGTCCATACCGTTCGCGGTAAAAAAATTCGTCAAACGCGTTTTGAATTGGGGGAGTCCGGAGAAGTATGTGAGAAAACTCCACGAGAAACAGGCCTATCTAGACGCATACACCGCGCATACCGATGCACGCATTGCCGAGGGTGACGCTCAACGTGCGATAGGGGGTTCGTGGGAAGAAATGGGAAAGCTCCAGTTCGATTTTTTGGTTAAGAAGGGTCTCAAACCGCACCACACGATGCTGGATATCGGGTGCGGGACGCTCCGGGGCGGGAGACACTTTATTAAATACCTGGACGCCGGGAAGTACGCGGGTTTTGATATTTCGGCGAAGGCCATTGAGTATGGCAAGCAACTTGCGCAGAAAGAGGGTCTTGCTGATAAGGCACCGCAACTCTTCGTGAGCGAGAAGAAAAACCTGAAGTTTGAAGAGTTAAAAGGGAAAACGTTCGATTTCATTCTGGCGCAGTCGGTGCTCACCCACCTTCCGCCGGAACCCATTGAGGAGTGTTTTGAGAACATCGGCAAAGTAATGGATAAGAACTCGGTTTTCTATTTCACCCACTTCGGGGGGAGCCGATATCAACACTTCTCCATAGAGGATTTCCGCTATCCCTTTTCACACTTCCAATCGCTCGCCGATGAATGCGGTTTTTCCGTGAAAGATTGCTCAAGCGAGTATCCTCATCTCATCGGCCAGAAGATGGTCGAGGTAAAGAAGAAGTAAACGAGGTAACGTCTCGCGCGCAAGAGTTTTGCTTCGCGCGCTCCAACAGGGTTTCTTGGGAATGGTGCGGGTGGCGGACACCTATCATCGCATGAAACGTTTTTTGAGTAGTTATGGTGGTTTTGCGGGGGTGGCGGTTGCCGTGGCAGCCTTGATTTTTGCGTTGAATCTCCCCTTTGTGCCGGCGGGGGATTGGGTTGGCCACGACAGCGAGTGGTATATCAAAATGGCCGAGGGCCGCGCCGGGGAGGTGATACAGCCCTTCGCGGGGCGCTTCCTTTTTCCCACCGTGGCACACTGGCTCGATACATATCTCTTCCATGACGTAACTTTTGCCTTTCTGTCTCTTTCTATTGTTTCACTGCTCGCCTTTTTCCTCATCAATGCCGCCATTTTGAAGAAAACGCTCAAGCACCCACTCCTCTTGGTGCCGCTCTTTTTCCTCCCGTATTTTTTCCTGGCCCTCCGTGAGTTCTTTTTGCCGGACGTGTTCTATGTGTTCCTCATCTCCCTCTTTTTTCTCTCGCTTTACCTGGAGAGGGAGGGTGCAAGCCTCGTCGTCCTTTTTGCCCTTTTTCTCGCCCGCGAGACGACCGCGCTCCTAGGGCTCGTCCTTGTGGTGGTGAGCTGGCTGCGGTCGCGCAAGCTCCTATCTGTGGCGGTGTTGGTGGTGGTGATAATCTCGCTCTATACGAGCGGTGTCGTGAGCAGTGTGGGCGCGCCTAACATACACGGTTTGAGCACTCCCGTGTATCTCATTTTCAAGTTTTCCTACAATTTTCTCGCCAATGTGTTTGGTGTTCGGCTCTGGGTGACTGGCTACCATTTTTGCGAACCGGTTTCCCGTATTGCCTTACCGGCACTGCCACTTTTGGGGAATATTCGGGAGATGGGTCTCTGTGGGTTTGATGCCTCTTTTCCTGTTAGCACGGCCGTCACCCTCCTCTCGGTGTTTGGGGTGATGCCCCTCTTGCTCTTCTTCATTATCTTCAAGAGGTCCATCAAGACGTTTCTGCAAACTTTGAAGGATTACCCGTTTTGGTTTCTCGTGGCCCTCGCCTACGGCATCGCGCAGTATTTCATCGGTGTCCCCTCCGGTACCGGGGTTCAAAGGATCGTGGGTTATGGTTGGCCAGCATTCCTGCTCGCCACCCCGTTTTTAATGGGAAAGTTTTTTGAGCTGGACAAGAAGTTCATCGTAAAGCTCTCTCTCATTCAGCTTTTCGTCGCTTGGCTGCCGTTTTTCGCGATTCAGAAGATCGGCGGCTACAAACTCGGTTATATGATTTTCTCTCTCCTACTCATTTTGGCCGCTTACCTGTATACCTATCGTCTACTCAAGAAACAGAAAACAATCACTCCGCAGAGCATTGCTTCAGTATGAAATTGGGAAACATTTCAACCACTAAGATTCTGTTATTGATAGGCCTGATCTCGGTTGCTGTGCTCACTCTCGCGGTGGTTTGGCACAATCTCAATTTCTCCTTTTTTGTTGGCTTGCTCTTCAATGATGCCAAGGAATTTGCGAGCCGAGGCATTATTGCCTCTAATTTTATGCCCGTGGGATACTCGGGTTTTTTGGGGTCGTGCATGCGAATAGGCGGGGAAGGCGGGATACCAGCGTGCCAAGCCGTTATGTATGCCGGTATTCTCTTTGCCGCTTTTTGGTTTCTGAAATTGCGGGGTGTTAGGGGTGTTTTATTGGCTTTGGGAATTTTGGCGGTTTCCTTTCACCCCGTGCTTCTTTTGAA
>Ga0210057_1006475_pt1 | contig 14539 bp, 11 predicted proteins | sample CryGeyCG2114_010_2_FD_183968 | JGI IMG/M metagenome (GOLD analysis project Ga0210057, IMG submission 183968) | Groundwater microbial communities from aquifer - Crystal Geyser CG10_big_fil_rev_8/21/14_0.10 (SPAdes) (version 2) | ecosystem: Environmental > Aquatic > Deep subsurface > Groundwater ... | reverse complement strand
CACCTGTAGTTGCAGACTGCGCTTCGGCATGAACAATATCTTTCGGGATTTTTCTTTTAATAAACCATATGGTCATCGACACATACACGCCTAACCAAAAAATAAATACTGCACCGAGAATTGGTTCGACCCACAACAAGATGCCAAACGTGGTCACCAACGATAAACCGTTCATCCATATGTTAAAGGTGAAGGTGTCATGTAGCGTTTCAAACGAGTCAACATATCTTTTAGACTTCGCGACAAGTGAACCTACAAACGTGTTCGCAAAAAATGCCTGAGAGTGGTCTCCTACACGCTGAAATGTCTCGTCTGTAAGGAGTTTCAATATTTTACTTTGAGCGTACGCATGAATAAACTCAGCGCCACGAAAAAACACATTATATAAAAATGTAACAATACCAATTATGACCAGCCCAGCGACTAGGGCGGCTATTGTCTCTTCTGTCTTTGGAGCCCCGGTTAAGTCAATGATGCGCTTGTAGAGCAGTGGGACTATCGAATTGGTAAGCACTCCTCCTAATCCGAAAAACAGCAGACTCGTAAAAACAAGTCCCTTATATTCCTTTGTGTGTATCCAATAGTAGGATAATATTTTTCTAAATGTAATACGCATACGCTCAAATGTACCACCCCGCGTTTCTGGAAAGAGAACGCGGGGTGGATAAACTTATATTTCTATTCGCTTACGCTTTTTCCAGTTCTTCTCTCTCCTTTTGGATGGCGTCGTGCCAGACATCCATGCTACCGGTGACCATCGCCTCCTTTTTCATCTTGTAGTTCCCATACAGTCTATCCACCCAGTCAGGCTCTTTTTCGAGGAGTCTCAACACTGGCTTAAGGGCGTCCTCCTTTGTCTGCGCAAATAGCTCAGAAAAGTCTCGTTTTTCCTCATGCGTGAGTTGCTCCGAGGTTTCGATGATCTCGTGTATCTTTTGGTAGATATTCTGGCCCATACACGCATAGTTTTTCATAGAGATAGCCAGTTTGCAAGCAAAAAACGGCTCTACGCCGCTTTCTGCACTTGGTGAAAGAATCACCTCGATTGCAGTTTCCTATTCCACCACCATTGAAGTAATAGCCCGAAATGCATCTGCGACGTCATTAGAATGCTCTCCTAGGAGATCGTTTTCTAATTCCTGTGCTTTGCTTTTATCGAACATAGTACTTAATTGTGATGTTAATATAGATTTCATACGCACTCTCTAATGTTAGCCAACAATTCTTTGCTGTATCTCATAGCAAAGAGAGCGTATCACCCTGGAGACAATTCTAGCACGCGGTGCCGCACCACTAATCCCCACTCACGAGTGCGATACAGTTTAATGAGTGTGTCCATACATACCCACGCGAAACTGCGCTATTTCGGTGCAATTTAATTGTGCTCGGGGGCGGACTCGGCGTCAGCTCACTAATTCGCTTCGCTCATAAGTGGCTCCTGCCCGGACTCGCCGACAAACCTGCCTGCGCTTCGCTTCGGCATCTTGTGTACCGGCTCCGTCTTTCGAGTCTTTCCCCACTGCAAAACGTAAAAAACCCAATGCTCCGCATTAGGGTTTTACGTTTTGTGCTCGGGGGCGGACTCGAACCGCCGACCCTTCGCTCTTCAGGCGAATGCTCTAAACCAACTGAGCTACCCGAGCTTCTGCATTCACTACTGCGAAGTTCCAGAGAAGTCTACACCAGGAATACCCTGAAGCAAGTCCTGTAGATGATCGACAGAAACGGCGCCGCTCATAATTTGTAGCTGCGTGCCCGCGTTTTGTACCTGCGAGTATGTCTGTAATAATTCTTCAAGAATTGGTTGGAAAAAAGAGAGGTACAGGAAAATAGGAACTCCAAGAAGTAGCGCCCACAATAGTAACTTGAATATAAAACCCCAAAAAGCAGCTCGCTTCATACTGCGGAGCATCTTATTGTTCTGACGAGCGAGTTCGTAGGTTTCTCTTAGTAACTTGTCATGCTGTGGCATAAAGGAAGTATAGCAAATCAAAAATGAAATTGGTGCCCATGGGCACAAACTTCTTCTCTGTGGCCACCCGTCACTAAGCATAATCTGCGCCTTTCGGCTTGATTCTACTAGGTGCGCCGCGACTGATTTTTCTTAGCACACAGTGCTTAGAAATAATGGAAGTACTCTTGTGGTGACCTTGGCTCGATTGTTTTTACTCCTATGGAGTCGTAAAAACATATCTCCGCCCGGCACAACGGCCGAAAGCAAAGCAGTTTGCTTTCTAATCAAAAAACCTTCATTTACTGAAGGTTTTTTGATTGCCGTTGTGCCCCCGGCAGGAATCGAACCCACAACTATCCCTTAGGACGGGACTGTTATATCCATTTAACTACAGGGGCTTTCAAAAACTGTACCACAAAACCCGCACTACGGCGGGCTTTGAATTAAAATATCACTTCATTTTTCTACAATTCTAGAAGGCCACGGAGGCGTTCTTCGTCAAAACCTATTGTCATTTCTTCGCCAATGAAGATAACCGGAACACCCATCTGGCCGCTGCGTGTGACCATTTCTTGAGCTTTTTCTTGGTCTGCCGCTACATCGTGCTCGGTGTACTCAACATCATTTTGCTTAAAAAACTCCTTGGCCTGCTGGCAGAAGTGGCACGTCGGCGTGCTATAAATTGTTACTTTTTTGTCACTCATGAGATCTAATTACTTTACTAAACTAACCAAAGTATTGTACCACTAAACGTTCTGCCTCAAGTTGTGGACACCGTGGCTATCCTATGGCGATACACGATCGAAACAAGTGCAAAGCTCAATATGAGCAGTAAAAACCATGATTCCAGCTTGTGAAGCGAAACGAGGTGCCAACCGTCAACCTGTGTCGGGTAGAGCCATACACGCGAGTACGAGCCAACATTTTCGGCAATCCAAACAAACAGTGCCATGAGAAACCCAGAGAGAATGAACGGTAGATGCCACTCTTTTTTATATGTTTTGAAGCGAATTACTGTTTTGGCAAAAACGACACCAATGTAGAGAAACAGCAAGTACCGAATATCGTACACAAAGTGATGTGTAAAAAAATTTATGTAAATGAGCACGGAAATAATCCATATATGATGGTACGCCGGAAAATTCTCATATCGTAAATTCAGATACTTAAACGCACTTGAGATGTAGCTCCCAACGGCTGAATAAAGAAAGCCTGTAAATAGGGGTACTGTCGCAACCGCAAATACTGCAGCTCCTACCTCTGGATACGCCCACGAACCAATCGCTGGGTTTGTTTTAAAAAGCTCCATGCCGGTTGCTACGATGTGAAAAACAAAAATGACTGCAAATTCTCGCAGCTTTTCATGTCCACTTACGAGTGCAACAACTTGATATACGACAGCGCTCAGAAAGATGAAATCGTACCGGCTAAGTAGCGGAACCTCGACGAAATGCGTAAGAAGTAAAAGCAAGAGCAGAAAGATACCAAAGTAACTTGCCTTGATGTTCGCAAGCCCGAAATGCAGCAATTCCTCTCCCCATTCTCGTACGCGCGAACTCATGCAAATGGGTTGAAGCCTTTTTCTACAATGCTCATGCTCGCTGAAAACAAGGGTTCGGGCAATGCATCCCAGGCAAACCACCCCCACTCTTCAAACTTATCGGGTTCGCACAGCTGTGGTTCGCCCGAAGCCCAGTCGGCCGTCACAAATACAGTAATATAATGTTTTCCCTCTTCCTCAAAAACCGTTTCTGTGCACGCACTAACAGAGCAATTGGTAATACTGACCCCATTCTCTTCTAGAGTTTCCCTTTTTGCGCATTCTTCGAGAGTTTCCATAAACTCAAGATGGCCACCTGGAAACGACCATGTACCAGTACCGTGTGCACTTATACGCTTACCTACCAGCACTTTGTCGTCTTTCTTAACGATGACACCTACTCCTACCTGTGGTTTTTTATCATTCATATTTCCTGTGCGGGATGCGAGAATCGGCGTCAGCTCACTAACCATTTATCAAGTGCTTTGCACTCAATAAATACTAAGTGGCTCCTGCCCGGACTCGCCGCTCGGACCAGTGGCGCGGCTCCGTCTTTCGATTCTCTCGACCCATGCTACACCACAACACCTTAAGGTTAAACCTTAAGGATTGTAGTCTACCAAGTGCGGGATGCGAGAATCGAACCTGCGTCTCAAGCTTGGGAAGCTTACATTATACCACTTAACTAATCCCGCTACCCATAGACTCATATTACCTGAAACCCAAAAACCGCACCAATTTCTCCCAAATTGTCGGCTCAAGCACCGGAACAACAACCTTGGGCTCAGGCGCGTCGACAAGTACGATGAGTTTTTCCCCTTCGCGCCCCACATCGTATTTCTGGCGAATTTCCTCCTCGACACCACGTTCTGTGTCGAGCCGTGCAAGCTCTTCTTCAAGCGCTGCACTACGTTCGTGAAGTTCTGCTAGCTCTTGTTCTGCCATTTGGCGATTTTCTTTAGAAAATGATGCTTTTTTGTAGACACTCCACGTTCCATTAGCAAAAACTGCAAAAAGAACGACCAAGGCCACGAGGCCAATCTTTCCAAAGACCGTCTTTTGGATAAAACGTTTTTCACTAGCGCGTAGCATGTGTTAGTATTGTACCACTATGAGTTTTCTCTTCGATGAAAAAACGCGCAAGGCGATGAAGTGGATATGGGGTGTATTTGCCGTGCTTATCATAATTAGCATGGTTATACTCTACGCTCCAGGGCTTCTGCCAGGTACTGGGTACTAACCTACTCGCTCCTCATCACCTTCATAAAGACTTCGTGTGGGATGTGAACCTTACCTCGCGAGAGTGCCTTCTTCTTTCCTTTTTTCTGCTTATCCAACAGTTTATTCTTGCGCGTAACATCACCCCCGTATAGCTTTGCGGTAACATCTTTGCGCATTGCCGATACCTTCTCTCCGGCAATAATCCTTCCCTGGCTACGTGCTTGTATCTTGAGTACAAACTGTTGCTTTGGTAGTACATCTTTAAGCTTAGCGACCATTTCGCGCCCCTCTTCATCAACTCGACGCTTTGCAACAATCCTGCTAAACGCAGGAGCCAACTCTTCAGCAACAAGAATATCAAGGCGCGTTACTTCAGCGTCACGCTTCCCTATATGCTCGTATGAAAGCGAAGCGAACCCCGATGACACGTTTTTGAGCTTATCGAAAAAGTTCCGCATCATCTCGCGAAGTGGCATTTCGCAGGCAAGCTGTGTGCGACCATCTGGCATCGTTTCTGTACCCACCACCGTTGCTTCATGGTCATGCAAAAGCTGCATAATCCCCCCCATGTACTCTGCAGGAGAAATAATGCTGACATTCGCCCACTCTTCTCGAATTCTCACAGCTTCTCCATCATTAGGAAACCGCGTCGGGGTGTATACATTCTCTACTGCACCGTTCTTGAGAGTAATTTCATATACTGTTGTAGGGAGTGTCACTATGAGCTCTAAGTCAAACTCGCGACGCAGTCGCTCAGTGATAATTTCCATGTGAAGCATCCCTAAAAACCCGCAACGGAAACCCCTTCCCATTATTCCGGAAGACTCTTCTTCGTATGAAAGCGATGAGTCCATAAGACGAAGGCGCTCGAGCGATTGGCGTAACAGGGCCAGATCATCCTGGCTCTCCGGATACACACTCGCCCAAATAACAGGACGAGGTTCCATATATCCGGCAAGAGCCTTGGCAGGCGAGCGTGCCTCTATTACTGTATCCCCCACTCCAACGATGCCTGGTTTCTTGATACCCGTTACCATGTAGCCAATTTCACCAGCTTCGAGTTTGTCTCGCGGATCTTCTTCAGGAGTAAATACACCAACCTCAAGAGCAGTAAACTGCTCTCCAGCCACGGCAAATTTAAGCTTGGTCCCTTTTTTTAATACACCGTCAACAATACGTACAAAAAGCACGATTCCACGGTGATCTGAGTATTGGAAGTCAAAAATCAGAGCTCGTGTGTCTTTCGTCGTAGTTGCTGGCGCAGGCACAATTTGAACTATGGTATTAAGAAGCTCCGCAACACCTGCGCCCGTTTTCCCTGATGTCGAGAGTATTGTGCTGTCGTCTATCTCAAGAAGAAGCGCAAGCTCTGCGCGGATATCATCGGTGCGAGCTAGAGGAGAGTCAATCTTCGACAGTACCGGAATTATCGTAAGTCCCTGTTCTCGCGCAAGATTAAGAACCGAGAGTGTCTGCGCCTGGATGCCCTGTGTGGCGTCGACAAGGAGCACGACCCCCTCTACCGCCTTGAGGGCACGCGACACCTCATACGAAAAATCGATGTGTCCTGGCGTATCTATGAGATTGAGTACGTAGGTTTCCTCCTCATATTTCCAACTCATACGCACTGGCTGCATTTTGATAGTGATCCCTCGCTCGCGTTCAAGATCCATATTGTCGAGAACCTGCGCACGCATCTTACGCTCTGGAACGGTCCCTGTGACCTCAAGCATACGATCGGCAAGTGTGGACTTGCCATGGTCAATATGCGCTATGATGCTGAAGTTTCGTATGTTTTTCATCGTTATTTGTTACACATCTGTACCACGTTCCGTGCCCCCTGAGAAGATAGGTACATAACGCCATATTTTGTGATGAAATGTTTGCCATACTTCCACGATTTCCCGGTTTTCAAGTACATAGAGCACAACAACTCCTGCGAGGATTCCTACTATCCCAGCGATCAATCCCATTAGAAAAACTCCCATAAAGGTATTTATGTCAAGAAAGTTGTCGAGTAAATACAGTGACTGCCGCGCAAAAAAGCCAGCAACCACTGCGGCCGCAAAACTCTCAAATAGCGGCTTGCCAATGTGTGTACGAAAAACGCCAAAATCGCGTTCGTATAACCAGAAAAAGATCGCGACATTAAGAATAGAGAAAATGGCATACGATAGCGGCAACATTAATACTTCTGTTCCTGGCGTGTCGTCCACGCGTAGCAATGTTTCCATAAAAAAGCGCCATACATCGTTGTGCAAAAAAAGCTGCGTAAGCGCGAACCCGCCGACTACAATTCCCGCGGCTGTTGCAACGTTTACCAAAAGTGGCTTCGCTGTCTCACCTGCTGCGTAATACCCACGCACAAAAAGCAGTGAAAGCGCCTGGGCCGTGAGCGAAATAATAAACAGCGCAAGTGCAGCTGCGGTAAGTCGTGTGTCAGCCCAGTCAAATGCGCCTGAACCCAACACCACACGCACAATGTGCGCTCGCAACACCACAATCAGTGCCATCAATGGAATGGACCAAAATATTATATGTCGCGACGCAGTAATTATTTGGTCACAAAAGTAATTCTTCTGACCCTGTGCCAAAAAGCGCGCAAGAGTTGGGAAAGCAGCTACCGAATAGCTGGCACCAATAATCGACAGTGGCGCTGCCTGCAAATTGAAAGCTAGAGAAAATATTGAGACGGAACCAGCGCCAAGATCTGCCGCAAGTACTATAAGTATGAGGAGCGCAATCTGATTTGCCGCTATTGAAATAGTGCGCGGAATAGAAACGGAAATGATACTCCACAGTTGTCGGGGGCGTATAACAAGAGCCTCCATGCGAAGATACCCGAAACGAATAACGAATGGTAATTGAACGCCCATATGCATGAGTGCACCTAATACGACTCCATAGGCGATGCCCGGTAAGCCAAATATTGGATACAAACCGACAAGGCCAAAAATGATGCCAAGATTATATAAAAGAGGTGCCGTTGCGTACAACAAGTAACGCCCATGTATCTGAGTAACGCTCGCAAGAATGCCAGAGAGGCCAAGGAAAATTGGCTGTAACAAAAGTATTCGACTAAGCGTCAACAATGTATCTCCTTCAACTACGAGTGCCGGGAAGAAAGCCTTAAGTATTGATGGGAGCAGAAACCAAAGAAGTGCTGTGGTTAGTAACATTGCGGCAGAAAAGCTCGCAACAACGTTTCCCATAAGTTGGTGTCTCTCCTCGTCGTTGCTTAAATGAGTAAGTAACGGAACAAGTATAAATACGGACGCAAGCGACGCGATAGAAACAAAGACGATGTCGGGCACGCGAAAGGCTGCATAGTAGATATCGAGTGTCGTTCCCGCTCCAAAAGTTGATGCCAAAAGTCTATCGCGAAAGAGCGCAAGAAGTGTAGAGAGGAGTGCGAAAAAACCCAACAAATACGCGGCCTCGTGTAGCCCGCGTACTTCTCCTTCTACAAATCGAAAAAATCTCTGCATGGCCAGCAGCCTAGCACAGCTTAACGCCCTTCTGAAACAGGGAGCTCGCCTAACCCATTAACACTCGGCACATCGCCGCCAAGTACCGTCGAGGCCGATCTCCCTTCCGTTAGTGCAGTAACGATCTCCTGTACCTCGGCGTTATCTGGGTTTAGAGCAGCTACTCGTTCAAATGTCGCAAGTGCTCCTTCTTGGTTACCCACCTGATCGTAGGCGAGCCCCAAGAAATACAATGCGTTCGCGTAATCAGGATTTATTGATATCGCACGCTCCAGAACGGGAATCACTCGCTCGTAAGAACCTTCATTGTAATGTAGAACTCCCAGTTGGAAGAGTAATCCTGCGTTACCAGGTTGCAACAATACTGCGGATTCGGTAGCCGAAATAGCTTCATCAACATTCCCTTCCTGAATGGCTATTTGAGAGAGTAAGTAGTGGGCATCAGTGTAATTACTCTTAAGCTCGAGTGCGGCCTCTGCGTATGTTCGAGCTACGTCGAGCTCCCCATGAACAAGTGCCAAACGAGATAAACTCACTGGAATAATAGGGTTAACTGCGTTCCTATTCCCCGCTGCTTCATATGAAGATACGGCGCTGTCGTAGGCTCCCTCAACATTTAGTTCAGCAAGACGCGCGTAGACGTCTGCAAGCAATAGCCAACTACGATAGCTCGAAGGATTGGTATCGACTACTGCTCGCGCATTGCTGACTGTGTAACTAATTACTTGTTGAATTCTTGCCTGTGCAGTTTTCGGATCAAGATCCTTCTCGTTCAAAATTGATGAAAGCTGTGTCACACCAATGTTTGTTTTGAGCTGTAGTGGCCTCACGTCGCCAGAAAAGAACGACGTTCGGTCTGCAATGTAACTTGCGCGATCGAGATTCCCCGTGTTGGCTGCTGCAACCGCACGCGAAAGCATTGCTCCAGTAGTCACTCTTTCAGCATGAACAACAACGGCTCCGAACGAAACAACTGCAACAACGAGTAAGCCACCTGTAAGGACGAGGCCCGAGGTATAGCTTTTTTCTGCTTGTATCTCTCGTGTTCGAATGACCCCTGCAATACGAGCAGCAGCAACCGCGGCACCAGTTAACATAAAAGCATACGCGAGCATCACTGTTTGTGGTACGTAGACTACTGAAAGCACCCACAAGTACGCGGCGCCAACATACGAAGAAACTGCAATGTACATATGGGCAGGTTGTGTAATACGCTTAGCAAACAAGCGGACTCCGAGATGTATAAACGCCGTAAAAAACAAAAGCCAAAGAACTCCTACAAGTAGCCCGCCTGCGATAAAGGCGCTTGGAATAAACCCGATGCCAAAGTTGAAGTCGGTGTTCCAAAAATTGGTTTCGTTTACTGGAAGCGGCTTATACTTATTCCATGCTGTTTTAAACGCATTTGGACCAACTCCAAAGAACATGTTTTCCTGCAACGTGCCTGAAGCAACTATCATGGTCCCCTCCCAAGACGGCCGTACATCAACGTATCCTACGTTGAATGCATCTGAAACTCTCCCGCTAATCGTGTTGCCGGCAATGAGAAACACAACACTGACCACGAGAATCCCGATACTTGGCAACAACCGAAGCCACGGCACTTTCGGTTTAAACTTCCCCGTCTCTTTGTTGTATGACGCGTCAGAAAATATATAAATCGCCAGCAAGAAGGTAGTGAGCGCAATAGTTGCCCATGCCACATTGAGGTTCACTATAATAAGCAGAAAGACTGCGATAACCATTACTGCATACAAACCTCCACGTACGAGCTTCTTTGAAGAAAAGAGTGCAAGCCCGGTAAGTGCCATAAGAAGCGCGAGTCCACTAAAAACTGCGAGGTCGTGCCAACTGCCAAGAGTGGTCACTGTTGCATCTGCCGTAAATAACCCAGGTAAAATAGTGTCCCCACCAAAAGTGACTCGTGCGATTTGAAGAACGCCAAGAATAAGGAATGATGCAAGTGCTGCTTGTTGTAGTCGGATAACATCCCCTACCTTACGTGTCATAAGCGCTACGGCCGCAAAGGCGGCAACAAAAGTAAAGATCGCAAGTGCGGTGTCTCGCTCGAACCCAAACCCAACCAATGCATGCAAAACGTTACTTGAAAGCACTGCGGCAACAAGATAACCGGCAACTAAAAGCAATGCCGCCCAAAGCATGTTTGTATTAGGAAACTCTACCTTGTGTTCATTAAGACGCGCGGCCGCCCACAAGATGAGTGCAAGAAGTACACCCGTAGCAAGAATGCCCATTTTGAGAATCGGAGTAGTCAGCCATGTTCCCGGAAGTACCGCGAGCGGTAAAAGAAAGATTACTGCAAGAACAAGATATCGAGCTACCATCTCAAGTCGGAGCGAGAGCTTACTGCTAGTTTGTGAAGTTTCCATATAAATTACATACCAAAATAATGTCCTTAGTATATCAGTCACCTACGTATTTCGTATCCACACGAAAAGACCGCCCTTTTCAGGACGGTCTTTTCATATTTGACTGCTCGTGCCTATAAGCCGAATTCTGTCTGCGCAACTTGTCACAGCTGCACTGTGTAGTCATTTATCTGGGACGACTGTTACCAGTCGCCTCGGTGCGGCACCCAAAACTCAAAAGAGTTCAGTACGGCCTTGCACGCAGGTAGGAATTTTGCCGTTTCACCCTTCATGTCTCCATAAAGATTATCCCTCACCCAGAAAGCTATACGAACTTTGTTCGCTGGTCGCGCCTTGCGCGACTCTAGCTTTCTGGGTGAGGGACCCGCAGCATCTCTGCTTTGGCGTCACTGCTCGCATCCCTAAGATTGCTCTCGACGGGCGTTACCCGCTACCCTGCTCCATACGCAAGCGCATGGGCGTGTTCGGACTTTCCTCACTTCAACCGACAAGCGGTATCCGCGCGACTACCTAACACGAGCAAATGAATTATAACACGATATTTTATACATGTACAATCACAAGGACGTTTTCAGATTGTTCACTTTGCGGTGTGCTGTGCGACTTTGGTCAGGTTTAACCTGCTACTATTCTCAGTATCTCGCGCTTCGCTCAAATACCATTAACTCCAGAGCTTCACCGATGTCGAAGAGTGCTCCCCGCATCGCAATGGGTCGTTGGTTTTCGGATCTAGGCGTCACAGATTTTTGCTAGTGACGTACACCAAAAACTATTGTCAGCCCTTTGACATGCTGTACTGAATCAACAGGTACACAGCACACCGTAAAGTGAACAAATACTATTCTTTTGTAAAAGTACAGTTCGATAATTTCACTTTTTAGATGAAGTACAAGGCGTGTGAGCAAAAGAGCCCGAGGCGTACTAGACGTACGACGAGGGCTCTTTTGTGTAGCGCAACAAAGCAGTTCGCCAAAAATGGACTAAATCTCTATTTCGCAGACGCCGCCGGCGCACGCCAACTCACGTTTTACGTCCGTCTCATCACGTTGCTCGTACGTAAGTAGTTTCGAGTAGTCGACGTTCTCGACTGTCTTGTAGAGTCGTTCGTACGTTTCTTTATCAATCGCTTCGTATGGCGCAAGTTGGTATACATGCTCTGAGCGTGGCAAGAACGAGAGCCCGCCCACGATGTCCCAGTTTTCGTACACCCAGTTTGCAACTTTAATCCACTCGTCATTCCCGATAGAGATGGTTACCGATGGATTGTGCTCAGTGTAGTTGAGCTTCACATCCTTCCAGTGCTCAAGTTGGTCAATTGCTGAGATGTCGTCTTTAAGAATTGCACCCTTTGGAGCTTTTACCGGGAACTCAAACACATACGTATTCGCGCTTTCCAATGTCTGCCCTACTTCTGGATGGTATGGCACTCCTTGGTCTTTCAATAACTTAAAGAGTGAGTCGGTTGCAGAAATACGAATGCGACGAATGTAATATTCTGAGTTTCGTGGGTGCATACCTGAAGCACAATCGAATGTTTGTGAGACAGTTCCCGATGGCTTTACACACGTTGTTGCGCTCGATTGTGGAATACCAAACTTTTTCGAGTACTTTATGTTCTGCTTGTTTACTTCGGCTTTCAATTTTCTGAGAACCTCTGGTTTACGCACAGTGTCGCAATCCCACTGACCAGTGAGCGATACACCAAGAAGACGCTCCGCCTCACAGTTATCTGTCCAATCTTTCGAAAGATAGCCAAACTTAGTGAGAGATGATTGGTACGTTCCCAGAATCGTCGCGAGGCGCGCCTTTCGTAGAAGCGTCTTTTCATCATCCCCCTTGCGGCAAATTACCTCTGAAAGGTTACAAAACTGCTTTGACTGCAGAATAATTTCGCCACATGGGTTGGTACCAAGGTTTCCAATCTCCCCTGCCCATTCGATGTTTTTGTATTTCTTGCGAAGGAGTTCAACACGACGCTCGGGAAGAGTTTCTACCAAGTTGCCCCGATTGAAGATACCGCGCTCTCCCGTACCGCTCTTCATAAGCGAAGTCCACTCTTCCATAAACTGCTCGTTACTTGGGCGCTCTTCGTACACAGCAGAGTTGTTTGCAATTGAACGATGTGGATCGGTAAGGTAAAACTGCCCTTTCTTTGCATCGCGTACCGCATCATCATCAAGATCGGAGAGTGAAATCATAGCACTACGTCGTACACCACCTGCGACAACACACTCACCAATTTTACAGATAATGTCGTGGGCATCGATATTGCGAAGGCGTCGCCCTTGGCGCTCCTTAATGCGCTCTCGTGCAAACACCAGAAGACTACGAAGTGGCTCAGGGCCAGAACTCTTACCTCCCATCGTCTTCAAACGTGCACCGGCAGGTCGCAATTGCGAAAGATCAAACTTAATGTCCTTCCCGTCGTACCAGGTCTTAAGGCCAAGGGTAAGTGCATCGCACCACCCTTCCTTTGAATCCACCACAACGTGTGTTTTGAGTGTCTCGCCAACTTGCTTTTTGATCTGTGGGAGTTGTTGGATGTTCTGGCTCTCTACTGAGTACCCCACGCCAGTACCACACATCGAGAGATACATTATTTCTGCGAAGTCATTAATTTTTGTTGGTGCGATAAACGAACAGTTGTAGGCACACACGTTGCAGCGACGTGCGGCGTCTCCGGCAAACTGCATAAGACGCATACTTGGCATTACCTCTTGGTTTAAAATTCCTTCGCGCACTTCTGAGTATTCTGCATCAGTGAGTTTCTTACCAAGATTTTCGCGCATGAAGTTAACGTAGCGATCAACTGTTTCAATCCACGTCTCGCGACGTCCTTCATCTTTTACCCATCGCGCGTAGGAACGAAGATACACGAACTCACCAAGTGGATTGTTTTTGAAGTACTTCTTACTGTCTGCTACCAACTTTTTAACGTGCTCAGGGACCTGCACACCTTCTTCGTAACGCAGTTTCGAACGCTCTGCACGATAGATAATGTACGACTTTGCTGTGTTGACGTAGTCGGAGAGAATGAGCTGACGCTCTACCTCGTCCTGCGTACCCTCAACGCTAGGTATGAAGTCTTTGTGCTTGCGTGCAGTTCGCACCAAGTCACTCACAACGCGATATGCGACCATGGTCGCCTCCTCAGGAGAGCCTTCGCCACTTGCAGCCATTGCTTTGCCTATAGCTTTCTCAATTTTTGTGAAATCAAATGGAACGATCTTCCCATTTCGCTTCCGAACATTCGGTACAAACTTGTTGTACTTCCCTGTATCAGATTTTGCTGAAGCCTTTTTCGCTATATTTGAGCGAGTTGCTCCCGCCTTCTTCGTTGTCGAAGATTTAGTCGTCATGCGCATTGTAATTTTAGCTGGTAAGGTCCCAAAAATTGAGATCTAAAACTTATTCTACCTCTCCGGAGCGCTCAAAAAATAAAAAATCCTGTGGATAGCACAGAAGGGTACATAACATCAGTAGTGTCTAGTGATTTTTGCAAGCATTCCTACTCTAGACCAGTCACACGGTCCCCTATTTCGATGTTGTAGAGTTCGGAGAACCCCGCCACGACTTCAAGAACATAATACGCCTCGTCTCTCGGTTCAAATATTTGAGGGTACGAATCTGGATGCGCATTTTTCCATACGTCGACTATTACCCCATGGCCGTCAAGCCAGTAAATGTCGAGCGGAAAGCGCATGTTGCGCATCCATATAGGGTATCGGCCCGATTCTTCAAAAACAAACAACATGCCTTGGTTTGCTGCTATTTGATCTCGGTCTGAAAGACCGTTGATTCGTTCTGTATCCGTGTCTGCTACTTCAACATGCAACGGAACTCCCGCTATTTCTATCTTCTCCGAGTACGGAGTTTTGGCCGTGTATGGCGCAATGGAATCAGCACCAAGAACTCCAGTTGCAAGAAGCCCCACGAGTGCCGAAAT
>Ga0210057_1006472_pt1 | contig 14547 bp, 14 predicted proteins | sample CryGeyCG2114_010_2_FD_183968 | JGI IMG/M metagenome (GOLD analysis project Ga0210057, IMG submission 183968) | Groundwater microbial communities from aquifer - Crystal Geyser CG10_big_fil_rev_8/21/14_0.10 (SPAdes) (version 2) | ecosystem: Environmental > Aquatic > Deep subsurface > Groundwater ... | reverse complement strand
AGTTTACAAACTTTAGGGATTAACAAAAGAAGAAATTAAAATTGTCGAGGAGAGTTTGAAGTAGATTTCTTGGACATCACAACCTTTTCTTGAGTTTCCATTCCTAAATCCTGTTTAGTTAAAAACCAAGCAAACTGGATAAATTTTTTTGCAGTTTCGTTTTCCATATTCAGCTTATACATATCAGACTTTCCGACTCTTCTTGTTTTAATAATAACCCCCTTTTCCAAAAATTCTTCAAAGAAAGATTTAAGGGAATTGTAACTTATGCCTGCCTCTCTAGCCATGTCGGTCATATTAAAGTCAAAAAAATGATTACCAATAAGAAAATCCAAAAACCTAAGTTTTGGAGTATCTCCGAAATATTCCAAAAATGCTGATTTATTTTCTTCAGTTTTCATTTTATCTTATAAATTATACAAAGTTATAGTTTATAAATCTTTCTTAAATAGATGTTTAAACTATCAAAATCAGAAATATTTAAATAGAGTGTTTTCCTCAAAAATTAAATGAAAAGGGAGAAAGCTCAACTCATGTTTAAACTTGCTTATTCAAAAAAAAATTGGGGAGCAAAATATGATAGACTTGAACATTATAAGAGGTTTGCAAATCTAAAGAGAATAGTAAAAGAATTAGGGGATCTTGAATGGTTGATTGTGAAGAAAAAAACAAATTATACTGGGATTTCATTAAACCCAAAATTCAAAAAAGAAATCGTTGAATTTATTGAAGAACAAATTCCAGAAGTTAAGGGTTGGGTAAAATGAATTTTGAAAGAATAATGCAGTTTTACAAAGAAGGAAAACCAGAACAGGACATTAAAAACATTAATTACGAAATTGACCAAGAAGTTTACAAACTTTATGGATTGACGAAGGAGGAGATTAAAATTGTTGAGGTTGGTGAGTTACAATAAATTTCTGTTTAATAAGTCAAACCAAATCCATATCATTCAAAACCCTTAAATAATCATCAAACTAAGAAATAATAACATGGGTGATATAAAAAAGGCAGTTGAGGAGATTATTGGGGATGAAAATCCCTGGTCCAAGCCAATAGTTTCCTATAAAATAGTTTTTGATTCTCAACAGGCACAACTTGAGCCGATTTATTATTGGATTTTGGATTTCATCCAGGGCACTGGCTGGAAAACAGAAAAAATTGTAGATAATTTCACGTCGAGCCCCGGTTCCGGGCATTTTTCTGAGATGGGAACGAAATCTTCTCTAATGCAGGAAAAAGGGATGAATATGCTCGGTGCTTTGAATCAGGTTATTAAATCTGTGTTAAACTTGATTTACGACTTGAAAGAATTTGAGATAAGACTTGAGCATTATGATGATTATCATTCGACTAACAAGGGAAAGCATACCGAAGGAACTCTCGCTCTGAAACAAATTTGGCTGGACCAGGTGGATATTAAAAGACAGCGGGGTGCGATTCATATGATGGCTCAGGAACTTGGATTCACAACAATCAGGGAAGCGTTCATGATGGCGGACAGTTTGGAAGATTTGAAAAAGATGAATGATAATAAGCAGGGCGGTTTGATTAATGACTCAGTTTATAAAATTTTAGTTCCCCGTTTGGGCGAGTTTCTTAAATGGATTGATTATTCTGAATCTGAACTTAGGAAGAGAATGAAAATTGAGAAAAGTTATTTGAAATCACAGATAGAAACAATAAAACTTTATTCTTCCTGGATGAAACCTTATTTGAAAGCGGCTGAGCAATTGAGGCAAAAAGGTTTTGAGGGAAGTGCGGCACTTGTTAATGCTTTCTCGACGACAATGTTTCAGCTTACATTATTCGGGATCAAAAATTCGGAGGTTCCGGATAAATTTACAGGATATAATCTGAAAAGAAAATATCATTCAATAATTTTAATTGACCTGAAATTCCGGGGCCATGTTTCAAGAAGAGTTACTCAGGCGGGTGACCAGGGATTTGCACTTGGTGGTCTTGTCGAAATAACTTTCGACTGCTTTGCTTTGAATGAAGAGGAGTTGAAATTAGTTAAGGATAAAATGGCGGCGGAAGATGTAGGCGATGCACTTAGATTTGAAGGAGATGTCGCAGCAGAAGCTTTGGATGAGTTGAAGGAAGACCTCGAGCATTTTTTAAAAGATGATATAAAAATTAAGAGAATGAAAGACGAGAAGAAAAAGGAAGACATTAATCCATTTGGGGCTTTGTTTAGTTTATTTAAAAATTTTGGAGTAACTAAAAAAAGTAAAGAGAAAAAAGAAATTAAAGAATTAAAAGATGTTAAGCCAGATAACTTTGTTGAAAAATCTGTTCGGGCCGACGCCGCGAAAACCGCTGCCGAGGGACTTTACTTGGTTTATGATATTTATAAGAAATCACACGGAATGGCTTCTGCTCCGGAAGAGGGATTTGAAAAAACTGTTGATGAGAATTTAATAAAAGAGCCGGAAACTAAGCTTGGAGATATTTTTAAAAGAGGTAAGTGAGAAAATAATTATATGAATGTAAAATAAGTTATTTGCAGATACGGAATTTTTTTGAGAAGAAGTTTCTAGAAATGAAAAAAATATAGGTTATATCTTTGTTAAAAATCTTAATGCATAGGTAAATCTTCCAAATTGATTATCAGTACAAGAAGATTAAAAATATAAATCCGAATCAAACTTATCCCAACATCCTCTTACAATAACAGATTTATCTCTTCCTAATTTATCTTTAAAACACTCCATCAAATAATCTAATAAAGAATACTCATATTCGGTTCCATTATTAACTTCAATAATGAATGTTCTGTTATCAACTTTCTTAATGTCATGATTTACTGACGGAAATCTTCTATCTCTAACCTCGTCATAATACTCTAATATTTCTTTAGAATTATTAATATCCTCTGGAAATTCTATTCTTAAGTGAGCTATTGCAGGATTGTTTATATTGATTTGGACTCTTCTAAGAATTATACTCTCCTTTTCTTTTTGTTTATCCTTTAGTATACGTTCGGGTATCTTTAAACTTCCGTCTTCATTAAATTGAATTTTACTCGTACTTATCATATAGTAAGTTTTAATGGTGATTTATTTATATAGTTATGGCACATAATATTCTTACATCTTTAGTCTAAAATAAAGTGATATGGTCAAATATATTGCGGTTATTTAGTGCTAATAATATAATCTTCAGCGAAGCCGAACAATCTATCCGAAGAATTAGAAACTCTCCTATAAAGTAAAAAAATTTGAGCGAAGCCAAGCAAAATAAGTTTATATCAATTTTAATAATTATTCTCAAGAAACTTTGGAGCGAATCCTATATATCCCTAATTTAACAAAACAATAAAATAATTAAATATCATTTTCCTTAATTTTTAATGGAAAGAGACAAAGAATTTAGTGAGGAAGAAGTTGAAGAAGAAAGTTTTGAAGAAGATAGTGAGGACTTCGAGGATGTTGGAGAGGAAGAATTAGACCATTCTTTAAGAACTTCTGAAAGGGAGGTTGGTTCAGAAGAGGATTTTTTTAAGAATAGTTCTTTTAGTGATAATTTTGAAGAAGATTTTTCTGTTAATGAAAGTCTTGCCAACATTTCTGCAGGCAACACCAGTTTAGGAGCCGGAGGAATCAGACCTGTTAGAAGAGTTTTTACAAGATTAGAAGATGTTGCTGAAGAAGCGCCGGCAACTAAAGAGGATGAAGAGGAGGAAAATAAAAATGTTAATTACAGAACAACGCCTCAACCTGAAGAAATTGGTGGAAGCACCAGCCCTGTTTATACTGAACTGGGAGCCGGCAGAACAAGAAGAGATTTTGAAGACGAGCCAGTTGGTTATTTGACTCCGACAACAGTCGAAACGGGTGGACAAAATAGTTTTTATAGAGGGAGCAGAGCAGAAGGTTCCGAGATTTACAAATCTGGAAAAAGGGAAAGAATTGGGGAGAAAAAAAGTGAGCGGGAGAAAGAAAAAGAAAGATTAGAACGATTGGGGCTGGGAGGAAGTTTGAGAGGAGAATCTTCTCATGTTGCTGAAGAGAGTTTTGGAGAAGGTTCAAATGAAGATAGAGCAAGGAAGTATAATTAGTCTCTCTGTAACTTGCAAAAATTTTAATATAAGAGATTAATAAGTGGGTTCTAAAAATATGAAAAATGAAGAAAAAGTTAAAATAGAAAAATTCAAAATCTGAAAGATTTTGCTCCGCTACGTTCTTCTTCGACTAAATAGGAAACTGCTTGCAGTATCTCCGATGATTTTTCATAACTATTAAATTTAAAGAAATACTAAAGTATGGTAAGGCATTTTATCTGTTGAATTATATAAAAAACTTTCAATCAAAGAATAAAGTGCCAAAGGCAAAAGACATAATTTATAATCTCCTCATAACGAGCATGCTTAGGCAACTTGTCTAATCTACCTAACTGATTACCAAATTAATAAACAAACATTAAATCTCTGTTCTGTAAGAACAGCTATAGTATCCATTCTATCCCGACGAGATTAAAGAATCATTAGAACCCACTTAATCCTTTATAACTATCGGAAGATATTGAGCTCTATCCCAAATTAAATTTATATGTTTCATTCATAAAATGGGGGTGGGCGAACGATTTGCTTTTGACAAATAAAAAATTAACAAAAGTAAATCGTGAGTTGAAATCACCTCACATGAGGTTCAGGATTTCCCTGAGGGTGAGGAAAGGATAATGAATGAAACTTGCCAATTTGGGATGGAGCCAAGATATTGAATTAAATTAAAATATGACTCACATCCCCTTCTTGCTTTTCTCTTCAATAATTTCTTTGACTAATCCTGCCATTTCATTCAGAAAACTTTCTGAGTTTTCAAGCCATTCGTCAATTATTTTTCCTTTAACGTGAGCAACCTTCCCATGGCTTATATCTTTTGCAACTGCATGAACTTCATCGTAATATTCCACATATTTTTTGTTTAATTTTCCCGACCTGACAAAATTGTCCATTAGAACTCTTGAAATTTCTTCCGGGGATGCAGGGGTAATGTCTGAAGCAATCATCACTGCATGGGCAGAATCCAACATTGTCCAATAGAATCCATCAACTGCAGATAATATTGCCTGTCTTGAACGAGCCAGATGGGCCGGAGACCTTTGCAAGAGAGTGTAAATAGCCTCCGGAGTGGATTTTATTTCTCCATTTTTTAATAAAATTTTTAGGGGACCAAAAAATCCGCCATAGTCGATTAATGCATCTCCAAATCTAATTACATTTAAAACTACAGGGTCCCCTTTCATTAAATCTCTCCACCAAGTTGAAAGTTTAACTGAATTAATATGCAGAGGTTTCACATAAGGGTTCAATTGAAGAAGTTTAGCAAGTTCTTCCCGATACCAGGCAATTAATTCTGCATCCCATATAATAGAAACATCGTCGATAATAATTACAATATCAATATCTGAACTTGATTTTGAACTTCCTTTTGCCGACGAGCCAAAGAGGACCACAGATTTAATGAATTTATCGAAAAATTTATTTACCTTAAGTGCAAAATCGTATGCAATATCGCGCTCTCCTGCGATTTTCATCGTCGCCGGAATATCGCTTTTCGGAATTTTCTTTGCAAGTTTAATTTTTGAAGAGCTTACAGTAGTTTTAGCAGTTTTACTATTTTTCACCATCTTTTTCTAAAATCTCTAAGTAATCTCATTTTATAAAAGTTACCTAAGGTTAAAATAATTAAATTTTTGAAGATTAATTAATATAGCCTCCATCAACAGTGATTATTTCTCTAGTCATAAAACCAGATTCATCTGTAGCTAAGAATAAAGTAACTTTAGCAATTTCTTCAGGATTAGCGAATCTTTTCATAATTGTTTTTTCCTCTTCTTCTTCAATAAAATTTTTTGGTAAATTATTATTCATTTCTGTTTTAATCCATCCGGGGGCAATAGAATTAACTCTTATTTTTGGTCCTAATTCTTCAGCCAAATTTTTTGTTAAGCTAATCATTCCAGCTTTGGAAGCATCATAGTCAGCTGATTCTGGACTAAGAGAATTAATCCCATTAGTTGAAGAAATATTTATAATAACTCCTGATTCTTGTTTATCCATATATTCACTTGCATACTTTGAACAAAGAAATGCCCCTATTAAATTGACATTAAGAGTTTCTTTCCATTGCTCAACAGTTTTTTCAAAAAGTGGAACATCGTAAACAATTCCGGCGTTATTAACTAAAATATCTATTTTACCAAATTTATTTATTGAGGTTTTAATTAAATTTTTTACTTCGCTTTCGTCTGAAATATCACACTTAACAGCAATAGCTTCTGAACCAATCTTTTCTATTTCTTTAACAACTTCTTTTGCTCTATCTTCAGACACCCTATAATTCACAATTATTTTTGCTCCTTCTTGTGCAAACTTAAGTGCAATTGCTTTTCCAATTCCCCTACTTGAACCGGTAATCAAAGCAACTTTATTTTTTAGTTTCATCAAGTTAGATAAATTGCCTACTTTTAACTTTTTCTATTTATACAGTATCTCCTATATCTATAAAAAACTTTTTTGGATAATTTATTCAATGAAAAGATTTTATAATATTTAATGTCAATTATTAGAGAGCAGAATAATATTATGGATTAACAAGAAAGAAGAAATTTTGGCGAAAAGCCAAGACGAAGCTGGAGTATATAAGATCATAATAAAATACCCTGTTGCATGATTCTAATCTTAAAGAATAAATTACCAAGGCAAGTTAAGTCATCTTTGCAATGACAGATTTATATAAGACATAATTTATAATCGCCCTATAAACGAACATTCCTCGAGCAACCCATTTTTCTCGTCTATAATTTAACAAAGTGCCAAATTACTAAATTGATAATAAACCCTAAATCTCTGTTCTTGAAGAACAGTTATATACGGCTTTGCGGTTTTATAAATCCATCATGCAACACAACAAAAAAAGACAAACCTTAAATATTCTTCTATCTTTTGTTTTCAATGGCGCACAACCATAGTCATAGCAGTGAGTCATTTTATTCCGGAGGTGATTCAGTTTTCAGTCCTGACTTTAATAAAAATGATAGTGTTTACACCGGATTTAATAGATTGAATGCATCTCAAATAGGTTTTTCTGTAAATCCCATGACTGGAAATCAATTGAGTGAGGCACTTGGGGCGATTAGGCAGGGAGGAAAGGTCTTTGAGGTTCAGCTTCTTGCAATTCAGGGAGAAGCAGACCAAAATGTTCCGAGACAGCATCTTGATGAGATAAGGGCACTTACAAAATTAACTGGTGTTCAGGCAACTGTTCATGGAAATGCCCCCGGAATGGATGCTGCGGGATTTCACGAAAGAGGATGGGGCGGAGAAGAATCAAGATCTCAAAATGAGAGAAGAATGTTTGACTCAATCAAGAAGGCTCATCTAATAAGCCCGGACAAACCAATTCCAGTAACTTTGCATACGGGAAATACGAGTTCTTATACAACAACTTATATTCCTGATGAAAAAAATAAAAAAAAGGCGGTTCCCAATGCAATTTCAGTTATTAATTTATCATCAAAGCAAACACAATTATTAGAGCCTAAAATAAGATATGATTTGGAAAGACCGGACGAATTGGACCAAAGCAACGTGAAGGAAAAACAGGGGCATATTCTTACTCCAGAGAAACAGATTAAATCGGCAAATGTTTCTGAATGGGAAAATAGCCTGTTAGAATTTGCTAATTATTCAAAGCACACTGATGAAATTATAGGGCCGGTTCCACTGGAGTTAAGAAAATATCAGAACGCCAGGATAAAAGATAATAAGCTGGTTGACGCAACAACCGGAGAGCCACTTCCAGAATTGAGTCCCGAGCAGGAGAATAATTTAAATCGGGCAATCGGGCAGATTTCACAGGCAGAGTTATTTGTGGAAAATATGGAACTTTCGCTTCATAATCTGTTTGACAGAGTTTACAAATACGGAACAGACAAGCAAAGAAAAGAACTAAAAAATTTTTCTCAGGAATATGTTGATGAATCAAAAAAGATTCCTCAGACGGCACTCGGCTCATTAACAAAGAAGCAGCTACTCCATAATTCCTTTGAGAAATTAAGGAATGTTACTTCCGGCATAAAAATTGAAAATGGAAAAATGGTCAGGGATGATGATTTTAGTGCTCCGAAAGTTTTTGTTAATGCATCTGATTTTGCAATGAAAGAGGCTGCCAAGACATTCGGGAATTTGGGATACAAAACTTATACAGAATTGGGCGGGAAGAATTCTCCATTTGTCGCAATTGAAAATATTTATGAAGGGCTTGGATTTTGGACGGCGGATGAGCAGAAAAAACTGGTCGATATGGCAAGAGAAAATATGGTCAGGGAGCTGACTGAGAAAAAAAAGATGAGTAAAAGCAAAGCCATGAAAATTGCCGAGGATAAAATAGGTGTTACCTGGGATTTATCGCACATTAATATTGCCAAGAAGAGCGGTTTTACTGATGAGTTTATAATTGAACAGACAAAAAAAATAGCGCCTTATGTAAAGCATTTGCACATTGCAGATAATTTTGGATTTGGAGATACCCATTTGGCTCCGGGAATGGGAAATGCCCCAATTAAACAAATGATGGAGCAACTTGAAAAAGAAGGAAAGCTAAAAGATGTTTTGACCATTATTGAGGCAGGAGGATTTAATCAAACTTTTAAAAGAGGAGCCCATAATTGGTCTTTGAGCGCTTTTGGAAGTGCGGGTTTTGGCGGCGGAAGCGGCGCTCCAGCATATGGTCCTTCATTTAATGATGCATTTAGAGGAGGAGGTGGAGCATACTTCGGAGGAATTGGAGAAATAAATCCACAAATACATCACTCAATTTACGGAGCTGGTTTCACGACGATGCCGGCGACATTGGGCGGACAAATGCCCGGCGGACAAAGCAGATTTGGCGGAACTCCTATGGCTTAGAATCTTCTGTAATTATTTCTTCTTCTGTTTTCTTCTTCTCTTCTGCTTTTTGCTTTATTGTAGAAATTGCATAATCGGCGGTTGTTTTAATAAGAGGAGCTAACATTTCAGTTTCTTTATAATCTTCCGATAACTTCCTGAGTTGTGAAAACTCATCTGATAATGCAGGTGCTAACTCAGTTGAACCCAATCTTCTTCCTGCCGAGGTTTGCAGTTCATCTGTTTTTTCTTTTATTTTTGCTTCTAATTCCTTCTGTTTTCCAGAATGCTCTTCATTCCTTTGGCTTAAGTGGGTTTTTGTAGTTGTTAAATATTTATCAGCACCATATTTTGCTATTGCAAAAGTTGCATCTTCTCTTGCTTCACGTTGCTCAATTTGAATAAATTCGTTAGAAAATCTTAACATGAAGTGTGCCATTAAAGGCGTTTCTTTTTTTAATTCTTCTTTGAAATATGCATTTGCATCTTTTTTAATTCTCTCGAGAGTTTCTTTGGATTTTGAAACAATTTGTCTTGCAGAATTATAATCTTTATTAGATTCCCCGGGCAAATCAGTTTCCGGAGAATATTCCAAGGCTAAAGCTCTTCTTTCTTCTTCTCCAATTTCTCCGACCAGAGAATTAAAATGAACATCAAAATAGGAAAATAAAATTTCATTTACTCCTGTGACCTTGGATTTCCTCCTTAAATAGGCTCTTTCCAGCGAACATTTCGACAGGTCTTCCCCCGTCATTTCCCCATATTTTCTAAGACCTTCCGTCGAGGATATATCAATCGAGCCTAATTCTATCAACGCATCATAAACTCCAACCAAATTTTTCGCATCATAATTTGAATTAGGTTTTATCTCTCCTTCTTTTGTAGTCGTGGATAATCCACTTAGTAAATCATCTAAAGCCATGGATAACTTAGTGATATTTCCTTTATAAACTTTTCGCATGTATCATCTATGAAGGGGTAACATGTTTTAGGAGAATTTAAAACTCTGGATTTTAAGGAGTTGGTATGAGAGCGGACTATGTGGACGCTGTTAAAGCAAGGCTATACAGAGATTTTTATAGAGATAATAAAGGGCTATATGACAAAGATAGGATGGAATATTGGAGAGAATGCATTCCTTATTGCGAGAAAAATTTTAGAAAAGCGATGGAAAAATATTTAGAGGAAAGAACTTCAAGAGAAGAATGGGGGAAAAATCTTCCCAGAGAGATTATATCAGGGGAATCATTTAAGGGCGGCGAGCCGGAAAATTTGGAAAAATCTCTTGAAAAAAAACCTTCTTCTGAGGAAGACTCAATTAAAGCAACTATAGAGTATGTAAAGAGAAGAAGCCTTGGGGCGAGATTGGGACGTCTTTTTCAAAGAGAAAAAAATTCTGAAAAAAGCGGTGAAGAAAATTCCTCGGATGAAGAAGAATAAACTCAAAAACTAAATCCTAATTTCAGCAGATATTGAGTTTCCGATAAATTAACATTGTCTCTCCCGCCAAAACTATTAACATCCGGAACCAAAGTGTAATTAACTTCCAGCCCAAGAAACAAATCACTGCCTGAATTAAAATCAATTCCAAGTTTAGCATAAGGTCCGAGAGCATTTCCCTCGTCAACAATATGCGGCATTGAGTCCGGTCTTCTCGCCTGAACTTCAACTACCGCGAGCCCGGCAGAAATATATGGCTCAATACTTTTTGATTGAAGCGTGTATCTTCCTCCAAAAAACAATCTTTTTCTGACGATTTCTGCCTGAGGAGTTGTTGCTCTTCTCGCTTCTCCAAGCTGAAATCCAATTTCAAATCCAATATCATCCTTCATATTTCCTGCGTATTCTATCTGAACAGTATCACTTTTCCCGCCGTCAATTGTCTGAATTCTGCTGTCCGGAGAATAACCATAACCATAACCCAAAGAAACTTTGTTTGTTGTACAACCTGAACTAACGGCTAAAAGAGATGTCCCTAAAATTCCTGTTAATGTGTTTTTGAAGTTTACCATGTAAAATTTGATTAAGACAAATTAATAAACCTACCTATGCGATTTTTGTTTGCAGGGAGTAGTGAAGATTTGACGGGATTTTGGTGCGGAGTGAGTTGAGGGTTTAATGTTCATAAATAAAAGCGGTGAGAAAATTACTCTCTATCATATTTAGCGACTTCCAACAGATTGCCCTCAGTATCATAAAATTGAAAACATCTATAAGGATAATCAGTAAAATCCAACTCTGTTGGCTCATCAACAATTTCACACTTCCACCTTTTCACTTTTTCAAAAACCGCATCAACATCGTCAGACCAAAAGACAGGGACAGCATTATTTCCAACAATGCGTTTATCGCTGATGATTTTAGGATTTATTAGGCCAAAATAAAACCCATGACTGATATCAAAATCAGCCCGAGTATTTTCTTCTCTATGAGTAACTTTCATGTCTAATAAATCCTCCTAGAATTTTATCGCTCTGTCCATGTCTTTTACAGACACATAAACATGATCCAGTTTTATTTTCATAGTTTTTAAAAAAGTTTACATATTTAAATAATTTTCTCGCCGCGTTGTGTTGCGTGATTGAGCTATAAACAGTAAAGCCACATAACCGTTCTTCGAAAACAGAGATTTAAGGTTTATTATTAATTTAGTATAGGGGTTATTCAGGCATGTTCGTTTACTTTTGAGATTATAAATTATGTCTTATATAAGATATGTCATTGCAAAGATGACGTAATTTGCCTTAGCACTTTATCCATCAAGACAAATCTCTTAATTCCACACAACTAACTAAAAATATCCTCTGACTTTTTTATTTCTTCTTCCGTTTCTTCTAATAAAACCTCCTCTATAATTGGTTCTCTCGGTTTGTTTTCTTCCAAAGATTCTTCGTAATCTTCCTGCCTTTCTTCAATCTCATCTTCTATGGAGTCCATGTTGTCGATTTCTTCTATTTGTTTTTTTTCCTGATTTGGAGCTTCTTTTTGTGTAGAATAGTTTCCACCACTTTCAAGTTTTCTTACAAACTCTGAAATCTCTCTTGCTACATCTGCATTTACAGAAATCGAGTCAATTCCTTGCCTTACCAGGAATTCCACCATCTCTTTTTTTGAGCCGGCCTGACCGCAAATTGAAGTTTCAATTTTATGTTTTTTACATTCCCTTATTACTCTTGAAATCTGCTTTAGAACCGCCCAATTCATTTCATCATAAATGTATTGGACATTTTCATTTCCTCTGTCGATTGCCAAAGTATATTGAGTCAAGTCGTTTGTTCCAAAAGAAACGAAATCAATTCCTTCTTCGCAAATATCTTTTATTAAAATTGATGCTGCGGGGGTCTCAATCATCACGCCAAACTGAACATTATTAATGTTTAAACTTTTAAAAATCTCCTTTGCTTTTTTTACCTCATCAACAGAAATCACTTGCGGGAACATAACCCCGAATTTATGCCCCTTATCCGCCAATTCCTTAACCGCTCCCAATTCTGCTTTTAATATTTCAGAATGTTTCAATGAAAATCGGATGCCGTGGTCTCCAAGCATCGGGTTTTTTTCAGTTTCTTTTGGAGCACCTTTAAGGTTTGAATATTCGTCGCTTCTAATATCTGAAGTTCTTACCCAAATTGGCTTTCCAATAAATGTATTTGCAATTTCCAAAAGCCCTTTTTTCAGCATTTCTTTATAGTCGCTTAATGTCCCTTCTTTCTCGTATGCTAAAGGATGTTTTCCTGCCGTCGCTATTAATCCTTCAAGCCTAACAAGACCAATTCCGTCCGCTTTTGATTTTGCCGCTCTCAGGGCAAATTGGGGCAAATCAAGCAAGACTTTTATTTTCGTTTTTGTTTCCACTATAGGCAGGACCTCTACTAATTTATTTTCGGCTCTTCCATTGAAGATTTTTCCTTTGAATCCGTCCACGGTTATTTCCTGGCCATCTGTTAAAACATCAAGTGCGTTTTCTGCACCAACGACGGCAGGAATTCCCATTTCTCTTGAAACTATGGCTGCGTGAGCTGTAACTCCTCCTTCTGTTGTAACTATTGCACAGGCTTTTTGCATGGAAACAACCATATCCGGGTTTGTCATTTTTGTAACTAAAACATCTCCCTGTTTTATTTTTCCCAAATCATCCATTGAATGAACTATTTTTACAACCCCCGACGCTATTCCGGGAGACGCTGCTAAACCTTCACTAATTAATTCGCCATCTAAATCAGTTTCTTTCGGTGTTCCGCCTTTTTTCAAAAGCGTTGTAATTGGCCTGGTTTGCAAAATAAAAATTTCGTCGTCTTCAATTGCAAATTCTATATCCTGAGGTTTTTTATAAAGTTTTTCTAATTTCATTGCGTACTCGGCTAATTGTTTTAATTCATAGGTTTTGAGAACCCTGGCTTTTGATTTTTCAGGACCTAACTCTTTTGTTATTGTCTGACCGCCAGCTGTTCTTATTATTTCTATTTTTTTATCCGAGATTTTTTCTTCCTTTATATCAAATTCCGAGGAGACCATATATTGGTCCGGTTTAATTCTTCCGGAGACAATTCCCTCTCCCTGTCCGAAAACAGCTTCGATCAAAATGTCGTCGGTATTATTCACCGGATTTTTTGAGAACATGACACCTGACTTGTCTGAGTTTATCATTTTTTGAACAATTGCAGAAATTCCTACTAAATCATCAAATCCCTTTTTCTTTCTGTAATAGATTGACCTTGCCGTGAATATTGAAGCGAAAACTCTTTTTACCTTTTCAATCAATTCCGGGTTTCCCTTTACATTAATAAATGATTCCTGCTGTCCTGCAAAGCTTGCGTCTCCCAAATCCTCTGCAGTTGCCGATGAACGAACAGAAACAAATATTGGTTCTCTCGAAGACTTCAAAATTGCTAAAGCACCGGGTGAATCGTTTAAATTTTTTAAATCGACATTGAAATTATCGTATGCCTCAACAATTTCTTCCCTAAGGTCTTCTGGCATTTCTGAATCTGTTATTAATTTTCTAATTTCCTCAGCCTTTTTTGTCAGGTCATTAGTATCGTCAACATCTATTTTATTTAGAAGTCCCCTTATCCCGTCTTTTAGTTTTGCTTTTTCTATAAAATAAAAAAATGCCTTAGTTGTCACGACGAATGCCTGAGGAACCGGAAATTTCGCGTTGTACATTTCGCCCAAGTTTGCGCCTTTTCCTCCGGCCAGTTCTATATCTTTTTTTGAGAGTTTAGAAAGCCAAAGAATGTATTTATCACCCATGAATTTGAATAAAGAAGAAGATATTTAAGTTTTTGTGTTGTTTATAGTATCTCAGATAATTATAAAGAATTATGGCGGAGCTAAAAATTCTTTTATTTCTTTGGGATAAATTGATATCATATATGTTCTTACCGAACAGAGATTTAATGTTAATTGGGTAATAAGTTAAATAGATTGGATAAGTTTCACGAGTATGCTCGTTCACGAGGAGATTACAAATTATGTCTTATGTAAAATCCGACTATCTTGAAGGAAGGTACCCGTAGGAAACCTTGGTTTCCTCGGAATTAAACACGACGAAGTCGACTATCTTGAAGGAAGGTAACCGTAGGAAAACTTGGTTTCCTCGGAATTAAACACGACGAAGTCGACTATCTTGAAGGAAGGTAACCGTAGGA
>Ga0210057_1006471_pt1 | contig 14548 bp, 14 predicted proteins | sample CryGeyCG2114_010_2_FD_183968 | JGI IMG/M metagenome (GOLD analysis project Ga0210057, IMG submission 183968) | Groundwater microbial communities from aquifer - Crystal Geyser CG10_big_fil_rev_8/21/14_0.10 (SPAdes) (version 2) | ecosystem: Environmental > Aquatic > Deep subsurface > Groundwater ... | reverse complement strand
AGATCAGCATTTTGTGGGCCTTACTCACGCCATCGCCCCCACCAGAAATAAGGTATTGATAGGCAGCAAGAATAATGAAGATTACAGCCAAGACCATCAAAATAGCAAATAGCCAGTTGGCAATCCGACCTAAAAGATTTACTACGCCATTTCGGCCACCAGCCAGAATAGTGTCGTTGGCCGAGGGGATTGCGCTGTCATTAAACGCAGATCCACTACCACCGGCGCCATTGCCAGAGCCGACTTGTATAGTAACACCCCAGTCGACATTAGCGGCCAAAGCAATAGATCCGCCCATCATCACGAGGACGCCAATCAATAATGTAGAGAAAATAATGTGTTTCATTATAGTTAATAGGTTTTTATTAAACCGGAGAAACTCCGACCAAGCTTTTCACAACTGCGATAAAGCCTTTTGCCAGCACTGCCACGGCAATCGCCACGGCAGCGTAGATCAACATCTTGTGTGCGTCTTTTACCCCATCGCCTCCTCCAGAGATCAAGTATTTATAAGCGGCCAAAACGATAAATATAACTGCCAACGCTAAAAATATTGTGAACATCCAGTTCGCGATTCCATCCATCAACCCCTTTACGTCATTAACACCACCACGGAGTGTCGTTGGCAACGCTTCCATCGTAGATGTAGAATTTTGTGCCAATGCCATGGTCGGTAGCAAGACCGCAACTAATAGTAAAAATCCAAGTTTTTTCATATTATTTTTTAATTATTTTTAATTTCAATGTTTAAGTACCGACCTCGATTAAGCTTCTCACGACATTAACTATCCCTTTCGCTAACACCGCAATGGCGATCGCAGCCACCGCATAAAGTAGCATCTTGCGAGCCTTGTTCACATTGTCTCCACCTCCCGCTGTCAAGAAGACGAAGGCAGCATAAATTATCATAATGACTGCCAGCGCCAAAAATATCGTAAACATCCAGTTCGTAATGTTATCAATCACAGTCATCACGTCTTCTGGTGTATCAACAACGTTCGGCTGGTTCACTCCATGCTCAGAAATATCTTCCGTCCCACCCGGAGCTCCAGGCCCCGGGATAGTTGTCCCACCCGGAGCTCCAGGCCCCGGGATAGTTGTCCCACCTGGAGCTCCTGTAGCCGGGGCATCCGCCAGCACCATACTAAATGGCATCACCAAGGTAAAAATAGCAACAAATACAATGAGTTTTTTCATGTTATTTATTATACCCCAGTTTGAAATATTCTTTCCACTATCGCGACGATGCCCTTGGATAGCAGTACGACCACTAGCCCGATGACGGCGTAAACAATAGTGCGCTGACCTTTTTTAAACTTCTCTGGTTCTCCGGTAGCAAAAAGCATTTGAAAGGCTCCAATAATAATGATAATCGGTAAAATCACCATCAAAATTCCGTAAAGACTGGTAAAGACCTGGTCCAAAAGCGTACGGAAGGTCGCCCCCTCTCCTAGGGGATTAGTCAGCTTCACGGCCAAAGCCACGGGGCTAATCATAAACAAAAGTGTTGTAAGTTTTGCTTTCATATTATTAATTATTAAAATGTTATATCTACCCCAGTACTTGGGCCCACCCCAAGGGCACCAAAGATGAACTGAATGATTAAGTAGGAGATGGCCATAATTGCGATACCGGTTAGGGCAATCGTGATCATACCGGCGCCCTTTTTTACTTTTTCTGCACTACCGGCCGAAGTCATGATAGTGAACCCACCCCAACCAATCATAATGGCGGCGATTGGAATCACAATCCAAAACAGAAAAGTAATAATATTTTTAATCAACTGCTCGGCTGCACTTATGCCACACGGCCCAATTCCATTTACAGTCGGAGCATTGGGTGGAAGAGTAGCGTCGCAGTTTGGCACGATTCCTGTTGTTCCTGGGTCGTAATTAGTAAGCGCATCCTCAGCAGCTAAAATCTTTCCTTTTTCACATCCCGCAAAAAAAGAGTCATTAAAAGATTGTAAATTCTGGCTAAAAGCATAGTCAATTATTCCTTGAGGGCAGGTGATAGAAGCGTTCGTCGCTCCAGCTTGGCACCCTCGCAAAAAGCCATTTTCAAGATGCCCCGAAGAAGAAAGAAATTCATCCACGCAAGCCTCCGAAAAAGAGCTCCGGTACACGGGAGCTAATAAATCCATTAACTTTGGAGTCTCCTCCGCTCCCTTTGCAAAACCGTCTCTGCAAGCCGAAACATTCACCTGATTAAATCCAGACAAAATAGGGCAGATTATATCGCCGTTCGTGTTAGAAAAAGAAACAATCTTACTCCACATTGCTCGGTCACATCCACGTTTAAAATCCGGTCTAAGTATATCCGATCCATTGAAGTATTTAGTAGTGATAGCATCGCAGTAAAGAAAAGGAATTTCTTCAACGTTTGAAAGTCCAGAATCTTTGGTTTTCTTTTTCAAGATCGCTTCTCCGTGAAGCGCTCCCGTGTCACAGCCATCTTTCCAGGACTGAACAGCTGTATTCCCTTGCGCAGTAACATTTTGCGGGACCATGCTGTAATTACACGAAAAAGAAAATCCTCGAGCGTAGTATTGCGTACAGCCATAATCGAAGCCATTAGTATATGGACTTGGTGCTGGATTCCCGCTTGGATCAATCCCGGTCTCATAATGCCCCGAAAAAGGAGTGGCAGTATTCGGACAAACCTCTACTGTGTTATATGCGCTCGCAAGGCCCGGCGCGAAGCTCACCGTCAAAACAGCGATTAATAGTCCTGTTCCAAGAACTCGTTTAGATCTTTTCATTTTATTGAATAGGGTAGCGGCTTAGAAGTGCCGTTACTTTCTCTCCGGCTTGGCGAAGAGCTGCCTTAATTGTGAGCTGACCCTGTAGTATTGATTCTACCATCTGTCCAAAGGCCGTATCAACCTTCGCAGTATCAATTTGGCGCCAACTCTTCGCGGTCAGAGCCTGTCGGCTGAATACACCAAGAGCATCAGTTCGAGTAGAGGTTTGTCCAATCAGTTGGCGCAGAGCTCCGGGTCGGCGAACAGTGGCCAAGTAGTGGTTAGAGACTTCTTCATTCAGAGTGGAGGAGAAAACAAAGCCCCAGGCTGTATTTGCATTTTGGCTTGTATTTGAGACCGCCAGCGCCCAGTAATTTGCATAGTTTACTGGGATCGCTTCTTTAAACTGCACCATCGACGCAATGCCAAAGTCTAAAAATGGATTTTTGGCTTCGATAGTGGGAATCTGATAAGCATAGTTAAACACTATTGCCGCCCGCTCTTGCGTAAAGGCATCAATCGAGTTTAAGAAAGATAAGTCCCAGGTGTAGGCCGGCGAAGATGGTTTAGCAAAATTTGTATAAAACCCAACCGCCGCCTCACCCTTAGCATCATTAAAGCCGGCATAGTTGCCGTTGGTCATATCCACGCCGTACTGGAGCATGATTTGAGCCAACAAGTCGCTCCCTCGGTCAATATTGCGATTAGATCCGCCAACCGCCACGGCCGCCGTGTCAATCCGTCCAGACTTATCAAGTTGGCGGAGCTTAGGAATAATCTCAATTAGTTCTTCCCATGTCTTTGGCGCTGAGGCAATGCCCGCCCTATCCAGCATTGGGCGGTTATAAAACATCACTAAGCTGTCGATGTAGAGGGGGAGCGCATAAAGCTGTCCGCCATAAGTTAGGTCTTTTTCCACCACCTCCGGGAAGAGACTGCGGACCTGGCTCATCGGCATCTCCTCAGCCGGAATCGGCATCATTTTGTCTTTATGTTTTGGGAGCCAGCTGTTATGCACCATAAAAACATCCGGACCCCGACCAGCGGCCAAAGCATCAATCAACTCGGATTCGTAGGTGCTGGGGCTAAAGGCCACATAGTTGACCTGGACATTGGGGAAGCTAATCAGAAAATCATTGATCAAGGTATCTTGAATATCCCGCTCGGAGTCATATACACCCCAAACTATAATCTCGCCGGAGTAGAGTAGCCCGCCAGGGTTGCTTGGTCTAAGCCCAGGGATAACACCAGTAAAAACTAAAACCAAAACGACGACTACAAGCAGAGTGATGCCAGCTAAAATAACTTGAGTTCTTGTGAGTCGCATTAGTATTAATAATAGCAAACAATAGTTTTTTGAGCTAAAAATAGGGGATAACAAAAAACCGGGGGCCCTGGGCCCCCGGTTTTTTGGGTTTTCCCTAGAAGCAAATAATTCCCACCAGCTTGTCTCCGGGCTTGAGATTCATAATCTTTACGCCCTGAGTCGCTCGCCCGGCGGTTCGCACAGAAATAATTTCAGTTCGAATTACCTGGCCTTTGGCAGAGAGCGCCAAAATCTCTTCCTCCTCATTAACTAGGTAGGCATCAATCACCTTACCAGTCTTGTCGGTCACGTTGGCAGTCAAGATACCACTCCCACTTCGCTTCTGAATCTTGTACTGATTAATTGGGGTCTGCTTGCCATAGCCCTTCTCCATCACTACCAAAAGCCGAGTCCTTTTGATATCAGTCTCAGCCTTAATTACATTCATAGAGCTGACCTTGTCCTTGCCCTTCAGTTTAATCGCAGTCACTCCAGCCGTGGCTCGGCCCATTGGCCTTGCATCGCTCTCTTTAAAGCGAATTGCCTGGCCTTCCATTGTGGTTAAAATCACCTCATCTTTCCCAGTTGAAAGCTTCACCCAATGCAGGCTGTCGTCATTTCTAAGCTTAATTGCAATAATGCCGGTTCGGCGCACATTATCAAAGTCGGTCAGTGGAGTTTTCTTAATCACACCTCCTTCAGTCGCCATCACTAAGAACTGAGTACTCTTCTTATCCAGCGTTTTTGGATAGGTTACTACCGCGTTAACTTTCTCTTCTACTGGAATTTCTAAAAAGTTGTGAATTGGCTTACCCTTGGCGGTTCGGCTGGCCTCTGGAATCTCATAAACTTTAGTTTGGAATACTCGGCCTCGGTCGGTAAAGAACAAAATATTGTCGTGAGTGTTGGCGTATATAACCTCGGTCAAGAAGTCTTCTTCATTTACATCCGAGCCAATCAGCCCCTTACCTCCTCGGTGCTGACTCTTAAAGCTGTCCGGATTAACCCGTTTAATATAGCCTCCTTGGCTAAGCGTAATCATGGTTTCCTCTTCCTTAATCAAGTCTTCTTCGGCAAAGTCAGTTAGCCCACCTGCAACTACGCGGGTTCGCCGGGCGTCCCCATACTTTTCCTTAATTTCTTTAAGCTCAGTTTTAATGACTCCCAATATCTTTTTCTCGCTTTGGAGCAAAGATTCAAGTTCGGCAATCAGCTTTTTCTTCTCAGCCAGCTCGTCTTCGATCCTCTGGCGCTCTAAGGCCGCCAAAGTAGAAAGACGCATGTCCAAAATTGCATTGGTCTGAATCTCGGTCAGCCTGAACTGCTTCATCAAGTTCACGCGAGCATCATCTCGGCTCTTGCTCTTCTTAATCGTGGCGATCACTTTGTCGATTGAGTGGAGGGCCTTAGAAAGCCCCTCTAATATGTGGGCCCGCTCCTTTGCTTTTTTCAAATCGTACTCCGCTCGACGCCGCACCACCTCCTGTCGATGAGTGACAAAAGCCGCCAAAATCTCCTTCATGCTCATCAGCTGCGGTTGCATACCTCGGTCAGTCAAGGCCACAGTGTTGACGTTGAAGTTCTTCTGCATATCCGTGTACTTAAACAATCGATTCAAAACTTTTTGAGGCACCGCATCGTTTTTCAGCTCAATTGAAATACTCAAACCTCGCTTGTCCGACTGGTCAATGATGTTTTTAATTCCATCAATCTTTTTCTCTTGCACCAACTCAGCCATTCGCATGATAAGAGAGGACTTGTTCACCTGATAGGGGATCTCGGTAATCTCAATAAAGTGCCCCCGGCCCTTATCTTTCTCCTTTATCTCCGCCACGCCTCGCATGGTGATGGCGCCCTTGCCAGTGGTGTAGGCCTCAAGAACATCTTTCCTATTGTATATCACCCCGCCCGTTGGAAAGTCCGGTCCTTTTATAAACTCCATCAAATCCTCGGCAGTGGCCTTTGGGTTATCAGCCAGATAAACGGTCGCATCAATCAACTCGCTAAGGTTGTGTGGAGGGATGTTTGTAGCCATTCCCACTGCAATACCCAGCGTTCCATTCAAAAGCAGGTTCGGTACTGAAGCCGGCAAAACTATCGGCTCTAGGCGGGTACCTTCGTAGTTTGGCCGCCAATCCACAGTCTCACTATCAATATCGCGAAGCATCTCCGTAGAAATCTTGCTCATTTTTGCTTCGGTGTACCTGGGCGCAGCTGCATTATCCCCATCGATCGAGTTATGAACAAATACTCCTGCTTCAAGTGAAAAGTTATGAGTCCCGCTAATAGTCAGGTCGTAGACATCTCTGCGTTGTTTCAAGAAAACCACCTTCTTCACTTTGTGGTTTGCCACCAGCTCTGCTTGAACCCTCGAGACATCCCCGCTGTAGTATCTTTCCAATCCATTCTCCCACAAAGTCGCATGCCCATATGGATATATAGTCATCCGAGCTTTTTCGTAAGCATCAGGCGACAGTCTTTCTCCAGACCGCAAAATCTCCGAGCAAACCGCGTCGAACTTCCTCTTGCCGGTCAAATTATTACGACAAGCGAGGATCCGAAATGGCCACCTCTGGTGGACATTTCGTCCGAGCGCAGTCGGAACAAAGGTCCAATACCCCGCCCTTTGGGGCGGTCGGGGGCGAGCAAGGAGAGCTCCTTTCAATACCACGTGCTCTTTCCGCGCGGAACCTTTATTAGTATGATTTTTATTACCTTTGGTAATATTCGTCCTCATCTGCTCTTGATACTGTGGACTCTGCCAAAGTCGTTTTAGCGTTCGCGTCAACCGCTTACTGCGCTCTTCGCGTACTTCTGGGTGACTTTTAACGTACTCTAAATTCGCCGTGCTTAGGGTTTTTTTCATCTGCTCCTGATACTCTGGCTTTTGCCAATTTTTTACATTTCTCTTCGCCATCCTCTCAGAATATTTTTTACGGTTTGAGACATCACTCCAAAAGGCCTTCCGTCCGCTTGCGAGCTTAGCAACGTACTCAGGATCATTTGCGTGCCTCGTTTTTGTCAGGTCGGAATGCAGATTCCAGTGGTCTGACCAATGCATTCGCCTGATATTATCAGGACTATTGTTCAGTTTATTAAAATCAATGTGGTGGCGGACCCTACCAGCTTTAGCGGTATATTTTTTTAACGCAACATTATAGCTATCTGCTAAATGATGAACAAAAGTCCACTTTTTAGCCTTTGGTTGGAGTACCATTTGATAGCCATTCATTTGAGAAACCTTGCTATCATTCTCGTTAGACAATCTCTCGTAGAGTGGCATCAACGACAAGCCAGGCCCCAAGTCCTTAGCCTCTCGGTATTCACCGCTTTTTAGCAAAAATTTATGATTTGGGGTACATCGAATCTCTGCACCATTATCTAAAATCACCTTCATAATTTCAGCAGATTCTCTTGTAAGACGCGGTTTTTCAATTAATGCTACAGCCACCTTCCCGTCTTTTATGGTGAACGTATAGTTCTTTTTTCCTTGGGCATCTTCTTTGACCAGTTCTCCGAATGTTAAACTTCGGCCGTCAACAAGACGCACCTTAGTATCTTTTGTAAAGCAACCAAAGTTGCCTTGCCCAATCACCAGAGGATAGCGCATGCTAAACTCTTGAGTCATCTTCACCATGGATTCATAAATCGCCGCATCTCCATGAGGGTGGAAGTTACCCATGACCTCACCAGTAATCTTTGCCGATTTTCTGGTTTTTCCGCCGGGAGTTAGGTTGAGCTCGTGCATGGCATAAAGAATCCGACGATGCACTGGCTTCAGGCCATCTCGCACATCCGGTAGAGCACGACTGACAATAACGCTCATCGCGTAGTCTAAATAAGACTTTTTCAGCTCATCAGTAATCTCTGTATCAAGCACATTAACGTGAGGAATCTCCGGGGTTGGCTCTTCTTTAGGATTTTTTTTGTCTTTTTCTTTTGCCATGGTTTTATTATTGCTCAATTGTCTTTTCTTCCGGATTTGAAGCTATCTCTAGCTCGTTTGTTTTATTGATTTGAGTTTTTAGCCCTTCGTAGGCATCGCTAGTGGTATCTTTAATTTGATTAAACGAGGTTGACACTGCTGCGCTGAACTTTGACCACATGCTCGGAGTTTCATTTACCCCGACCACAGATCCTCCCTGCGGGAATAATCCAGAGAATGTGATACTGAACTGGAACAGCCAGACCACTACCACCAGCAGACCCGCAGTTATCGAGAAAATAACAAACCATCTTCTTCTCGTCGGTCTATCCGATTGTCTTATTTCTTGGATAAACTTTTTCATCCCGTTAGTGACAGGATGCGACTTTGTCGCATCCGAAGGAGCCAGAGTTAATAGAGGCCGACTGTTTTATAATTTGATTCAACATATTCTTCAAAAAATGTTTTTGTTGCCACTAACCGGACGCATCTTTTTAAATTTTTAAAACTGCTACCTCCATCTTCTCCGGATTCAAATCTTTTTGCTTAATCGTCAGCTTGTCTTGCACTTCCACCTTGGACTGGCCAAGCTCTTTCAAAAATGCATCTACTGAGTTGGCCTGGCGTTTTAGCCCCGGCACCTTGAAGAAACAGGGGACTACTAGCCTCGGTTCAATTTGGCGAATCAGCTTAGCCGCATCACTTTGGTTAATGAAAGGAGCGTTGCCTCCAGGGATAAACAAAATATCAATGTCCCCAAGCTCCTCAAAAATATCCGGGTCATTGAACTCGCTGATGTGACCGAGCAGCCCCAGAGTCATGTCCCCAAAACGAATTCTAAAGATACTCTTTATGAATTTGTCATTCGACTCTTTCTTTAGAGCCCAACCATTAACCTGAATATTTTTAATTTCAAATTCGCCCGGGCCAGCAATAATATTGGTCTCTCCGTCGGTGGTTGAAATCGGCTTTTCGTCACCCGGCAACGGACTCTTTAACAAAGTTTTAATCACAATATCAGACTTAAACCGCGGTGCGCTAAGCCCGCTACTGCTCTCAATTGGGTCAGTCATTATCGTTAGCGACCCTTCGCTTATTTTAAAACAGCCCTCTCCGTACCAGTTTATTACCATATTTTAAGGCTTTAATTAAGTAGAAAAGGCAGCTAAAAAAGCTGCGGAAATTACCCACATATTATAGCAAAAACAGGCCATAGATACAAGCCCCAAAAAAGGGGTCTAATCCCATTTTTGGGGACAAAGAAAAGAATGCGGGATTTAATGCTCGCATTAAATCCCGCATTCTTTTCTTGCATTTTTTCGCTATTTCTTGCATCCTAAAAAAAGAAAGTCCGCATGGCGCGGGCTGGGAAAGGAGTGAGGAATGCCTAATGTTCTGCACAAAACTGCGTGGCAGGAGGCCTGCACATTGATAATCGTCCTAGGAATGCTACTAGGGGGAGTAATCTATTTTCCCATCGAGTTGATCAGATCCATCCGAAGGAGGCGGGATGAGCCGATCGGCGACGAAGAGCAGGGCGCCAAGCCCTGTCTTCTCCAAGATATCATCGTGTGTGGAAAGCACGAGCCAGCGGAGAATGGTAATCAGCCCGCTGGCGACTGCGACCAGGAGGCCCCAATGCCTCGCGACCACCCGTCGTAACGGCCGGCAAGTCTAACTTGCCGGCCGCGTCTGTTCAGCGACCCCATTTTCAAGGACCGTCCTTGAGGACGGTCCTTGGGCTCAACGTCTGTTCAGCGACCCCATTTTCAAGGACCGTCCTTGAGGACCGTCCTTGAGGACGGTCCTTGGGCTCAAAGATCCTGGACTCCCAGTCAAGCTGGGAATGACAATCCCTTGTATTTTCCAAATATTTATTGCACTCTAAAAAAAGAAAGTCCGCATGACGCGGGCTGGGAAAGGAGAGGGGCGTGAGAGATTCCATTAATTCGGAATGGCCAGTGGAAGAACTGCATTCTTTCATGGCCTGCTTCTTACTAGGAGTGTTCGTTTTAGTGGTTTTGTTCGTAACTCCGATTCTGGGGTCGGACAAAGCTATCCGAAGGAGGCGGAAATGATCGGCATCACTTTGTTCGAAGCCTTGGAGACTGTGGCAGGGATCATTACAGGAGTCGCCTTCTGTCTCGCCTTCTTCGTCCTTTTCATCAGCGGGTGCTTCAGGAAAAAGGAGGATCGATGAACATCCTCGTCGGCATCGGAGTCATCGTGGGCGGGCTACTAATGTTCGCCGCCGTCTATTGGGTAGTGCGGCTCGGTCGTGGCATTATCGAGTTGTGTAAGCAATTCAAGGATGCCCTCGACGCTGTTGGCTCATGCGAAGAAGATCCTCCGCATGAGTGCCACTGTGGGCCTTGCGTGGTTGGCAACAACCGCCACCCCTGCCAGTGCGATCTGGCTCAAAAGGCCCAGCGCTGCTAGGAGTCCCCAATGCCTCGCGACCACCCACCGTAAACGGCCGGCAAGTCTAACTTGCCGGCCGCGTCTGTTTTAGGGTATAATCAATCTATGGTCAAAATAACTATTAATCTAGTTCGCGCCTGGAGCTCTGCCACTGGCTAGGGCAGATTTAGTTATTTTTTAAGTAAATTCACTATCTGCCCGGGCTGGGCAGTTTTTTTGTTATGAAAACAGAAAACAGATTTACAATTTTTGGGAAAGGAAACCACTTCTGGCGAGGGCTGACGGTTCTTTCGTATTAAATTTAACTAAAAAAACATGACAAAAACACAAGAAAGATTACCGGACGCTCTAGGCTACTTCGGTAAGTATGGTGGGCAAATCGTCCCGCCCCAGATTCTCGACGAGCTAGAGGCGATCACCAACTTCTATGAGCAGGTCAAAGACAATCCAGAATTTCTCAAGGAGTACCACGATTTGCTCAAAAATTATGTTGGCCGACCGTCTCCTCTCTACTTCGCCAAAAACTTAACCAAAAAGCTAGGCGGAGCCAAGATCTACTTCAAAAGAGAGGATCTCAATCACACCGGTGCCCACAAAATCAATCACTGCCTGGGCGAAGCCCTGATCGCCAAGCGGATGGGCAAAACCCTGCTTTTAGCCGAGACCGGCGCCGGCCAGCATGGCGTGGCTTTAGCCACTGCAGCCGCCATCGTCGGCATTAATTGTGAGATTCATATGGGGGCCATTGATGTAGCCAAGCAACATCCCAATGTTGTCCGGATGAAGATTCTCGGCGCGAAAGTCGTTGAGGTAAATGGAGGAGGGCGCTGTCTTAAAGATGCCGTGGACAGCTCTTTTGGGACTTATCTAGAAAAATATAAAGAAGCATTTTTCGGGATTGGCTCCGTAGTCGGCCCGCATCCCTATCCAATGATGGTTCGAGATTTCCAATCCATTGTCGGTCGAGAAGCCAAAGCACAGATTCTAGAGCAAGAGGGGAGGCTGCCAGACTATCTAATTGCTTGCGTTGGGGGTGGGTCTAACGCCATCGGCTTGTTTAATGAGTTCCTCTCCGAAAAAGTTTCTATGATTGGAGTTGAACCCGCCGGAAAAAGTTTTAAACCCGGCGAGCATGCTGCCACTCTCACTCTTGGCAAGCCCGGAAACATTCACGGCATGTTCACCTACCTACTTCAAAATGAAAAGGGGGAGCCACTACCGGTTCATTCAGTTGCATCGGGCCTTGACTACCCAGGAGTTGGGCCACAACACTCCCATCTCAAAGACATCAAAAGGGTTGAGTACGTCACAGCCTCTGACCAAGAGGCTTTAGCTGCCTTTCTGGAAATTTCTAAGGTCGAAGGCATTATCCCAGCCCTTGAAAGCGCGCATGCGCTTGCCCACGTCATCAAACTAGCCCCAACCTTAAAAGAGGATAAAATTATCATCGTTAATTTGTCTGGCAGGGGAGACAAAGACATAGATTACGTCGCCGAAAGGCTAAAGCTGGCATAGTAGCACCCAAGAAAAACCGCCGGCAGAGCCGGCGGTTTTTCTATTCAAGGACCGTCCTCAAGGACGGTCCTTGGGCTTATTTTAAACCCTCTTTTCCATCACCTCTTTCACGAGATTTTCAATCAAGTCTTCAAGCTTTATCTCGCCCTCGTCTCCTCGCTTTAAGTGACGCACCGCTACCGTCCCGTTAGTCACTTCTTTTTCGCCCACCACTAGTGTGTAGGGGATTTTGTCCATCTCGCTGGTTCTGATTCTTTTTCCTAGGGTTTCGTTCGGGTCAGATAGCTCTGCGCGTAGTCCAGCCATTCTTAACTCATCCGTTACTTTTTGAGCGTAGTTTTGAAACTTCTCACTCACCGCGATTACTCTCGCCTGAACTGGGCTAAACCAAAGGGGGAACATTCCCGCATGGTGCTCTATTAATATTGCCAGGTGCCTTTCAATTGAGCCCATAATGGCGGCGTGAATCATTACTATTCTCTCGGCCGAACCATTTTCATCAATGCAAGTTAGGTCAAAGCGCTCCGGCATATTCATATCCAGCTGAATAGTCGCCACCTGCCAACTTCGGCCGATTGAGTCCTTGGCCATGAAGTCTATCTTCGGTCCGTAAAAAGCGGCCTCGCCTAGCGCCACCTCCGCCTCCACTCCGCGCTCCTTCGCTAAGTCCATTAAGGCCTGCTCGCTCTCTTCCCATATCTCCGCGCTCCCTAAATATTTCTCCATCGCATCTGGGTCGTGGAAAGACAGCCGGGCAGTTAAGTTGCCCAGACCCACCGCTTTATAGAAGATATCAATAATATCCCAAATCTTGAGCATCTCTTCCTTAACCTGGGTCTTTCGACAAAACACATGAGCGTCATCAATACTGATTGCTCGCACTCGCGCCAATCCGGCTAGCTCACCGGTCTGTTCATCGCGATACATCATCGTGGTGTTGGCGTAGCTCTGGGGCAGTTCGCGGTAGCTCCACTGCTTTCTGGCAAAAATTTGCGTGTGATGCGGGCAGTTCATTGGCTTTAGGGCAAACTCGTGCCCCTCGCGAGTATTGATGTGGAACAGCTCGTCCTTAAACTTGTCCCAGTGTCCGCTAGTCTCGTAAAGCTCTTTCTTGGTAATGTGGGGAATCTCCACTCTGTCATAACCGCGCTCATGTCGCAGTTCCCAAACATAATCGTCCAGCAGGTTTCTAATTAGAGTACCCTTTGGCGTCCAAAGTGGTAGACCCGAGCCCACCAGGGGACTAAAGCAAAACAGGTCCAGCTGAGGCCCCAGCTTCTTGTGGTCGCGCTTCTTGGCTTCTTCTAGCATCTTTAAGTGTGCCTCTAGCTCCTCTTTGGTCTCAAAGGCCACACCATAGATTCGGGTCAGCATCTTATTCTTCTCACTCCCGCGCCAATACGCTCCGGCCATGTGGGTCAGGGCAAACGCTTCAGCATTTAAGTCTTCAGCATCTTTCGCGTGTCCACCCCGGCACAAGTCCGTAAACCTCTCCGTCGTGTATAAAGTAATATCTTCTCCGCGCTCACTAATCTCATCAATTAGCTCGTGCTTGAACTCATTATTTGCAAACTGCTCTTTCGCATCTTTTCCACTAACTTTTTCTCCGCTAAACCAAACTTCACCCTTTTTCCAGCTCTTCAAAATCTCTCGCATCTTTTTCTCAATCTTCCTTAGCTCACCATCAGTTATCGGCGAAGCAAAATCAAAGTCATAGTAAAAGCCGTAATCAATCGCCGGACCTAAAGTCGGCTTGGCATCCGGATAAAGATCTAAGACCGCAGCTGCTAATAAGTGAGCAAATGAATGCCTAATATGTTCGAGCCTCTCTTTATTTTCCATATATGTAGTTTAAGTAGTTTAAATGATTACTTTGTATTGTAGCCTGGCTTGCAAACTTTCTCAACAAAAATCCCCTTAGGCGAGGGGATTGTCATATTTGCCAGGCTGGCGACAATTACTCCTCGCTTAAGGGGTGCGTAGTCGATGTAATATTGAAGTTTTCGTCTAAGTCGACAATTTCCAGGCCAAGTTTTTCACCTTGCTCCCTTTCCCAGCGAGTTCCAGTAGAAGTTTCCCAGTTCGATAAAAAGTACAGTGTAGTAATCTTCCCCGAGTTAAAAATCGGCAAATAAAAATCAGCCAAAAGTCTCGTGGAGTATTTTCCCGGTTCCAATTTATTGCGTAGTCGCTGCATGGGTTTTTCAAAAGGAAGCTGATTAAAAATATTCTTGCCGTCCGAGCGAAGTTTATCAATTGCGCTTTGCATCACAGCCATATTTTCCTCCATCGAACCAGATCCGCCTGAAGTTAGCGGTCCGCAAACCTGAGCAATCGGCGTTGGCATTCTATTAATCACTGGCATTGCCCCGGCCAGCAAGTCTTTATATTCCTCAGCCTGGTCCAAAACGGCTGTTTCCTTTTCCGTCCAATATTGTTCTAGCATAGTTGCTTCAGTGTATACAAAAACTGCCCAAAAGCCAAATGCTTTTGCACTTATTCTCCCTTTCCTAAAGGGAGTACCCTCGCCTAAAGGCGAGGGGGAGGGATTTTACGTGCAATTAAATACTCCCCCCCAAGGGGCGGGGTATTGAACCTTTGCTGCGACTGCGCTCGGACGAAATGGATAACAGAGTTA
>Ga0210057_1006470_pt1 | contig 14549 bp, 9 predicted proteins | sample CryGeyCG2114_010_2_FD_183968 | JGI IMG/M metagenome (GOLD analysis project Ga0210057, IMG submission 183968) | Groundwater microbial communities from aquifer - Crystal Geyser CG10_big_fil_rev_8/21/14_0.10 (SPAdes) (version 2) | ecosystem: Environmental > Aquatic > Deep subsurface > Groundwater ... | reverse complement strand
GTGGACCGACAGTTTATTTTTTCCCCCATATAGGCAATATGCGCTCTTATATATTAGCTGATATTTTACGCCGAACTATTGAATATAGTGGCTCTAAAGTCAAACAAGTCATAAATATAACTGATGTTGGACACCTAGTAAGCGATAGTGATGAAGGTGAAGACAAGATAGAAAAATCCGCCAAAAAAGAAGGTAAAACGGCTTTTGATATTGCTAGATTTTATGAAAACGCATATTACCAAGACTTAAAAGATTTAAATATAAAAAGTGATGACACCAAATTTCCTAGAGCCACCGAACACATAAAAGAACAAATAGAGATATTAAAAATCTTAGAAGAAAAGGGTTTCGCTTATAAAACCTCTGATGGTCTATATTTTGATACCAGCAAATTTAAAGAGTATGGAAAACTTGGAAACATAAATATAAAAGAACAAAAAGAAGGGGCCAGAATAGAAACAAATATAGAAAAAAGAAATCATTCAGATTTTGCTTTATGGAAATATTCTCCGTCAGCTAGCGGAGGAGAAAAACGTCTTCAAGAATGGGAAAGCCCTTGGGGTGTCGGTTTCCCTGGTTGGCATATAGAATGTTCTGCAATGAGTCGCAAATATCTAAATCAACCTTTTGATATCCATACAGGTGGCATTGACCATATACCAGTGCATCATAACAACGAAATCGCTCAATCAGAATGTGCTTTTGGAGTGCCTTTGGCAAACTTTTGGCTTCACAATGAATTTATTACTGTAGAAGGAGAAAAAATGTCAAAATCACTTGGTAATATTTTTACGATTTCTGATTTAAAAAAGAGACAAATCCACCCTCTAGCTTTTAGACTTTGGCTTCTTTCTGGGCATTATCGCTCCCCTATGAATTTTACTTGGGATGCTGTTTTAGGAGCACATAAAACATTAGAAAAATTAATTTTTGAATTTGATAATTTATCAAAAGAAGATATAGACAAAGAGACAATTGAAAAATTTGAAAGTTTTTTAGGTAATGATTTAGATACCCCAAAAGCTTTAGCCCTATTGCATAACGCTTTTAATTTAAAAAAGAGTAAAAAAACAATACAAGAAATGGACAAAATTTTGGGACTTAATTTTTCTTTTCTTTCAAAAAAAATAAAAGAAAATATTTCAGATGAAGTGATGGAATTAAAAAACGAAAGAGATACCGCAAGAAAAGAAAAAAATTGGCAAAAAAGTGACGAACTCCGAGAGGAAATTGAAAAAGAAGGATATCTATTAGAAGATAAAAACGACCAAAGTATTTTAAGAAAAAATCTCTCTTCTTTAATAAAGATTAATCTTTAATGTAAATCCTCATATTTTCATTTTCATTTTACATTCTGATTCTGATTTTCATTTTACATTCTGATTTTACATTTTATACTTTATATTTTGATTTTGATTTTTCTCATATTTTTATTTCTTAGACACTCTTTACCCTAGTTGAGCGGTCGCTCAACTAGGGGACTATTTTTATATATTATTTATTTTTTATTTTTTGATTTAACATAAGGAAAAACGTTCCCTAATCTTAAATCTGGTTCCACAGAACAAGCAACGATATATCTCACATACTTACTAATTTCATATAATTCAGCTATTTTAAACACTTGTTCTTTACATTCATGAGGATAGATAAATATGGATTTTTCCATATTATACATTCCTGCAAAATTTAAAGCTCTAGTAAAACGCTGTCTATTGGCTTTCAATTTTTCAGGAATATCAAATGTGACAATTCTCCATAAACTGTCCCACTTTTTACCCGTAGGCAATTTTATTTTTTTTACTTTAAGACCGGCAAAATAAATTTTTCCTTGAGCTGTTAATTCCATTTTTCCTTTCTTATTTTTAAACCAAAACTTAACAAATTTTCTTTTTTCTAGTGATTTGAGTACCCTTTTAGTTCTATATTGATTTTGATTATCTGGAACCCAACCTAATAATTTGATTATATGTCCCGCCGCATTTGGAGCAGTTATTCCGAGAAAAAAAATGAACCCTAATTTAGATACCGCTTCCAATATTTCTAAAGTCCTCTCATCTCGAGCAAATTTTTTTATTCTTTTTATTTTAGACATAACAAAATAACAATTTTTAACTCATTATCATTATCTAATAATAACATAATACACCACAAATGAGCGGTCGCTCAACTAGGGGATAATTAAAGATATTAGGAAAATAAATTTATGTTAAAATAGAGGGAAATGAAATATAAAAGGAAATGAAATATAAAAGGAAATGAAATATAGAATATAGAATGAAATCGCGGGTATAGTTTAGTGGTATGATGCGTCCTTCCCAAGGATGAGACGGGAGTTCGATTCTCCCTACCCGCACAAAATAGTCTTATTTTTCAATATATTTTAACTAAAGTCCTAAGGTTTAAATTTATATAAATTTATTCAAACAACCCTCCAAAAAAGTCTTTTATTTTTTGCCAAAAGGAAATTTTTGGTTTTGGAGTTATTTCGGTTGATTCTTCTTCAACAATGATAGCCACACTCTCCCCCACTTCTGCCACATTTAATTTTTTACGAATTTCAAATTCAACCCCTTCTTTGGTTTTTAATTTTTCTAATGAATTTTTTAAAAATTCATTTCTGTCTTCTAGCGTTACCATTTCTGATTGCATTTGGGTTAAGGCTTTTTCTACTTCTTTCTTTTTTTTGTATACTCTATTGACAGAATTTAAAAGAATTATAAAAATGATAAACAAAGCTACAAAAATAGCTAGCCCTCTCCATCTAATTTTTGATTTTGTTTTAATGCCACGCATTTTTTAATACATTTTTATGATATTATATTATCATGCTTTGGGATCCAAAAGCTCGTAAAATAATAAAAGTCTTGTGGTTTATAATAGCCATTTTCCTGATAATTGGTATGGTTCTTATTTATATACCATTTTAATTAAAAACCAAAAGCGATAAAGGTGGCCTTTAGCTTTTAATCGGGACGCATTATCTTGATAAAGACATCTTGAGGAATTTTGATTTTCCCCTTATCTTTCATCTTTTTTTTGCCCTTTTTTTGTTTTTCTCGGAGCTTCATTTTACGAGTAATGTCTCCTCCATACATATGTTGAGTGACATCTTTTCTAAAAGCAGAAATAGTTTTGGAAGCTATAATTCGACCTCCTGATTTAGTTTGTATTTTAAGTTCAAACATTTGACGGGGTAATAGATTTTTAAGTTTTTCCGCTATAGTTTCGGCTTCTTTTTCCACTATTCTTTTTGAAACTACACGCGCCAATGCTGGTTCTTCTTGACCGCCAACGAGAACACTAAGCTTAGTAACATTGGCCTCTCTTACACCCGCCTCTTCATAAGAAAGAGAAGCATAACCCTGAGAAAGACTTTTCAATTTATCAAAAAAACCTCTCATAAGTTCTCTTAAAGGCATAAAAACAAGAATCCTAGTCTTGCCATCACCAACTTGAGATGAGTGCGCTAAGCCCAAACTTTCAGCGCTACTTATTTCACCTTCATGTTCATAAAGGAAAGGCAATAGATTGCCTACATATTGAGTGGGAGTAATGATGTGCACATTGACCCAAGGTTCTTCTATTTTTTCTAAAAGACCATCTTCAGGAAAAAAAGCCGGTGAATAAATCTTTTCTTTCCTATCTGCAGGCATACCCTTTTCTGCTTTTTTATATACCACATTATAAGTAATAGAAGGTTGGGTAATAACCAAGGTCAAATCAAATTCTCTTTTTAATCTTTCACTTATAATTTCAAGATGAAGCATTCCCAAAAAACCACACCGAAAACCTTTACCCAAAACACCAGAAGATTCTTCTTCATAATATAAAGAGGAATCGGTTAATTTAAGTTTAGCCAGAGATTGTCTTAATAAGAGTAAATCATTTTGATCTTCAGGAAAAATAGAGGCCCAGACCACTGGATTTGGAACACTATAACCAGACAAAGCTGGTGCATTTTCTTTTTCTTTACCAATGGTATCTCCAACAGAAACTATACCGGGAGTCTTAATACCAGTGACAATATAACCTATCTCCCCCTCTTTTAATGATTCTTTTGATTCTTCGGTCGGTTTAAATATCCCTACTTCTAAAGCCACAAACTTTTTCCCCGCCACTCTAAAAATCAAATTTTCTCTGCTAGATACTTGCCCTTTCATTACTCTCACAAAAACAATAATACCTTTGTGAGTTGAATATTTAAAATCAAACACCAAAGCTTGAAGCGGAAAAGAATGCTCCGGTCTTAGAAGACGCTCTTTGTTATTTTTTTCTGCTGGAGAAGGAATTTTTTTTACAATTTCCATCAAAAGCGTTTTAACACCTTCTCCTGTTTTACCTGATGTTTCTATTATTTCTTCTTCTTTGCATCCTAAAAGTGATACTATTTCTGCCTTTATTTCAGATACCCTAGCCAATGGAGAATCTATCTTACTTAGGGCAGGTATCACTACTAGCTTCTGCTCAATAGCCATAGCCAAAACAGAAAGAGTTTGAGCTTCCACCCCTTGAGTAGCGTCAACCAAAAGGACCACTCCTTCTACCGCCCGCAGAGCTCTTGATACTTCATAAGAAAAATCAATATGACCGGGAGTATCTATCAGATTCAAAACATATCTATTTACCGAGAAGGGCATCTTCTCGGCAGTTTGCCAGAGCATCCGCACCGGTTGCATTTTTATAGTAATACCTCTTTCTCTTTCCAATTCCATAGAATCCAGCATTTGGGCATGCATTTTTCTTTTTTCTATAGTACCCGTAAGTTCAAGCATTCTGTCGGCCAGAGTGGATTTACCATGGTCAATATGGGCTATGATTCCAAAATTTCTTATATTATTTATCATCACATTATTTTCCTAAGGGGAGACCTTAGGAATTAATTTTTCCATTTGTTTATAATTTCTTTAAATTCTCTGTTCCCGGTAAAATATAACACTAAAGCTCCAGAAACTATACCTACTGTCCCAGAAATAAAAGCATGACCAAAAACATTAGATAAAGAGACTAAACTAAAAAGATTATCAAAAATACGGAGCGCATAATATGTTACCAAACCGATAACCGATGAAGCCAGCGCTATACTATAAATACTTTTGCCAAGACCTACTTTGGCAATAGCTTTTGTCTCTTTATCTAAGAAAAACCAAAGACCAAGAGTGGTAAACATTGAACCAAAAGAAAATGAGAGTGGCAATATTATTATTTTTGACCCCAAAAGACCTTCTATTTCCAAAAATCTTTCAAACCAAAACATAATGCCAGACAAAAAATCAAAATAAAACAAAAAGGCCAAAACGGAAGTAACTAAAGCTCCCGCCAATCCCAAAAGGAGTGGTATTTTTGTCCTATTCAAAGCGTAGTGAGCTCGGGTGAGAAAAAGTTGTCCACTTTGAAAAATAAAAGAAAGAGCAAACAAAGACATAACCGCAGCAGTCAATTTAGTGTCAGTCCAATCAAAAGCTCCAGTACCCAAGACTACCCTCACAATATGAGTCCTTAAAATGATAAAGAGAGCCGAAAGAGGTAAAGTCCAAAATATTATATATCGCAACGATTCATTTATATATCTGCCACATTCTAAAATATTATTTTTAGCATAATGAAGAGAGATGGTTGGAAAAGCAGCCAAAGAATAACTCGCTCCAACGACAGAAAGTGGCACTGATTGAATATTAAAAGCAAGATTAAATACAGCTACCGCTCCTATGCCAAAAAAAGAAGCCACCGCCGTAAATACAATATTTATGATTTGAGTTACAGAAAGAGCCAAAGCTCTTGGTATGGCGATGAGAGCCGTCTCTTTTACTTCTTTAAAATTTATTTTTAAAGTTAATTTAGGAATATTACCAGAAAAAAATACAAAGCTAGCCGGTATCAAAAGATGTATCCCCGCCCCAAAGATTACTCCAAAAACTACCGCAATTATCCCAAAACTATTAGCCCCCAAAGCAGTGCCTAAGATAATACCAATATTATAAAAAAGGGGGCTTAAAGAATATAATAAAAATCTTTTTTCATATTGCACAATACTGCCAAAAAAATTTGAAAGACCGAGCAGTATTGGTGACAAAAGTAAAATTCTTGATAGTCTAATAATCTGAATTAAAGTTCCTTCATCAAAACCTCTAAACAAAAAATGTGCCATCTGTGGCATTAAGAAAAAAGCAATACCACAACTAGCAATAATCAAAAAAGAAAAACTAGTAAAAATAGAATCTACATAAGATTTTGTCCCACCATCCTCCAATACAGATTTTTTAGAAAACATCGGCACCAAAACAGAGATAGAAACTAAAGAACCCAAAGTAACAAAAATAAAATCAGGAATTCTAAAAGCAGTATAATAAATATCCAAAGCAGTCCCTGCACCAAAATAATGAGCCAAAAGTCTATCTCTCAAAAAAGCCAAAACTTGAGAAAGAATTGAAAATCCAGCTAGCCAAAAAGCGGCCTGATGTAAGCCGCTAATTTTGGAAGTAATAGCTCTTAAAGTCTTTCTAACCATTACCTAACAGGATACCATACATTCTTAATTCTCTTCTACTGGAGGTTCTGTTGGTAATTGAGAATTTGAAAATAATGACTCATTATTTTTCATCCTATCCAATATAACAGAAATTTCTTGATTATCCGGATTGGTGATGTTTAATTCTTCAAACCGTTTTATCGCTTCTTCTTTTTTACCTGTTTGATAATAAGATAACCCTAAGAAATATTTAGCATTAGCATAATCTGGAACCAAGACGATGGCTCTTTCAAGAGCTGAAGCTGCTCCCGCAAAATCTTTTTGATTATACTTCAAGAGTCCCAACTGGAAGTAGAGCCCAGAATTAGTTGGGTCAATGATAGTTGCCGCTTCTACTGATTTTATAGCTCCAGAGATATTATTGGCCGATACTTCAAGTTGAGCCAAAGTAAAATAAGCATCAGTGTAATTGTTTTTCAACTCTAGCGCTTTTGCTATATTGGCTCTAGCCCCATCAGTATTTCCAGCTAGAGCATCCAACCGAGCTAAAGCAAGAGGCACCAAAGGGTTGAGAGGAGAATAGAGAGTTGCTTCAGCATAAGTGCTACGAGCATTTTCTAAAGTTCCCTCTATACCATTTGAAGCCAAAATTTCATAAACTCTTCCTAAAGCAAACCAATTCTGAAAACTTTTATCATCCATTTGAACAGCTCTTTTAGCTGATTCAATGGAGTTAGCTATAAGTGTTTGAGCTTCTGCTCTAACAGTGTCACTAATTTGATTTTGGTCGGTAATATTACCTAAAACTTGCCCCAATTCAATCAAATAAATTTCAGTCAAACCACGCCAATATATATCATTTGAAACAACATTAATTGATTTTGCAGTTGATTCTTTTATTAGCTGAATATTGCCAGTCTTTTGATACTCCACAACTCCTTTTTCAAAATTAACTGTAGCAATCGCCCTTTCCCAAACTGTCCAACCACCAGCTATTAATAAGATAAGCAAAACCATAATAGACAGGATTGAAAGGAAATTAGTCTTAGGATTAGAAAATATATTAATTCTCCAAAGACCGACTATGCCTTGAGGGACTAAAGTGGCAGTAGATAAACCTGTAAATATAAATGCTAACGATAAAATAGTTATATTGGGATTATACAGAAACAACATAATCCACAAATAAAGAGACATAAGGAAAGTTACCGTAGCCAAATATCTAGAATGCCCAGAATTCGCTTGAGCAAATATGGCCTTTACTCCACTAAGCAGATACATACCAATAAAGACAATTAATGATAGTAACCCCAAAAGTCCGGTCGTAATAGCTATGGTAGGTATAAAACCTGAACCAACAGAAAAATTCGTATTCCAAAATTGAGTTTGATTTATTTCTATCGGTTTGTTAATTTCCCAAAATTCTGCAAAACGATTTGGACCAATTCCTAAAGCAAAATTCTTTTGCCAAGAAGTTAGTGTCAAATCCATAGTAGTTTCAAAATTGGGTCTAACTTCATTAGATTGAACATTCATCATACCTGAAAGGAAACTTCCTATACTCGCCCCCCCCAAAAGAAAGATAACTGAAATTACCAAAATAATAAGAGCCGGAAAAGAAATTTTACGGTCTATCACTTTTGGCGTAGCATTATCTTCACCTTCATTTATTTGAGAAGTAGGGCTACCAACTGACCAAGACAAAATATAAACAAATAAAATGAGAGAGACTATACCCAAGATAACGATGACCGGCATAAAATTAATTGCTCCTATAAATAGCATCGCATAAGCCATAAGCAGATAAATAACAACTCTCATTCTTTTTGATATTTCGCTCATATTAAGAGCGCAAAGAGAAAATATAATAACTGCCCCAAAAAGAACAGCAGTATCAATAGGTCCACCAGAAAGAAACAGTGGCAATTTTGAAGTTATAGATGTTGGCAATATAGAGGCCCCTAAAGTCCCCAACAATGTATATATTGCCAAGGCCACCGATGAATAAACAAAAGCGGTTATAACTTTATTTACCACTTTTAGATTTCTGACCACTACCAATGTCATAAACAGAGAAAAGACAAGTATCAACATAGAACCCGAAGTCCCTAGATTAAATATAGAACCAACAATAGAGGCGTTAATAGAACCAGAAAAAACCGAAGACAAAAGAGAGACCAAAGCAAAAAATCCTATTGGTATCAGATATTTTACTTTTGGTATTTCAATTATTCCGGTTGAAAGTACCAGCGACAAAAAAATGGCAAAGATTGCCACTAAACCAGTAGCCAAGAGAGTTATCTTTGCTACATACAAACCAACCCATTCTACTGGTATAAAAAATACCGGTAAAAGAAAGACGAGCACCGACAAAACCAAACTCAACTTTTTCACCAACACATTACTCAAACTATTTTGTGTATTTTCCATATTATTTGCTTCTCCTATCCCCTCTCATTTTTAAAGAAGAAAAATGTCATTCCTTTACTCCCTGTCCACCTGCTCTCCGTTTGACGGAGGCGACAGACTTAACTAAAGAGTATTAAGATTGCTTTTTCTTCTCAAAACAAGGGCTACCTGAAGAAACTATTACTTATAAACATACCTTACTAACTGTTAGAATTTTAACATACCTAGAGACACCCTTACAAACCTACCTGTTTATAAGTCTAATGGTTTATCGCTTATCGCTTATTGTGTAATTTGTTGTAGTTGTTTTAACAACTCCGCAACTTGTTTTTGCAAAGCTTCAATTTGCATCTTTAAAGATTCTGTAGCTGGTGTTGTTACCCCAGTAGCTGATGTTTGTAACATACTATTTATCTTAGCTCTAGTTAATGGTCCAACTGCCCCAAAACCAGTTGAATCAGGGGTTCCAGAACTGACGATTTGCTGGTCTTTTTGAAAATTCTGTAATGCCTTTTGAGTGGTAGGACCAAAGTATCCAGTGATATTATCAGCTGTTGTATATCCACGACTAACCAAAAATTGTTGAAGGACTGTCACATCATCACCCCTATCTCCCAATGTAAGGTTGCGAATCAAAGAAGGACTAACAACAGTTGGTGTTGTTTGGTTATTTGTATCGTTGTTTGTCAAATTAGGAATTACTGGATTGTTTACAGGAGTTTGTATATTTGATTGATTTTGTGTAGTTTGTGTAATTTGTGTAGTTTGTGTAATCTGTGTAGGAGTTGAAGAATTGGACATAGCTGAAATATCACCTGAATTTAGAGCTGAAGTATAAATTTTTATTTCATCTATATCGCCGGTAAAGTAAGCGCCATAACCATAATCAGTTTGAGCGGTTCGACCTACAGAAAATATAGTGTTATTTGGAGCGGCAACCACTGCGCGTTGATGAGTAGAAGTCTGCACTCCGTCTACATAGAAAGTTACTCCTTGTCCAGGTTTTATTACTACAGCTATGTGGTGCCACTGACCATCGTTTACCACTTTACTACCGGTGTCTGTAATATCACGAATAGAAGAGTCATAAATATTGCTTAGATTGTTTCCTCCCAAACGCAAACCAATATGTCCATCAGCTTTTACTCTTAGTAAATATCCGGACTCGTAACCGGCCAAATAATATTTGCCCATAACAGTTTCTGTTCGTTTGGTATTTGTTGTTTTGACCCAAGCACTAAGGGTTAGGTCGGAAACTAAATTTAAGGCCGAGGAGTTGGTGGTATTACCAAAACTATTACTACCATTAAAGCTGCCAGCTTGACTGTATTTTCCTGAATTTTGACCAACAGATGTTAAGGTCAAAGACAAATTATTACCAGATTTATCAGCTAAAGAGTTGCCACTAATATCAGAGGAATCAAAAGTCCATTGCACAGCCGCGCCAGACGCCTGACTAGCGGGTGGAGGAGTTACAACCGGAGGAGTCACGACTGGAGGCGTTACAACTGGAGGAGTCACGACTAGAGGAGTTGTAGGAGTTGTAGGAGGAGTAGTTGGCTGACTTGAACCATCAGTTGGAACAAAACCTTGGTCATTAGTAATCAATATTTTATCTATTTTACTTCCAACTTCTCTACCACGAATTTTCAAAGTATGCGAACCCGCGGTAAGAGTAAATAACTTAGGATTTAAAGTTAAAGGATTACCAGTTCCCGCGCGACCGTTTACTTTTACCCACTGCCAATTTGATGACCACTTGTTCTCGGCCATATCAAACACGTCTTCTGAAGTTCCATCCATAGAAACATAGACCGAATCCTGACTAAAGTTTGGAGCCAAAATCCTCATCCAAACTACATAAGAACCGAGGGCGGGCACACTAAAACCATAACTAGCTATACCTGCATCAGTCGTTCCTGATGTAATATATTTTCCTCCAGAAGAATTATTATCACTTACTGAAGTTATTGGCGTAACTAAACTACCACTTTCAGCTTCATAATACTGATAAATTGCATTAGTTGGGGTAGGAGTTGGGGTAGGAGTTGGAGTTGGGGTTGGGGTTGGGGTTGGGGTTGGGGTTGGGGTAGGAGTTGGGGTTGGGGTTGGGGTAGGAGAAGGCACAGTTGTTTCGCCACCACCTACTAATCTCACTATAAAGCTATTAAATTCAGATGAGGTGTGCGCGGGCTGGGGAGAAGCAACCGGAGAGGCAATGGCTGTTAAATTCATAGGGAAAGAGATGCTCCCGCCATTGTAAGTGCCGCTTAAAACGGGCTGGCCAAAGTAATTTTGAGAATCACGCACTTCGTATTTGTCGCCGGGTTTTAATACGGAGGAAAGGTCCACGCTGACGCTGTTTTGCTTGTCCCAATTATATATGGTTACATTTGCGCGACCAGTCTCATATTTGGAAGGTCGCACAAAAGTTTTTACGCCTGTCGGATAGCCAGAAAAATTCTGGCTGGTCGTATCGTTATAATATGGTTTCCAGCCGGTCTCAAAATCACCACTATTATTTGTGCCGTTGCTAAATCCACCCGGTCCATAAAATTTATTATTGGACATGGTCACATTTCGGTTGTTGATTTTAAAGTCATAAGGGTCAGTGGTATTACCAATCATTTTCACCCACGGGCTTTTTGATATAAAGACATTGCCGGAAACATCGCCTCCGTCAGTATTGGCAAGTTGCAGAGCGGTAACATCCGCTTGCATATAGTTATTGCGAATGACTGTATTTTTATCTGGGTCCACGCCTTTATAAATACCGACTCTGCTGCCACGCCCGCCGTATGTCATATTTTCTTCAATATAGTAATTCTTCACGCCACGTCCGCTGGTCACGTGAAAATGGTCGGTTAAGTTTCCCCACAAAATACCGCTCAAAAAGATTGTGTTGCCGGTAACCCGATAATTAGAAATACCAGTGTCCGGATTGCCGCTGCTGTAAGTTTGAATACCTATGTTCCAACCGCCCCAAACAATATTGTCTGTTATTTCTTTATAAGCTCCGGTCTTGGCAACATTCTGACCGTAAATGCCATGGTAGATGCCACGATTCTCCGCAGAATACCAGTCGCCTACAAAATAAATCAAGTTGCCATAAAATTCATTGCCTTCAGCGCCACGCCAACCACCGATACCGTTGGCTGAACAATCGTGAATAACCAAATGAATAAACTTATCTCCAAAAACAGGATTATTCGGGTCGTAATTTACAGCTGGATTGGTGGTAATACATTCCTTATCACGGACAGCACCTCTCGCTTTAGATTGCCAAATTTCAAAATCCATATACCAAGTATAGGAAGATTTAGCATTGATAGAGCCATCAATAGTTACCCTCTTTCCTGTTTCGCCACGAACTTTGATTGGATTTTGAGCTGTGCCTTTTAGTTTAGAATTAAATGTCCAACCGGGAGTAGTGTAAGAACCAGCCAAAAGCCAAATAGTGTCGCCGGGTTGGACTTGAGAAGGGTGGTTAAGCGCGGTTTGCAAATCCCACGGGCTACTTTGAGACCCGTTGCCGGAAGAACTGCCAGTAGAAGATACATACCACTGATTACCAGTTGAAACTCCGGCCACTGCTCCTATATTTTGATTAGGCAAAACCATACCTTGCAAAGCAAAAGTTATAGAAACTAAACCAGCTAAAATTTGAGATAATATGCTTGTCATTGTGTTTAAATGAATTTATAAATAAAATAATAAACTAATTTGATTTTAATTTTTGTATTTTTATCTTCAATATCATAAATTAACTATTAATATAATAATTATACTAACATTTATATATATTAAAACACCTTATTATATGTTTATAAGTCTAGACACTTAAATATCTATATCTTTCAATGTTTAAATCAATTTACTTATCAGAATAGTTTTTGATAGCTTGAACCACCCTACTATCGTCTCTTAAGTTTTCATAAAAAAGAACTTGTGAAGTAATGATAAAAAGTTCGTCCATCGGACCGTGGAGTTCATTGCCAAGTTTAATAAGTGAAAATGTTGTTTCGTTTATTTTTGTTTCAGACAATGTATCATTTCCCGAAAGTTGAAGATAATAGACATCAGTTAGGACAAACTCCGAATTATTTTTACTCTTCAATTTACCAAAATAAACTTGCCCATTTGACAAAAAGACAGCGCTATAATCTCCACCTTTAATTTCAGCGCTATTTTTATTGTCAGAATTATTATCAATAAGTCCACCCAAAAAACCTTTACCCAAAAAAACAATCGCAACAACTAAAATTAAAATCGCCACTATACCAAAAAATTTAAAAAGTTTCTTTAAATTAAAGTTTAAACCTCTTTTATTTTTTTCTTCTTTTTTAATTTCCTCTTTAGGAGGTTGATTAAATCTTATTTCATCCATCCCGTTAGAAGTAGGAAATCATATTTAAAAATACAACTTACTACTCAAATTAAATTATTAATATATTACCCCGTCTTCTGATTTCCGTAACTTCTAACGGGATCCATAGTATTTATATTAACATAATTATCCAATCTACATCAAACTAAAATCAACTAATTTTTGTTTTATCAATTCATCCGGCACTTCAAAACCAGGCAAGTATTCCACAATCTCGGCATAGTTTATGTTATCAAAATATGACAATTGGCTTCTAAAAAGTTTTTCATTAAAGCCGTCAAAAATATTTTTCCCTTTTTGAGAAATTTCACCGATAGAAAAATGATCTTTTATAATAAAATACAGATCCACATAATCTTTCCACTTAGCTCTTTGTCCCAAAGCAAAAGCTTTCATAGCTGCCAGAGTTAAAAGGTCGGGCATTTTGATTCTGTAACCAAAATTCTGGGAATAATCAATATCATACGGGTAGTAAAAAAAAGTGAATTTAATTTTTTTAATCATCAGAGTCAATTCATTCTGTCTATCCACAATAATCTCATCGTGACCGCCAAGATCAATGATTTTATTCAAAAGACTTCGGTTACTGAATTTTTTCTTAGAGAAAAGATCAAAATCTATGGATCGGCGGTGTCCTAAATAAAAAGCAATAGCTGTGCCACCCACCAAACCAAAATCTTTAGAAAATTCAGCTACTAAAGGCAGCATTTTATCTTGTTCTTTGGTTAAGATTTCTTTATACATTTTGAGGAATATGCCTATTAAAATACATATTGAAGTAATGGATTATTTCAGGGCGGTAATTTTGTCTGCCAAACTTATCCGGTGTAGATTTGTAGCGGAAAATTTCGGCCACTCTTTGAATACCCAAAATACCAATCATCTCCTGAACATCATCCCAATTGCCATAATTCAAAACATGTTCCACGATTGAATATTCGTTCAGTTTTTCAAGATTTTGCTTACCGACATACCAGAAAAGGTGGGGTCTTTTTTTGATAAATTGCTGGATGGTCATACTCATATTATAACATAATTTTACCTGAATTACTTGTTAATTTAATTACCTAAACTTAACGCCTCCTCTTATATTAACCGCCGGTTCATCTCCGCTTCCGCCTCTTGATTTAACTCCCGCCGTTCCCGCCTCCCGATTCTCCACCCCTTCGGCGCTATAGGCATAAAATGTGGAAGGCGAAGACTGGTTGTTATACTCTGTCTTAATCCAGTCGGCGCTCCGCGCTGTTTCAGAAATCCTTATTTCATCAAGAATCCCGTCCCAAT
>Ga0210057_1006467_pt1 | contig 14553 bp, 18 predicted proteins | sample CryGeyCG2114_010_2_FD_183968 | JGI IMG/M metagenome (GOLD analysis project Ga0210057, IMG submission 183968) | Groundwater microbial communities from aquifer - Crystal Geyser CG10_big_fil_rev_8/21/14_0.10 (SPAdes) (version 2) | ecosystem: Environmental > Aquatic > Deep subsurface > Groundwater ... | reverse complement strand
GAATCCTTCATGCGCGCAAACGGCAGCCGCGGAAGCGACTGCCGAGTGGTGTTTCGAATGGAGAGTTCTGCCATTAGCGACGGGACCCGCGGCGCCCTTCGACAACCTTACCTAGTTTTAGTTGTTTCTCGTATTCTGCTCGACGCTCGAGCTTTCGAAGCGCTTGGCGCTTTTTAAGCGCCGGAGACGCAGGTCGGGAATAGAAGCGAATTTTACGCATGCGAGGCATAATGCGCGAGCCTTGCATGCGCTTTGAAAAACGACGCATCAAGCTTTGCGTATTTTCGGTGCCTCCTTTTTCTACTTCTATATTAATCATTGCGGGTCACCATAGCATAGAGAGTCTCCTATGGCAAGTTAGAGGGCCTTGAGGTGCTGCGGCAGCATGGTGATTGGAACCGTCTGCTGGGAGCGAGTGTCGAGGTTGCGGACGATAACTGCGTTTTCGAGCGCCTCTTTCTGCCCCATAATGACTGCGTAGGGAATGTGCATCTCTTCAGCAAGCGCGAGCTGGTCGGTGAGCCGCTCGTGCCCAAGTGCTTGGTAGACTGGAACTTTCGAGAGACGGAGCTCCTCAATCACATTAAGCGCCCGCAGTTTCGCATCAAAACCAAGCTGAATAAAACACACTTTTGGTTTTCGCTGCTGCTTCGGTTCAAGGGATTTCTTACTCATGCGCCCTTTCTTTTCAATAGTCAAAGTGACATTTACTGCAGGTACTTCAGTCTTAAAGGAACGTTTCCCCAGTTCGTCAAAGCGTCCGCCGCGGGCAAAAATCGTTTGCTCATCGTCTTCATTCTCATTCTGCTCGCGGACCTCAAAGAATGTGCGCGTGTGGCAGTCTTGGTAGCCGACGAGATTCGTATCAAGCTCGTACGGGACGCCCGCGACCTCGAGATACTCCAGTACTTCACGTAAATGGCTTCGACTTGCTTCAGTTAAAAATTGAATTGTGTTTGGCGCGCGCAGCGCGATGTCGTGCCGCTTGCGGAGCATGTCGCGGTATGCTGCAATAGGGTCTTTTTTCATGAGCTGACGAGCGTGCGAAGGGATGTCTTCAATATTTTTCCGTAAGTAAGCGGTGAGGTCTCGCGAGAAACGCTGCATTGAGTCTCTGTCGCCAATGCCGTTTATGTACACACAGGTTTTAGGTGTGTTCGTTTCAGCGAGAATGGCAAGTGCTGTCTTAAGTAAAATTGCCTCGGCAATACTTTTGCCTGACCCGAGCACCTGGAGGCCAAAAGAAATGGAGTCCGGATTTTCAGTGTAATGGTAAAGGAGTGACGGCTGGGAGAGTTTCGCGTACCCGTTTTCAATATAGGAATACATAATTGCGGCGAACTCTTTATCTGCTTTCTCGCTCGATGGAATCGGTGCCGGAAGACGGCGTGTCAATTTACATGTCGGGAGCACTGCTTCAACAGGGAGAAAACCGTAGTACCGGGCAACAGCAATAGCCTGTCGCACGTACTCATCGGAGCTTTTCATATTGTTACCAAGCAGAATCATTGTGTGTAGGCGTTACGGTAATCGCCGGGCAGGATACCGATGTGTGTAAGCGGAATAAGGCGCAGGAAGGAACGGCCGATAAGGTACTGTTCATTGAGCGGCCCCCACACCCGCGAATCGGAACTTGCGGCACGGTTATCCCCGAGGACAAAGTACTCATCATCAGCTAAGGTAACAGAGAAAAAATTACCTTGTTCATTTTCCTTTGCAATGTACGGCTCGCTGAGAGCAAACCCATCTGGATTCTCATCATTTCGCACGTAGAGGGTTTTCCCGCTCATTTCAAGACTCTCTCCGGGAAGGCCGACGATGCGCTTGATAAAGTAGGTTCGCGGGTCGCGCGGGTAGCGAAAAATAACAACATCTCCGCGCTGCGGTTCATTAAAGCGGTACGAAAGCTGGTCAATAACAAGGTACTCACCGTCCTCAAAAGCAGGAGACATGGACGCGCCGGAGACAACGAATGGTTGGGCTATAAAAAAACGGATTGGAACAACAATAAGGAGCGCAATGAGAGAAAATTTCAGAATTTCAACGAAAAAATTCTCATTACGCTCAATGGGAGTGTCCATATTGGAAGAATTGTACTTGAAGTGCCGCATTGACACAATACGAAAGTGCGTGTCATGCACATTATTTTTGTTTTGTAGTACACTTTCTGCATGACATGTGTAGTGGTGGGACTTGGAAACCCCGGAGAGGAATACGCGGACACACGGCACAATGCCGGGCGCATGGTGCTCGAGCAATTCGCAAAGCAGTACGACTTTTCAGAATGGGAGTATGAGAAAAAAAGCGACGCACTTGTTTCAAAAGGGAAGATCGGTGGGCACTCTGTTGTCCTTCTCTTGCCGGAGACGTTTATGAATGCGTCAGGAAAGAGTGTCGGGGCGTATGTAAAGAGCGCGAAGGCCGCACAGCGACTCATTGTCGTTTACGACGAGCTTGATATCGGATTCGGGAGCATGAAAATTTCATTCGGACGCTCATCCGGAGGCCACAGAGGCGTCGAGAGCATTATGAAAGCAGTGAAGAGTAAAGATTTCGTACGGCTGCGTATCGGTATCTCGCCGAGGACAGCCGCAGGAAAGGTGAAAAAACCAAAAGGCGAGCACAAAGTCCTCGATTTTATACTCAAGCCGTTCACACCAACTGAGAAAAAGAAACTGAGCGGCATTACAAAGACCGCAAGTGATGCGATCGCGGCGCTCATAAAAGAGGGAAGGATGAATGCAATGAATCAGTTTAATTAAGTAAAATAAAGTAGAGCATAAAAAAGGCCCTCATGTGGAGGGCCATCCCAGAAGGGTAAGTGATTCTTTGTCAGAGATACCGAGAGGTGCGATGAAGCCGATAAAATTTACATACCGGTAGGCACGCGTTTCGTGAATCCAGCAGCGCAACAAGCCTTCGGTGTGTACCCACAACACGAATGGTGCTCGTATTGCAATAAGGTGCGGGTTAAGCCACTTACGGGCAAACTCTTCAATCGCCTCAAGTTCGTGCTGTTCGTACTGCGGCAGAGGGCTTTCAAAGAGCACTTCTGCCTGAACCGTCATTGCCTCAGTTTTTTCAAAAAGTGCAGCAATGCGTTTTTTGCTTATATCATTGATGCGCCGGTAGCAGTGTATTCGTTCAAGAATTTCCTGTTCTTCGGCCGCGGAAAGAGGGCTTGTGCACTCCTCCATTGTTGGCCAGTGAAACTGGGTACTCCCAGCGATTATTGCGTGGACCATCTCACACCTCTCTTCTCATGCTTGCCTGAAAAGACGCTAACAGAGATTTATAAAAAAGAGAAGCCGCCACAGCGTGGCGGCTTCTCTTTTTTTAGGTTGGTAGTCTATTCTTGTGCCTGTTTGTATGAAAGCGTCATGCGCTGTTCATCCGGCTCAAAAAGAGTAATCACGAAGTCGTAGGTACGCCCAAGTTCAAGTGTGTTGCGCAATTCCTGCTCGTCTTCAAATTCAGAGATGTGCACAAGCCCCGCAACACCTTCTTCGATTGAGGCAAGTGCGCCGTGCTTGTTGTACTTGATGATAACTCCTTTCACTCGTGCATCTTTCTTGTATTTCTCCGACGCGCTCTTCCATGGATTTTCACGGAGCGCTTTAATGGAAAGTGAAATTTTGCCGTCCTTTATCTCAATAATTTTCACTTTCACCGTATCTCCAACACGGTAGAGCGAACGAGGATCCTCAACAAGCGCCCAGTCAATTTCAGATATATGCACAAGCCCTTCGAGCCCTTCCTGCAGTTTTACGAAGATGCCAAAGTCAACCGCGCCGGTCACCTCTCCTACAAGTTCGTCACCGATGCTGTACCGGTCTATCATTTCAGCGCGCTCTTTTTGGTCTGCCCCCTTTTCGGAGAAAATAAGTTTGTTCTCTTTTGGATCTGCAGTAATGATTGAGAGGGAGAGTTTTTCTCCGACAAGTTTTTTCAATTCATCAAGAATACGGTCTTTGTCACCGTCCTCGACACGCGGGTAGTGCTCAGGGCCGAGCTGTGACGCTGGGAGAAACCCCTGAATACCTTGCCATTCAATAATAAGACCGCCCTTGTTCGCTTCCTTCACGGGAAGTTCAAGGGTCTTTTTGTTGCTCATTACATCTTCGGCTTCAGCCCAGATAAGCGCCTGGCGCGCTTCTTTAAGCGAGACCTCAATGTAGCCGTCTTCGTTCTCAGTGTCGATGACTTTAGCGGCAATAGTGTCACCGACATTCACCTTTCGGAGAATATCGCGCGCACTCATAAATTCCTTGCCGTAAATAATACCGGTGCCGAATGGCGGCAGATCGATGTAGACGCGTGAGCGCTCGATAGCAATAACCGGCCCCTCGACGAGGTCGCCCTCAGATGGGGGAGTCGGTCCACTTTCAAGTAGGGTCCCAAGGAATGACTCCCGTTTCTTTTTTGAAACTTCCTCCTCGGTGGTCTCTACTGTTTCTTCTCTTTCTTTCGTTTTATCTGTGTCCATAAATAGAAAAAGCGGTCGGGTTCTGCATGTATTTCTCGTAGCTGTAGCAAGTGCAGTGTTAGCCCGTACCGTATCTGCTTTTTGGCAGATGTGGTTAATAAATGCTCCGTACGGAGCATATGCACTATACAAAATATATACAAAAAGAAAAGAGCCCAAGATTTGGGCTCTTTGATCTCGCCTATGCGTTTCGAGGGGCGCTCGGCGGTGGCGTGTATGCCGTACATCCTAAAGCGTGTAGCTTTAAGGCATACCGGAATTCAGAGGCTCGCCCTTTTTCCCTCAATGCGGCGTCGCCGTTGCGGGGCGACATAAAGATCATGTGTCAGTCTGTGGGCTCCCTCAGCCCCTCATCGAGTTCCATACACGTACCCATAACGTGCGGTCCTCATTTTAATTTATTATTCGCCGGCAATGCGAACCGGCACTATACCCTCGGGCGACGGAGCACCATTTAGGCGTGCCGTTCTCCGCAGGGTAGTAAAATACTATCATATATATAAAATTTGTCAAGTACCTTTTACTACTTCAAAAATACTCCATAAAGAGAGCCAATTTTGGTAGGTGACCGAATCAACTTAGTCATATGACTAAGTTGATTAAAAGTGCAAAAAAGGAAAAGGACCGGCGCGTGTTGGCGCGCCGGCCCGGTGCTGCCGGTGGTCCAGGCTTCCGTAGCGCGGGGACGCAACTAGGGAGGTTCCGACAGCGGGCCAAGCGTAAGAGGGGGGGTGCTCTTAGGCTGGCCGGGTGCACCATCGGCGGGGGGTCGGGGTGCGTGGGCGCCGGTGGTGTACGAGAGAAAATGTATTTAAAGAACAGGTGGCGAAGGGCTGTCGAACAGCATCCGCTGCGATGGTCCCGCCAGGTGGCTGAACGACAGCCCCTCTGTTGCACCACTTGGGAGAGCAGTACTCTTTAACTATACGAAATGAAGGTTTAGTGTCAATAGTCTGTTTGAGGGATAAAATCTGCTATACTCACGCATATGGTTATCACCTACCATGGCGGAGAATGTATTAAAGCGAGCGTCGGTTCAACGACGATTGCATTTAATCCCATTTCAAAGAATTCAAAACTAAAAGGAGCTCGATTTGGCGCTGATGTCGCGCTTATTTCTATCAACGACCCAGACATGAATGGAGTCGAGCAGGTGACGCACGGTGAAAAAGAACCGTTTGTTATTACTGGCCCCGGTGAGTACGAAGTTGGCAGTGTCGTTGTGCACGGTTTTCCGTCTATTTCAAATTACAATGGCGCGAATAGACCCAACACGATATATCAGGTGACACTTGAAGGAATGGATATTCTTTTTCTCGGGGCACTTGGCACAAAAGATATTGACGCGAAAGTACTCGAATCCATCGATACCGTGCATGTTTTGTGTGTGCCAATCGGAGGAGATGGCGTGCTCGACGCCAAGCACGCGCACGACATCGCGGTGAAGCTTGAAGCGCATATTGTGGTACCGATTCACTACGGCGAGATCGGCGAGAAGAAAGCGCTCGAAACATTTTTAAAGGAGTCAGGTTCTGAAAATCTGAAGCCGATAGAGAAACTCACCATTAAACAAAAAGAGGCCGAAGCGCTCTCGGGCGAGGTGGTGTTGCTCAGTGCGTAACGGTATCGAAAATATGTTTTTTAAGATACTTGAAAATGTGCGGGCACGACCCGCGCATCAAAAGCAGACTATAGTATTTAGCGTTGCCGGCAGTATCACGCTCGCTATTTTCTTGTTTTGGCTTGTTGATTTTAGAAGTAGTTTGGAGACAGTTACATTTCCAGAACGTGAGACGACAGAAAGCTCCGCGGGCTTCAATGCATTTGTCGCAGACCTGCAGGAGCAATTTTCAACAGCCGGCGAGGATATTCAAGAGACATTCGCCGATACGGCAATTCCACAACCTCAGGCGAGTACAACCGCTGAAAACGGAGTTATTGAAGCTGGCGAAGAGCCTCAGGATTTGGTAGAATAGAGCTGTTATATGGCTAAAAAAGAGAGCGAAAAAGAGCCCGCAAAGCAAGCGGGCGCACGTGTCGTAGAGCAGAGCATTAGCTCTGAAATGAAAGAGTCATACCTTGACTATGCGATGTCGGTTATTACGAGCCGCGCGCTTCCTGATGTGCGTGACGGGCTTAAGCCGGTACACCGACGCATTCTCTACACCATGCACCAGATGGGGCTCTCATCAAATGCCCGTTACCGAAAGTCGGCGGCAGTCGTCGGAGATGTGATGGGTAAATACCACCCGCACGGAGACAGTGCAATTTACGACGCGCTCGCAAAGCTGGCGCAGGATTTTAATACACGCTACACGCTTGTTGACGGGCAAGGGAACTTCGGCTCCATTGACGGCGACCCGCCTGCCGCGATGCGCTACACTGAAGCGAAAATGGACAAGCTCTCCGGTGAGCTTCTTCGTGACATTGAAAAAGATACGGTTGATTTTAAACCAAATTACGATGCGACAAAGCTTGAGCCTGCAGTGCTTCCCGCGGCGGTTCCACAGTTACTGCTAAACGGCACGCTCGGTATTGCGGTTGGAATGGCTACCAATATTCCGCCCCACAATCTCCGTGAAGTGTGCGATGCCACAGTGCACTTGATTGAAAACCCCAAGGCGACTACTGATGATTTGCTTCAGTTCGTGCACGGCCCTGATTTTCCCGTGGGTGGTATTGCATTTAATAAGAAAGATATCGAGCAAGCGTATGCCACAGGGCGCGGTGGTGTTGTTGTGCGTGGGGTTGCAGAGATAACAGAAGATAAGAAAGGAGCCGCGCACATTATTATTACGTCCATCCCGTTTCGTGTAAATAAAGCAGAACTTTTGATAAAAATCGCGGACCTCGTTCGGGACAAAAAGATTGACGGCATTAAAGACATTCGAGATGAATCGACCGATGACATCCGAGTGGTAATAGACCTCAAAGGTTCAGGACATCCGCAAAATATCCTCAATTACCTCTACAAGCACACGCAACTCGAGGAAACCTTTCACTACAATATGGTGGCGCTCGTTGATGGGGTACCGCAGACCCTTTCTTTAAAGAGTGTGCTTGAGGCGTTTATAAAGCACCGTGTCGAAGTCATCACCCGTCGTGCTCGTTTCGATCTTGCGAAAGCAGAAGCGCGCGAACACATTCTTCTCGGGCTTAAGAAAGCGCTCGATCACATCGATGAGATTATCAAGTTGATTAAGAAGGCTTTGGACGTATCAAGCGCGCATGCCGCACTGATGAAGCAGTTTGCATTTTCCGAGATCCAGGCGACCGCAATTCTTGAAATGCGATTGCAAAAGCTTGCGGGACTTGAGCGGAAAAAGATTGAAGATGAATTAAAAGACATTCAAGCGCTTATCAAAGCACTCAAGACGCTCCTTGCAAGTGAGAAGAAAATTCTTGGCGTTGTGCGCGATGAGCTCGTAGCCGTCGCTGAGAAATTTGGCGATGAGCGGCGTACAAAAATTGTTACGCAGCCAGTAAAGTCGCTTTCCCTTGAAGATCTGGTGCCAGACGAGGAGAGTGTCATGGTGCTCACAAAAGGCGGCTACATTAAACGCACGAGTCCTGATGAGTTTCGGAAGCAGAAGCGCGGCGGTGTGGGTGTTATAGACCTCAATACGAAAGAGGAAGACTTCGTCACCACAATGCTGACGGCCTCAACACACAGCGACCTCCTGTTCTTTACTGACCGTGGCAAGGCGTACCAAATGAAAATGTATGAGTTGCCGGAGGGTCGCCGCGCGACAAAGGGTAAATCAATAATGAATTTCATTTCGCTTGACCAAAATGAGCGGGTTACTTCTGTTTTGCCGATCAGTTCTACCTACAAGAAAGGGGAGTGGCACTTAATGATGGTGACGAAAGAAGGAGTTGTAAAAAAAGTGAACGCGACAAGTTTCCAAGAGGTGCGCCGCAGCGGACTTATTGCGATAAAACTTGCTACCGGAGACGAGCTTATTAGCACGCATTTTGTTGGAGAGAAGGATACTGTTTCGATTGTTACCGCAAAAGGCCAGTCAATACGCTTTAATGAAAAAGATGTACGTGCGATGGGGCGTTCTGCCGCGGGGGTTCGCGCGATAAAGCTCTCAAAAGGGGATAACATTATCGGCGCAGGAGTGGCTCGAAGCACAATGCAAAAGCCAGAACTCATGGTGCTTTCAGAGACTGGCTACGGAAAGAAAACGCCGCTTTCGGAATACAAAGTCCAAAAGAGAGGCGGCTCCGGTATTAAAACCGCTAATGTCTCTGCAAAGACAGGAGATCTTATTACCGCGGCTGTCGTTGATGCGAAAGAAGAAGGAGAGCTTGTCGCTATTTCACAGAAAGGGCAAGTGATACGGATTGACCAAAATGAGATTCCGACGCTCGGCAGGCAGACACAAGGTGTGCGCGTAATGAAATTGCGAGCGGGAGACAAGATTGCTTCATTTATCTGTGTGTAGGTCTCAATCCCCACACGCACGCACGAATATCATTAAAAGCAGGTATACTACCGTTATATATGGCATTTGTAGAACCGGAAAAAGCAATCCGAGCACTTACGGTGCGTGAAGGAATGCGCGTAGCTGATTTCGGTGCCGGCTCCGGCGCGTACACATTCTTAGTGGCAGAGCGTGTCGGCTCGCGCGGACTGGTTATTGCGGTTGATATTGACCGAGAACTGCTTCGCAAGATAAAAAATGAGGCACAATCGGCAGGGCTAGAGCAGGTAGAAATACTATGGGGCGATATCGATGAGCCGGGAGGCTCGAATATTGAAAGTGACTCAATTGACGCTCTTATTCTCTCTAATACGCTCTTTCAGCTCGAGAAACCGGCGGAGGCGGCACTCGAAATTTACCGAGTGCTCAAAAAAGAAGGGAAACTCCTTCTTATTGACTGGAGTGATTCATTCAAAGGACTCGGACCGGCGCCTGATGCAGTCGTGAGCAAAAAAAGCGCGCGTGAGCTCTTTACCCACGCGGGTCTTTCTGTTGTTGAGGAGTTCGAGCCTGGCGCGCATCATTACGGTATAGTGTTAGAGAAATGAAAAAGCTCAGTATTTTTCAAGTCGGTGTCATAGGGTTCTTCTCTGTTATGGGAGTCATCGGAGTGCTTGTATTTGCGGGAGTCGGTGGTTTAGGCAGAGATACGGTGCAGGTTGGCCAAGTAACAGTGTGGGGGACATACTCAAAGACAGCAATGCTCGACTACTTCAGCGCACTTGCTGGTGATAATACTGAGCTTTTGGATTCGGTTGAGTACGTTGAGAAGAATCCACGCACCTACGAGCAGGACCTCATTGAGGCGCTCGCGGCGCAACGTGGACCGGATGTGTTTTTCCTAAACCAAGCACTTGCGCACAAGCACCGTGACAAACTTCTCCCTGCTTCGTACGATTTCCTCTCTGAGCGGGACTACAAAGATACTTTTATCGAGGAAGGAGAACTTTTTTTAACTGACGCGGGGGTTCTGGCATTCCCAATAAGCATTGATCCGATGGTGCTGTACTGGAATCGTTCGATCTTTTCTGGTTCGGGTGTGGCGCGCGCTCCTCGGTACTGGGACGAGGTGCAGGTGCTTGCAAGCGAGCGCCTCACAACGCGAGATGCCGCAAGCAACATATTCCAAAGCACAATCGCACTCGGTGAGTATCAAAATATTGCGCACGCAAAAGAGATTCTCGCGCTACTAATGATGCAGGCGGGTTCTTCCATTGTGGCAACCGATACGAGTGGACGGCACACCTCGGACTTGGATCGTAACGATTTTGCTAACACCGAAGCGCCGGCGGTCACGGCGCTGCGTTTCTACACTGACTTCTCAAATCCGTCAAAGACAGTGTATACGTGGAATCGCGCGCTTCCTGAAGCACGCGCCGCATTTATCGGAGGGAAACTTGCAATGTACCTTGGTTTTGCAAGTGAAATACAGAGCATTCGCGCTCAGAATCCGAATTTAAACTTTGATGTCGCATTAGCCCCGCAGGCCCGCGATGCCAGTGTTGTCTCGTATGGGCGAATGACAGGTCTTGCAATTCCAAAAGGCTCCAGTAATCCGGATGGAGCACTCCAACTCATCGCGCTTATGGTGGCGGAAGAGGGGAGTATTCTCTTTTCAGAATTGACCGGCCTTCCTTCACCGCGACGCGATATACTTTCCCGCTCCACTGACGATCCGTTTGATACGGTCTTTTACAATGCGGCAATTGCAGCGCGTAATTTCCGTGATCCGGACCCAGTTGAAACCGAGGCGCTCTTTCGGGGGATGATTGAATCCGTGACATCAGGCAGATTCCGCATCTCGGAGGCCATTAGTGAAGGTTCGGCGCTTCTCAATAGTTTACTTGAGCGGTAAGATTAGGGGTATGAAGTTATTTCGCAGTATTGCTATTACAGCGGGGTCAAGCCTCGTACTTCTCGTGCCATTCTTAGCGGGAGCCGCGACAGAAAACGTTACTGGCGGAAGTCCCGGAGGAGGATTGCAGAATCCGCTCAGTGGCGTTTCCACCATTCCGCAATTTATTAATGTCCTCCTCGATGCGATTATCGTAATTGGACTTCCAATTGCCGCACTTTTTATCATTTACGCTGGTTTTCTGTTTGTCACCGCACAAGGAAGTGAAGAAAAACTCAAGAATGCAAAAAGTACCTTTCTGTGGACGTTGGTGGGCATCGCTGTATTTATAGGCGCTAAGGTAATTGCTGAATTGATAGATACAACAATAAAGAGCATACGATAATATGACCATCGCGACCCTCGTCGGCAGTATTGTTAAACTTATAAATATAGCTATTCCGATTCTTCTTGGTATAGCGGTGCTCGGGCTCTTTTTCGGCATCGCAAAGTACAGCTTTTCATTTGGAAGTGAGGAGAGCCGGAAGTCAGCGAAAGACATTATGATTTGGGGGGTCGTGGCTCTTTTCTTTATGGTCTCAATCTGGGGCATTCTCACGCTTTTACAAAACACGTTTCTTCTTTGAGGAATCCACATTAGACTATTGCGGGGGGCGGTTGTTCCGCTTACCATGTATGTACACAATAGGTCGTTATTCATAAACAATTCAAAGTAATGAAGAGAATTACATTAGCCGTTGCAGCACTTCTTGCGCTTCCTTCGTTTGCATTTGCAGCAACAGGGCTGCAAGGAGTACTACAGACAGTCGGAACGCTCATCTCATCTGCGATTCCGATTGTGCTTGCGCTTGCGGTCTTGGCATTCTTCTGGGGCTTGATGAAGTACATCTTCTCAGCCGGAGATGCGGATAAACAAGAAGAAGGTCGCAATATCATGATATGGGGAATTATTGCGCTTTTCGTGATGGTCTCCGTATGGGGATTGGTGCGACTGCTTCAGGATACATTCAACATCAGTAAGGACTCTACGATTGACGCTCCGACAGTGAACATTAAGTAGCCGCTATGTCCTATGCTTCCCAGTTAATGGAGAAGATAGTGGTGAATATCCTTGACCCGATCGCGTACCTCCTTTTTGCTGTGGCCCTTTTCTTCTTCATGTGGGGCTTAACCGTATTTATCTGGAAGGCTGACCAAGACGAAGGAAGAACAACCGGCAAGCGGCATATGCTCTGGGGTATTGTGGGGATGTTCATTATTGTCTCAGTTCAAGGCATTATTTACTTCATCCGCGCGACTGTATTTAGTCTCTAGTATTGGAAAAAAAGAATGCCCGTGCGGCTTGCGCACGAGCATTGTGAGTTTTGAAAGGTTATTATCGCCGCCCTGCAATGAGCCTCCCAAAGCACTCACCGCGAGGCATTCTCCACGGGCACCGTATAAAGTTGTAGGTGACGGAACCGGTAGAGGTTGAACGCAAAGTGACGTGCACACGGTAGGGTGGGACAACACGGATTGGTTGTTCCCTCCCAGCCCCGCACTGAAGGACGCCATTCATGCGAACACAGTCGCCCGCCGAATTTGACGGCATTTCCAAGTCGTGCAAGAAACGACAGTTCCCCGACACGAAGGTAAAGTTCTGGTTGGTACGGCTAAGCGTAACTGAATGAACGACCCCATCGCACTGCGAGCGAGTTGCGTGGCGAGGGGTGTGTATTGGGGTAGAACGAGCCGTTTCAGGCGGCCCAGACGGCCAGAGACTGATTACTGAGACGACTCCAATCGTACCGAGGAATGCAAGTCCGGTTATGACGGCAATGAAGCCGAGCGGTTTACCCACTTTTTTCACCGGCCAGACCAGTAAACCAGCAGTGATGAAGAGAATCCCCGTGATACCTTCATATTGATAGGACTGAAGGATTGCACGCAGACGATCATCACCAAAGTAGTAGAGCGCGAAAATCACGCCACCGATGACAAGAGCAGCTGCCCCCAGCACCTTGATAGTGTCGAGAATCTTACCTGCGCTGTCACCAGAACCGTTCTTCAGTGCGACAATTGGCGCGACGAAAAGTTTTCCGGCACCTTTTGCCATTTCACGTGCAGTCGGATGTTTTCGAAGCTGCGTGATTATGAGGGCAGCAACGAGAATGACTCCGACAATCACGTACAGGATTGTGTTGCCACTCATTGTCATGACTCCTCAGAACCCGCCTTCTTCTCCTTGCCTCGCTTAAACGCATGACCGGCGGTCATGAGACCTCCGAGCGCCTGCGCGAGACCATCAGCACCAAGTACCAGATCAGATTCGCCGACCGTTTTCTTGGCTGTCTCAGCCGCAAGAACGTCAGCCCCGTCAACTCCGAGCTTTTTAGCGATCTCTTGCATACCGTCGCCTTCGGCGGTTAGGTAGGCCTTTCGAGCCGCTGCGGTACCAAGACCTTCTTCAGTCAGTCTGTATCTTTCTGCATCAGCGGTTACCCGCGTTTGCACTGCCTGCGCCTTGCTTAGCGGAACATTACGCAAGCCAATAGCAAGGTCATGGCTGAGGTCTGGAGAAAAGACCGATGACTCATCAAAATCAATTCCCCAGGAGGAGGTCGCTTCAGCTGTCTCTTTATCGAGCCTCTTATTGATCTCCTCGAGATGGCCAATAATTTGGGCGGGAGTCCGCTTCGCGAACTCTTCTGAAAGTACCCGTTGGCTGGTGTCACGCATCTGCTTGCGTGCCTCGGCGATTGTGCCGATGACGGATAGGAAGCAGAGCGGATTTGCAATACGGTAGCGAGTATACCAGGAAACATCCATTGTCATTTGTGACTCGAGGATGTTTTCTTTGCTCGGGTCGAAGGCTGCCCCCTTTCTCTTAGGTCCGCCACTAACGATCCTAACAGGGCGGACCATGTACCGTTCTTTTCCGTCAACTGTAATTTTCTGCAGCGGCTCCTTGTCGTCGGTGTGCTGCACGTACGCCGGTTCATCCGGGTACTGCTCCTGAATAATTCCACGAGGATATCGAGTAATTTTCAGAAGGCCAAAGATTGCAAACTTCAGTCCAGGCTGGTAGATGTTTTTGACACCAGACCCGAAGAGTGTCATTGCGGCTATATCCTCCGTTCGGACGTAGCCGAAGGAGAGCACAAACCACAAGGCAAGCAGGAAGTAAACCAGCTCTTGCACGTCCCACTGCGCGCCCATAAATGTTTGAATGGGGATGTCGGCGAGGTAGAACAGTGCGAATAGGAGGATAAGAACGTTCGCGATAGCGTAACCGATGGTCACCCACCAGTACACTTTCGGGTGTTCAGTAACTTCGAGATGGCGTGATGGCATTGTAGAACCTTTCTATTTCGATGAACTCTGCTGGGACAATTTAATCATAAAAAACAGTAAAAGTCAAGCAGTTGAGCCATAAAATCAAGAAATGGCTCTGTTGGGGCAAGGAAATCGACTCATTCGCCTGAATGAGTCGATTTCTTATCTGTGCCTCTATTAAACACCGCCAGAACCTATTTTACCAACAGCCCCGAATGACCTGCCACGCGCCGCGCGCGTGGTGATGCGATACCGAATCGTACGCATTGGAGTCCGTGGTGACTCTCAAGCGCCGCCCCGCGCCTCCCGCTGGTCGGCGCGTCCGCCCTCGCCCCGTTTCCGCCTTTCCATGCTTTTTCTTTTTCGCGGGGGGATTCTTTTTGAAATTGAATGGGCGGAAAACGGGG